>SMVA01019522.1_pt1 | contig 12887 bp, 10 predicted proteins | sample 2456451 | NCBI WGS metagenome assembly SMVA01 (sample SAMN11095933, study PRJNA526329) | marine sediment metagenome | biome: Marine sediment; feature: Surficial sediment; material: Deep marine sediment; isolation source: Hadal surficial sediment | place: Pacific Ocean | collected 2014-05 | depth...
CGATCCATCGCAATACCTACGTCAACGCCCCGCTGCAGCTCGACGAACAATTGCAGCTGAAGAGGCGGCCGGGCGTTTACCTGGCGGGACAAATGGCGGGTGTCGAAGGTTATGTCGAGTCGGCTGCGCTCGGCTATCTCGCGGGTGTCGGCGTCGCGCGTCGTGTGCAAGGCCTTTGCGTGGCAACGCCGCCCGCGGAAACGGCGCACGGGGCTCTCTTGAGGCATCTCCAAAACGCGGATGCAAAACACTTCCAGCCCATGAACGTGAATTATGGACTCTTTCCGCCGCTGGATCGTGCGGTGGTCGAGGGGGCCCTGATCGACTTCGGGACCCACGGTTCCGAGGACGACGCCCGGGGTCACACCCACGGCGGTAGCCGGGGCGGGTCAAAGCGCGGTCGGAGAAGGAAACTGCCCAAGCGCGAGAAGAACGCGCTGCTCGCGGCGCGAGCGCTCGATTCATTGAGCCCGTATCGCACACGCGTACGTCCTTTCGCTCCGGGGGCAGCATGAACTGGACCCAGACCATTGAAGGATTTGGGCAATACATTGGTGTCGAGCGAGGACTTTCGCCCCATACGAGGCGCGCCTATGAATCCGATGTCCGGCAACTCACTGTCCATACCGGTGCCGATGTCAGTCCTGCGCAGGTCGATGCCGACCATATTCGTGCCTGGCTCGCGAGCCTGCACCGTCGGCGCAGCCCGGCGACCCTGGGTCGAAAGCTGGCTTCGGCGCGGTCCTTCTTTCGATGGCTGATTCGCGAAGGCGTGATCCGAGACGACCCGACGGCTGGCTTGCCGATGCCCAAACTCGAGAAACGGCTACCGCGTCCTCTTTCAGTCGACGATTGTGAACAGCTCATTACGAACGATCGCCGTGTTTTGCGCCAGCCTGCGCCGGAAGGGGGCGATCGAGAGCGGCGTTCCCAATGGATGACGCTGCGCGATCGGGCGCTCGTCGAGTTGCTCTACGGCACCGGGATTCGGATCGGTGAGCTGGTTGCCCTCGACGTGCGCGATCTGGAGCTGCGTGCGCGCGAGGTTCGCGTGATGGGGAAGGGCCGCAAGGAACGCATCGTTCCGATCCCGGAGCAGGCCCGACGGGCGCTCGGCGCCTGGCTGGAGGTTCGGCGACATCCGGGCGTGATGGGCGAACCGCTCTTCACCTCGCTCAGGCCGCGGCGTGAAGGAGGTCCGCGTCGGCTCGCTGCTCGCGAGGTGCGTCGGATCCTGGGCGAGCGAGCGGTCCGCGCCGATCTGGATCAGCATGTACACCCCCATCGGCTTCGGCACAGCTATGCCACTCATTTGCTCGATATGGGTGCCGATTTGCGCGAGATTCAGGAACTGCTCGGGCATGCGAGCTTGTCGACGACCCAGAAATACACAGCGGTTTCGATAGAACACCTTCGGGACGCCTATGATCAAGCCCATCCCCGGGCGATGGCCGGGGCGGGCGCAGAAGCCAAAAAGACAAGGACGAATCGACCACGATGAAGATGGGAATCAGACGATGAGCCTTCTGGGTGAGAATGGGAATGCCCGTGTCTACGATCGGTTTCGATCGACCACCGTGGTTGCGGTCCTGCGCGAGGGTCGGGTTGCGTTGGCCGCGGACGGTCAGGTCACCCTCGGCGAGACAGTCATGAAGCAGCGTGCCGAAAAGGTTCGTCGGATCGCAAAGGGTCGGGCGCTCGTCGGCTTCGCCGGCGGTGTAGCGGACGCGCTGACCCTGATGGAGCGGCTCGAGGGAAAATTCGAGTCTCATCCCGGCAATGTTCGGCGCGCAGCGGTCGAATTGGCGCGGGATTGGCGAACGGACCGTGTGTTGCGGAAGCTCGAAGCGATGCTCCTGCTGGCGGATCCCGAGACGCTGCTGATCGTCTCGGGGAACGGCGATGTGATCGAGCCCGATGATGGGGTTGCCGCGATCGGTTCCGGCGGGGCCTATGCTTTGGCGGCGGCTCGCGCACTCGCGCAGCACACCTCGCTCAGTGCGGCGGAGATCGCCGAGGCTGCTCTACGCGTCGCCTCCGAGATCTGTATCTATACCAACGACAATATTTCGATGGAAACCCTACCGTGAGTCAAAACGAATCATTTACGCCACGCGAGATCGTATCGGAACTCGATCGTTATGTGATCGGTCAGCGAGAGGCCAAGCGGGCTGTCGCGATCGCCCTGCGAAATCGCTGGCGACGGCAGCAGGTCCCAAAAGAACTCCGCGACGAGATTGCTCCGAAGAACATCATCATGATCGGCCCGACCGGTGTCGGCAAGACCGAGATTGCCCGTCGGCTGGCAAAGCTTGCACAAGCGCCTTTCATCAAGGTCGAGGCGTCCAAATTTACGGAGGTGGGCTATGTCGGGCGCGACGTCGAGTCGATCATTCGAGATTTGACAGAACTCGCGATCGGGCTCGTCTCCGAAGAGGAACAGCGGTCCGTTCGGTCAAAGGCCGAGGAACGTGCCGAGGAACGTTTGCTCGAAGCGCTCTTGCCGACGCCCATGGCTACATCGCCGGACGCGCTCGAACTGGACCCCCCGGAAAAGAACGAGACGCGCGAAAAGCTTCGACGATTGCTTCGGCTGGGTGAACTGGAGGAGCGCGAGATCGAACTCGAACTCAATGATGATGCTGGAGGTCCTTCGCTGTCGATCATGACGCCGGGGGGGTTCGAGGAGATGGGCATTCAGTTCAAAGATCTGCTTTCCGGGATGATGCCGAAACAGACGCGCCGCCGGCGTTTGAAGATCGCGGACGCGCGCGTCGCATTGATTCATGAAGAGGGGCTTGCGCTCGTCGATTCGGACAAGGTTCGAGAACTCGCGGTGCGCCGAGTGGAGGAATCTGGAATCGTGTTCATCGACGAGATCGACAAGGTGGCGGTCGGTTCCGGGGGCCGGCAGGGACCCGATGTGTCACGAGAAGGGGTGCAGCGGGACCTGCTCCCGATCGTAGAAGGCTCGACGGTGCAGACGAAACATGGACCCGTATCGACCGATCACATCCTCTTCGTGGCCGCCGGCGCCTTCCACGAGGCGAAACCGTCGGATCTGATTCCGGAGTTGCAAGGTCGATTTCCGATCCGCGTCGAACTTTCGAGCCTGGGTCGCGAGGATCTGATTCGGATTCTGACCGAACCGACGAATTCGCTGGTGCGGCAATACACGGCGCTCCTTGCGACAGAGCAGATCGACCTGGTCTTCGAGGAATCGGGTATCGCAGCCATTGCCGATGTCGCCGCGACCGTGAATGAACGCACGGCCGACATCGGCGCACGGCGCCTGCACACGGTGATGGAACGGCTACTCGAGGATCTGTCTTTCAATGCGCCGGATCTGAGCAAGCAGCGGGTGGTGATCGACGAGGCTCTGGTTCGGAAGAAACTGGGTGATCTGGTGGATGATCAGGATCTTTCGCATTTCATTCTCTGAGCGTGAGACGTGGGGGGTAGGCATGACTGAGGCAAGCGGCCGCGTGTTGATCGTGGATGATGAGGTCTTCTTCCTCGAAGCCATCGACGAAATTCTGAGCGCAGCCGGCTTCGAACCCGTGCGGGCCGAAGATGGCGAAAGCGCGCTCGTCGCTGTGGTCGATCCGACGATTGGCGTCGTGGTCCTCGACGTTCGTCTGCCGGATATGGATGGAATCCAGGTCCTCGCCGCGATTCGGGAGATGCGACCCGAACTGCCGATCATCATGCTCTCGGCCTCGACCGATCAGGAAATCGTGCTCGAGGCGCTTCGGTTGGGCGCTTGCGACTATCTCGCGAAACCGCTGCACGATGAAGAACTCACGCTGGCCGTGCGACGGGCCCTCGACGGCTTCGAGATCAACGCCGGGTGGCAACGACTGCGCGCTCGCATCGAGCGGCTCGTGACCGGAATGGATCGGCTCTCCCAGCTCGTGCGTCTCGCGGCGCCCGCAGAGCGTGTCGCTGTTCTTCGCCAGGGCATCGTCGATTCCGCAAGCGTGGTGTTTCGAAGCTCGCGCGTATCGCTGATGCTGGCAGACATGAAATGCGAGTGGTTGTCGGTCGTGGCGACAAGGGGAGTGAATGTCAGCCTGGAGACCCTGTTAGCGCGCAAGGTGGGCGAAGGCGCTTCCGGACTCTGTTTCGAACAGGGTTCGGTACTCTGCGTGCCCGATGTGAAAACCGATCCGCGCTTTTCGGGGCGTGGCCTCGGTGAATATGAGAGTTCGGCTTTCGCAGTCGTGCCGCTGATCTGTCTCGGTGTGCCCGTCGGCGTCCTTTGCTTGACCGAGAGCGAAGACGCGGAGGGCCTCTCCGCTACCGAAGGTAATGTGCTGCGGTTGCTCGGAATGCAGGTTTCTGAATTCCTGGCCGCGGATCCGGAAGTGGAGAAGCTTCTTCAGATGGCGAGTGCCATGACCGCCGAGGGGCTCACGTCGCTCGAAGCCCTTGCCCCGGACGGCGATGCCGAACTCGCGCGCGTGGTTTGTGAGGCGGTTGCTGCGGAGTTAGAGCCTGAACGCGTGTTGCGATTGGCGATGACCGCGGTTGCGCAGCAGCTGTCCGCAGCGCCCATCTCGCTCTTCTTGTTGTCTCCCGATCGGACGTCCCTCGATGCTGAGGCGGAGGTCGATGGCGGGATCGTTGGAGATCGCGAGAGCCTGCCGACCGATCGTGGGCTGGTAGGCCTGGTGATCCAGTCCGGGCAGCTCGTGGCTGTGGAAGATCCCACGAGTGACGTCCGCTTCGATGTGGAAATCGATACGCCGAGCGATGGACTCGCGAGGCCCTATCTCTGCGTGCCGATCAAATTGCGCGGCAAGGTGGTCGGTGTGCTACGGGTTTTCCTCGAACAGGGAAAGGCGGCCTCGCCGCGTACGGCCGAAGTTCTCGCCGCGGCTTTTTCGGCGGCCGTCCGCAATGTCCTCCTGTACCGTAGTCTGCTTCAGAGCATCGAAGAGGTGGCCGACGCGCGGCGCCAAGCGAGGTCCTGAAACGGGAACCGATGAAGGAACTTGTCGACAAAGCGAAGGTTTTGATGGAAGCGCTGCCCTATATGCAGCGGCTTTTAGGCAAGACCATCGTCATCAAATACGGCGGTCACGCGATGACCGACGCCGCGCTGCAGGCGTCGTTCGCAGCGGACGTCGTATTGCTCAAGCATATCGGTGTGCGCCCCGTCATCGTTCACGGCGGTGGGCCCCAGATCGCCGCGACCCTCGAGCGGATGGGACGCCGGTCGCAATTCGTCGACGGGCGTCGGGTCACGGACGATGACACAATGGAAGTCGTCGAGAGTGTGCTGGGCGGCAAGATCAATCGCGAGATCATCGAGTGGGTCCAGCAGGCCGGCGGGAAGGCGGTCGGTCATACCGGGACTGATGGCAGTCTGCTGCGCGTCCGAAAGAAGCTCCTCGATGGACGGGATCTGGGTCGAGTTGGGGAGGTCATCGCGGTTGATTCGGATGTCATTCGCTCGGCGATGGAAGCTGGATTCATACCGGTGATTGCGCCCATTGGCGTAGACGAGCGCGGCTTGAGCCACAACGTCAATGCAGACGAAGCGGCGGGTGCGATCGCAGCCGAACTTCGGGCCGAGAAGCTGATGCTGCTGACTGATGTGGAGGGTGTGCTCGACTCGAAGAATCAGCTGATCAGTCAACTGTCGGTTGATCAATGTCGTCGGTTGATCGCCGACGGTACGATCAAGGGGGGAATGATCCCCAAACTGGAATGCTGTATTCAGGCGCTTTCGGGACGCGTGGTACGTACACATATTGTCGACGGACGTGTCGTACACGCCGTTCTGCTGGAGATCTTCAGCGACGATGCGGGCATAGGAACGCTGCTCGTTCCCTGATCCCGAGTGACCCTCGATGGACCGCAGATGGAGATGAAATGCCCAAGGATTTCGTAACAGTGGCAGACTGGGCCGCCGATGATCTGTGGTCCATCGTGGAACGCGCGTTGACGCTTCGGCAAAATCATCGGAGCGGCAAACGTCCGCGTACGCTCGAAGGTCGAATTCTCGCAATGTATTTCGAGAAGCCTTCACTGCGAACACACGTCACTTTCGAGGCGGGCATCGCTCAGCTGGGCGGGCATGCGATCCTGCTCAAGCCGGAACAGATCGGCATTGGGACGCGAGAAAGCCCTGCGGACGTTGCGCGGAGCCTCTCGCGATGGGTCGACTGTCTCGTAGCGCGCACCTTCAGCCATGAACTCGTCGAACAACTCGCGCACGACGCGACGATTCCGGTCATCAACGGCTTGACGGACCTGCTCCACCCCTGTCAGGCAATGGCGGATCTCGTCACGATCGCCGGCGTGATGAAACCGACCGATGCAACCCTCGCCTACGTGGGAGACGGAAACAACGTCGCGAACTCTCTGATCCTGCTCGCCGCGGTCTTGGGCCTGCGGCTCCGATTGGCCACTCCCGCAACCCACGCGCCGTCCGCGCGGATCCTCGCGCAGGCCCGCGCGCTGGCAGAGGCAAGTGGCGCAGAGATCACCGTCGGAGAGGATCCGATCGCCGCGGTAAAGGACGTGGATTTCGTCTACACGGACACCTGGACCAGCATGGGCCAAGAGGAAGAGGCGGTACAGCGACGTAAAATATTTCGGGCCTATCAAGTGAACGCAGATCTGCTCTCGCATTCGGCCAATGCCTATGTGATGCACTGCCTCCCGGCCCACCGAGGTGAGGAGGTGACCGCAGAAGTCCTCGACGGGCCGCGGAGCCTCGTCTTCGACCAGGCCGAGAATCGTCTTCACGTCCAGAACGCCATCCTCGAACACCTGCTGAGGCGTTAGCCCGCTGCGAAAAATCGACCTGACGACGAGACCCGGCGATGGCCGGAATCAGAGCCTGTATCCCCTGGGGAATTCGAGGGATCCGATCCCGCATTTTGCGGTGCAAACGCCCTAGCGGAAAGCATGATCTCTCAGACTTCGAACCTTGTCGGCCGATGAGACTTCGGTGGGGGCTTGCCTTTAGAGCAGCCCCTGCTGGGGAGGTCATTGCGGACGGTGAAGCAGGTCGAAGACCCGATGGGGCAGGTGTTTGCCCTCGCGCCAGATTGCGACGCGACGCAGTTGAGCTTGACTGTGGCGGAGGGCTATCTGCTTTCACGAATCGACGGCGCGACGCCCTGGCGGTTGCTGCGGGAGATGGCCGGGATTCCGGTCGACGAGGCGGATTCCTGCCTCGCTCGATGGGTCGAAGAAGGATTTCTCGACATCGTATCCGAAGCGTCCGCATCGCCATCGACGACCTCACCTGGACACAGCGATGCGCGGGCCACCGCGAAGGTTCCGTCCGAACCCCCCCCGGTTCCCGAGATCGACGAGAGTCAGATCGACGACCGCCTCGATCTCGACATCGAGGTGCAGCGCCGAATCCTCGAATTCGACGCTTCTTTGGGTCTGACATACCACGAACTATTGGATGTGCCGAGAGGATCCGAGCCGAAGGTCGTCAAGAGGGCGTATTTCAAACTTTCCAAGGAATTCCATCCCGATCGCTATTTTCGCAAACAGATCGGGCACCACGCTGAACGCCTCGAACGAATTTTCAAGAAGATTCTCGAGGCACACGAAATGCTTTCGGACCCCGACCTGTGTAAGGTCGAGAACCGGCATGAGTCGGCGCAGGAGATGGATGAAGCCTCGGCGCCTTGCCTGCCGCCGTCCCCAGGCGAGAGCGCAGATCCGATCCCGGAAAAACCGAAACAGCTGACGAAGCTCGAGCGTCTTCGCCAGCGAATGCCCTTCAAGATCGATCAGAATGCGATCGCTGCCCGGCGCCAGCAGGCGCAAGAGATCTTTCGCGCCGCCGAGCTGTCCATGAATGCGGGACGCCTGTCCGAGGCCGAAGCCAGCATCCGAATCGCAATCAGCTTCGACCCCGGGCGCGCCGAGTTCAAAGAAGCACTTGGCAGCATTCGAATCAAGGCCGCCGGGGCACGCGCGACCAAGTTGCTCGCGTCGCCAAGTGAGCGAATGAGCGATGGAGAGCTGCGCGAAGCGCTGACCCTGCTGGAAGATGTCTTGATCTACCGGCCTCATGATCCGGAGCTGAATGATCGGGCGGCTCGGGTCTGTCTACAGCTCGGAAAGCTCGAGCTTGCGAGGAGTTATGTCGAGACGCTGATTGAACGAACACCGGATGTGGCCGCACATCACACTTTACTGGGCCGGATTGATCGAGAACGAAATGATCTGGACGCCGCGTTGAGTGCCTTCGAGACGGCGCTCAAACTAGACGGGGAAGATCTAGATGCGCGGAGGGCTCTTGCCTCCGTGCGAATTGGAGCGCGTAACGCCGCTCAAGGAGGGGCATCATGAGTCGAGTGATTGGAATCGATCTCGGAACGACTAATTCATGTGTGGCGGTGGTCGAAAACGGTCAACCGACCGTGATCCCGAATTCGGGGGGATACAAGACGACGCCGTCGATGTTCGGCATCTCGCAGGATGGGAAGCGTCTCGTCGGTCATTTGGCCAAGCGCCAGGCGATCACGAACGCTCGCAATACCGTCTCGTCTGCGAAACGGCTGATCGGCCGTCGCTTCGACGACCCCGAGGTCCAGAAGTCGATCGACATGTCGCCTTACGAGATCGTACGTGGGCCCAACGAAGATCCCCGCATCAAAGCCGGTGGCAAGACATTCACCTGTCCGGAGATCTCCGGCATCATCCTTCGCGAGATGAAGCGGGTTGCAGAGGAGTACCTGAGCGAGACGGTTCAGGAGGCCGTGATCACCGTTCCGGCCCATTTCAACGATACACAGCGTCAATGCACCAAGGATGCGGGCAAGATCGCCGGGCTCGAAGTTCTGCGCATCATCAATGAACCGACCGCGGCGGCGCTCGCCTACGGTATGAATCGTGCGGGTGAAGAGAAGATCGCAGTCTACGATCTCGGTGGCGGCACCTTTGATATCTCGATCCTCGATATGTCGGATGGCGTCGTCGAAGTGCTCGCGACCTCGGGCAATACCTTCCTTGGCGGAGAGGATTTCGATCGGCGGATCGTGCAGCACCTCCTGGAGTGGTTCGAGGAGAGCGAGGGCATGGATCTGCGGGGCGACACGATGGCTCTCCAGAGGCTGAAGGACGCCGCGGAGAAGGCCAAATGCGATCTATCGATGCGCGATGTCGTCGAGATCAACCTGCCCTTCATCGCCAGCGACGGAGAGGGACCGCGGCACCTCAACTACGAGTTGACCCGTGAGAACCTCGAAAGCCTCGTGCACGACATCGTCGAAGGGACCATCAAGAGCGTCGAACAATGTTGTATCGATGCCGGGGTGCAGGCCTCCGAAATCGATCAGATCGTGCTGGTCGGAGGCCAATCGCGCATGCCGCTCGTTCAGCGTCGTGTCACGGAGTATTTCGGAAAGCGGCCGCACAAGGGTGTGAATCCGGACGAGGTCGTTGGTCTCGGAGCGGCGATTCAAGCGGCAGCGCTACTCGATTCCGACAACGACATGCTGCTGCTCGATGTGACGCCCCTGTCGCTCGGCATCGGGACCTACGGTGGACATTTTGCACGGCTGATCGAACGCAATACCACTGTGCCGGTCAGCAAGGGGCATGTCTTTACCACGACCCGCGACGATCAGTCGGCGGTGAAGATTCGCGTGCTGCAGGGTGAAAGCGACATCGCCTCTGAGAATGATCTGCTCGGGGAATTTGTGCTTTCCGGGATTCGTCCGGCACCGAAAGGCGAGCCGGAAGTCGAGGTCAGTTTCGACATCGACGCGAACGGGATCGTCAGCGTCTCTGCTCGCGACGCCGCGACGGACAAGGAGCAGTCCATCACCGTGAGTTCGACGGGGACGCTCTCGGATACCGAAATCGACGAGATCATCGAAGAACACGATCTCTATGAGGTCCAGCTCCGGAACTGAGGTCGCAGACATGACCGAGGCGAGTGAACAGAAAGTGTCGAGCTTGCTCCAGCAGGGACTCGAACTCTACGGAACGGGCGACGTCGCACGTGCGTTCCTGCTTTGGAGCGAAGCGCTGGTTCTCGACCCGGGCAATGAGGAGGCACTCGACTACATGCGCGATGCCGATCGTCGTGCGAAGCCGCGTGGCGGCACCGTCGAGATCGGCACTCAGTCGATCCTCGAGGACGCACGACGGCTGATGCGATCGGAAGACGAGGAGGCGGCACTCGAGCTGTTGATCAATGCTCCGGCGGCCGGTGGCCTCGAGAACGAGGCGATGATCGAACTTCTGCGCGCGCGTTTGTTTCAGCGATATCGCGCGGAACTCGGTGACCTCAAACAGGTGCCGCGTGTCGTCGCTAGAGAGAAAGACGATCTACGAAGTCGTAATTTGCCGTCGAACGTCGGATTTCTTCTTTCGATGATCGACGGAGTGACACCAATTTGTGATCTCGTGTCGGTGTCGGGGATGGACCGATTCGAGGCATTGAGATCCATCTACCGGATGTACCAGGCCGGAATCGTGACGTGGGAAGCATCATGAGCAATGCCGAAGACATCTCGCTTCTGGCTCATCTGCAGACACCGATTCTCGTTGGGGACCCGGACGGCTGCATCGTCTACGCAAACCCGTCCTTCAGGAGCCGTTTTTGTCAGGCAGGCAAGGATCCGATGGGCCAGCCACTCGCGATGGTTTTCGGGGGTGGTGCGCGAGAGGTCGTGTTGAGGGCGACCGCCGAGGTTCTCGAGCTCGGTCAATCGGCCCGCCTCCAGATCCGCGAGGGTGACTACGGCTATACCGGGCTCGCGTCGCCAATCGAGGCGGAGAACGATCGCGTCGGTGTCGTGATGGTGCTGCTCGAAGAGCAGTCCAACGAGGACTACTTGACCGGATTGGCGGACGAGATCGGGGAGCCGATCATGGAAGCCATGCACGCGCTACAGGGGCTCTCGCAGAGTCTTGGCAGTCGTCTCGGGAACGATCAGCAGGCGATCTTCGAGCGGGGATTGCGATCGATCGAGACGGCACAGAAATGGCTGCGGGAGCTGCAGGTCGCGATTCGCGGTGGCAAGCCTCAACAGGGCCGCTTTGATGTCACCAACTCGATCATGCGCGTCGCCGAGCGAGTGAAGAACGATACGGAAATGAAGGTGGATCTCGAAGTATTGATGCCGCCTAACCTGCCGAGGGTTTCCGGTACGACCGTCGTCTTCGAACGATTGCTGACGCAACTCGTGCGCCAGCGAATCGGCGAGGCCAAATCGGATGAACCGCTCACGATTCTCGCGCGGACGCTCGGTGGTGAACGACCTCGTGGCGTTCTCGTCTCGCTGGTCGACATCCCGGATTCGAGTCGGCGCAATGCGACCGGCCACCCACCCGAAGCGGTTCAGCAGGGCATGGCGTCCATGGGTGGCGAAGTCATCTGTGTCGAAGACTCGAGCGCGGGGCGGGTGACCTTGATGCGGCTAGCGGTGGCGAACGCCTGAAGCTGGTTGTGGTCGCCGAATTGTGACGCTCCCCGTATTCTCTGGCAGAATATGGTGGTAGTCCCGTGGTCGCCAGCCCTGAGATCAGCTCTGTGCGCCGCTCTTTGTGCTGTGCCGCTGCTGGCGTGTCCGGGTGGCGAAGCTGACCAGACGCCCGGCCCGCCGCCCGTCTGGCCTGGTGCGGATCTCGTCGCGGTAGACGTGATCGACAACGACCACGTCATCGTGGTGGCCGCGACAGGCGGGATCCATCTCAGCTCGGATGCCGGCCTTTCCTGGCAGCGCGCGCACGTGCCAGCCGTCTCCGGACTGCGCAGCGTTTCGATGGCCGACCGCGACTCGGGTTGGGTGGTCGGTGACGGTGTGATTCTTCGAACCGAGGATGGCGGTTCGAGCTGGAGACGCCAGCGACTTCCCAAACCAGCCGATCGGGTTCGGCTACGGAGTGTGAGCACGATCGATCGTGAACGTGCGATCGCCGTCGGCGAGAATGGGACGCGCCTGCGAACCGAGGATGGCGGCCGCATCTGGCAGGATGTCGCCCCGCTCCCCGTCGACCCATCCGAGCATCCCGCCTCGATGAGTGACGTTTTTTGCGATCGCGAATCGAAGGGACGATGCTGGTCGGTAGGCGTGGCGATGGCGCGCACCGACGATGCCGGCCGCACCTGGCAGCGCGTCGAAGTCGAGGATCTCGCACGAATCGATCCACTCGTCTTCGATGTCGGACGGGTCGAACTAGCGGATCTCGAGGCCGAACGGTTGACGCGATTCATGTCTGCGAATCGACACCTTTCGGAATTGGAATGGCGAATCGAGCCCGGGATCCCTCCGCGCGAGCTCGAGCAGATCGGGCGTCGACGCGATCCCGATGCACTCTTTGAACTGATCGACGCTCGCGTGCAGGAAATTCGAAGCATGATCGAGGAGGGTGGCGTTCCGGCGGATCGAGTCGTGGCAACCGGTGCGCCGCCTTGGGATTACGAAGACTATCTAGACGACGATCCGGATGTGCTGGATCGGTATTGGAGAGCACGAAGCGCGCCGAAACCGAGTGTGGGTGTCCGAATCGTGGATGAACCGACACTCTTCTCACTCCGCGTTCGCGCTCGGGGACCCGGTCTGGCGGTGGGCGCCGGGGGTGCCCTTCTTCGCAGCGACGATGCGGGCGAGCATTGGATCATGACCGAGCGCGTGTCCCCGCATGATCTCCTCGCTGTGGGCATCGGTCGGCGACGCGTCGTCGCGGTGGGAGCCCAGGGTGGCATGTGGCTCTCGGAGGACGAGGGGCTCCGCTGGCGGGCGCCCACTGGGCGCAAACATGCTCCGTTCTTCGATGCGTTGCGTGCCATCGCGTTTTCGCCTGCCGGCGAGTTCGGGATGATCGTCGGAGAGCACGGACGCATACTACGCAGCGTCGACGGTGGCGCAGAGTGGGAATTGCTTGCCCGCGAC
>SMVA01248673.1_pt1 | contig 12887 bp, 12 predicted proteins | sample 2456451 | NCBI WGS metagenome assembly SMVA01 (sample SAMN11095933, study PRJNA526329) | marine sediment metagenome | biome: Marine sediment; feature: Surficial sediment; material: Deep marine sediment; isolation source: Hadal surficial sediment | place: Pacific Ocean | collected 2014-05 | depth...
AGAACTGCGAGGACTTCGGCATCGAGCTGCATGGCTTCGGCAGCGAGCAACGCGGCATCGTACATATCATCGGGCCGGAAATCGGCGCGACCCAGCCGGGCAAAACCATCGTCTGTGGTGACAGCCACGCCTCGACACACGGCGCGTTCGGCGCGATGGCATTTGGCATCGGCAGCACCGAGGTCGGCCATGTCTTCGCGACCCAGACGGTGTTGCAGCGCAAGCCGAAGACCATGGCCGTCAACGTTGCAGGCCGGCTGCCGCCGGGCGTCACCGCCAAGGACCTGATCCTTGCGATCATCGGCCAGATCGGCGTCGACGGTGGCACCGGTTACGCGCTCGAATTTCGGGGCGACGCGATCAAGTCAATGAGCATGGAAGCGCGCATGACAATCTGTAACATGACGATCGAGGGCGGCGCCCGGGTCGGCATGATGGCGCCGGACGACACGACGATCGAGTTCCTGTCGGGTCGGCCGCAGGCACCGCGGGGCTCCGACTGGGACGTCGCGGTCGAGCGCTGGCTTACTCTGGCGTCGGACGCAGACGCCACCTTCGACAAGGAAGTCACGATCGATGCCTCACAGCTGACCCCGATGGTCACGTTCGGCACCAACCCAGGCATGGTGGTGCCGATCACCGCGGCGGTGCCGCGGCGTGACGGCGACGTCAGCTTCAAGCAGGCCCTCGAATATATGGGCCTGGAGTCCGGCAAGTCGATGCAGTCGATTAAGGTCGACATCGTGTTCGTCGGCAGCTGCACGAACTCGCGCATGCCCGACCTGCGTGCAGTCGCCAAGGTGTTGAAGGGCCGCAAGGTCGCGGATTCGGTGCGCATGCTCGTCGTACCGGGGTCGGAGCAGATCAAGCAGCAGGCCGAAGCGGAAGGCCTGCACGAGGTATTTCTCGCCGCCGGCGCCGAATGGCGCGAGGCCGGTTGTTCGATGTGTCTCGGCATGAACGGCGACGTCGTGCCGCCGGGCAAACTGTGCGTCAGCACCAGCAACCGCAATTTCGAAGGCCGCCAGGGTGTCGGGGCACGCACCGTGCTGGCTAGCCCGGAAACGGCTGCGGCATCCGCCATCAGCGGGCACATCGCCGACCCGCGCGAATTGACCCAGGAATAAATTTCATGGACAAAGTCACACATATCCGGTCGACGACCGTCGTGCTGCCGCAGACGGACATCGACACCGACCAGATTATGCCGGCCCGCTTCCTGACGGCGACGGACATGGAGGGATTCGGCGATGCGCTCTTCGCCGACTGGCGGTACGATAAACAGGGCGAGCCGCTGGCCGACTTCCCGCTGAACTGGCCGGGTGCCAGCGAGGCCGCGGTGCTCGTCGCCGGAAACAATTTCGGCTCCGGGTCGTCACGCGAACATGCGCCGTGGGGCCTCGTCGCCTTCGGTTTCCGCGCCGTCGTCAGCACACAAATCGCCGACATCTTTCGCAACAACGCGTTGAAGAACGGTCTGGTGCCGGTCGTCATCGACGTGGAGCCGCATCGGTGGCTGCTCGACAACCCGGGCTGCGAGGTGGCAATCGATGTCGCGACAGCGACGATTACCCTGCCCGGCCGTGAGCCGGTCGAATTCCCACTCGACAGCTTCTCGAAGCACTGTCTGCTCGAGGGCGTCGACCAGCTCGGGTTCCTGCTCAACAAGGACGCACAGATCAGCGCGTTCGAACAGGATCGTGCGTGGAAGCCTTAATCGCCGTTCTCCCGGGTGACGGCATCGGGCCGGAAGTCACGCGCGAGGCGACTCGCGTACTCGATGCGATCGCGGTGCGCGGCGGCCACCACTTCGAATACAGAGAAGCGCTGGTCGGTGGCGCCGCCATCGATGCGACCGGCTCGGGATTCCCGGACGACACCCGCGCCCTCGTGGCCGACGCGGACGCCGCACTGCTCGGCGCCGTCGGCGGCCCGAAGTGGAGCGCCCCCGACGCGTCGGTTCGCCCCGAGCAGGGGCTGCTGGACCTGCGCGCGGCGATGGGTGTGTACGCCAACTTGCGCCCCGTCAAGACCCACCCGACGTTGTATGCGGCCTCCCCGCTGCGTCCGGAGTATCTTGAGAACGTCGACATCATGGTCGTGCGCGAGTTGACCGGCGGCATCTATTTCGGCGACAAGGCGCGGACCGAGGATTCGGCAACCGATGTCTGCACCTACACGCGCCCGGAGATCGAGCGCGTGCTGCGCATGGGCGCAGAATTCGCCCGCGGTCGCCGCGGGAAAGTCACCTCCGTCGATAAGGCGAACGTGCTGGAAACGTCGCGCCTGTGGCGCAGCATCGCCGACGACCTGTTTGCGAACGAGTTCAGCGATCTTGAGCTCGAGACACTGCTGGTCGACGCGGCGGCGATGCACCTGCTGTCACGCCCGGCCGACTTCGACGTGATCGTCACCGAGAATATGTTCGGCGACATCCTGACCGACGAGGCATCGATGCTGTGCGGATCGCTCGGCATGTTGCCGTCCGCGTCGCTGAACGAGAACCGCAAGGGCTTATACGAACCCATTCACGGCTCGGCGCCGGACATCGCGGGTCAGGGCATCGCCAATCCCTGCGGCGCGATCCTCAGCGTCGCGCTGTTGCTGCGCTATTCGCTCGGGTTGGAGGATGAGGCCGAGGCGATCGAGACGGCCGTCTACACGGCACTCGAGGGCGGCAACCGGACCGGCGACGTCGCGGGTCCGGACGGCAACGCCTGCAGCACGGAGGCAATGGGCGACGCGATCATCGCTGCGCTATAAGCAAGGAATCGCGGCTGGACGCAGTCCCGATCAAGAAATGGCACGCGTCGGGAAGCCGCTCCCACGGGGTTGTCAGGCCGCGCGGGCGGCAGCCTCCAGTCCGTGCAGGACATCGCGGACCAGATCTTCGGTGGCTTCGATGCCGATGGACAGCCTGACGAGGCCGGCTGAGATCCCCGCCCGCTTCTGGCTGGCGGCATCCAGCGTCGCATGCGTCATCGTGACCGGGTGACAGGCGAGACTCTCGACCCCGCCGAGCGACTCGGCCAGCGTAAACAGCTGGACCGTCTCCAGGAACGCGCGCGCGGCGGCTTCCCCGCCGGTCAGTTCGAAACTCAGCATGCCCCCGAAGCCGCTCTGCTGCTGCTTCGCCAGCGCGTGACCGGGATGACTCTCGAGACCGGGATAGAACACGCGGCCGACCGCCTCATGTTCTTCGAGCAGGTTGGCCAGCGTCATCGCATTCTGCTCGTGATGCGCCATGCGCGCATACAAGGTGCGAATCCCGCGCATCGTCAGGAAGCTGTCGAACGGCGAACCGGTCAGCCCCAGTGCGTTCGCCCACCACATCATCTGTTCGGCCAGCTCATCGGTCGCAGCGACGACCGCGCCGCCGACGATGTCGCTATGGCCGTTCAGGTACTTGGTCGTCGAATGCACGACCAGGTCCGCGCCGAAGTCGAGCGGCCGTTGCAGGGCCGGTGACAGAAACGTGTTATCGACGGCCATCAGCGCGCCGGCAGCCGTCGCGAGCTCGCGCAGTTTCGCCAGATCCATGATCCGCAACAGCGGATTGGTCGGACTCTCGACCCACAACATGCGCGCCCCGCTCAAGGCTTCCGACGTCGCCTGATGATCGGTCTGATCGACGAGCTTGAGCCGAAACAGGCCACGGTCGGCGAGCCCGTTCAGCAGCCGGAAGGTCCCGCCGTAACAATCCTGCGGTGCAACCACGAGATCGCCCGGGTTCAACAACTGAAAGACCAGCGTGATGGCGCCCATCCCGGTCGCGGTAATCGTCGCGCCCGCCCCATTCTCGAGTTCCGTCAGCGCGCTTGCCAGCGCATCGCGGGTGGGGTTGCTCGTACGCGTGTAGTCGTGTTGCCGCGGGTCGTCGAAGCCGGCGAAGCTGAAATTCGACGTCAGGTAGACCGGCGGCATCACGGCGCCATGCTGGGTATCGGTGTCGACACCGGCGCGCACGGCCCGGGTCTGCTTGGCGACGTCTTTATCCATCGGTCTGATCCTCTAAACGCTGCGTTTCCCGCAGCCCTGGGCTGGTGTGTCCGGCCCCCGGCACCGCGCCGGAAACGGGTCAGGGCACAAATAAGGGCGCGGAGTTTAGCCCGCCGGGGGTCGGATGCCAATGCATGGCCTCAATAATGGTGCCGGTGTACGGTTTCTTAAGGTATCCGCCATGACGCAGCAAACAACTTAAGAGACGTACACGGGCACCATCGGAGCGCGATTTTCGCGGATCTTGAGCTTGCATCCCCCATGCTAATGTATTAACGTGCTAATACATTAGTACATGAACCACCCAGATACGGCATGAAAGATCACCGAATTCTGACCCAGCGCCAGGAACGTGCTGCTGAGGACGAGTTGTACCAAGCCCTCCAGGGCCTGGCGTCCGTGTCCGAGTATCGCGCGTTTTTCCTGGACCTGTGCACGCCTGCCGAACTGCAGGCGATGAAAGACCGTTGGTCGGTCGTGGAACTGCTGGCAGAAGGACTGACCTATCGCGCGATCCACGACAAGACCGGCGTCAGTGTTACGACGATCGGGCGCGTCGCGCGCTGCCTGACCGGCAGCGCGGGGGGTTACCGCAATGCGCTGGAGCGGCTGGTTCAGGATCAGGGCACTGAATGCGCCCCGGCATCAACGCATACGAATACAGGGTAAACACAGATGATCGACAAACAGACCCGCATCAAGATCGCGATTCAAAAGTCCGGCCGCCTGACCGAGCACTCGCTGGATCTGCTGGAGCGCTGCGGCCTCAAGTACACGCGGGGCCCCGACCAGTTGATCGCGTACGGCGAAAACATGCCCGTGGACCTGCTGTTCGTCCGTGATGACGATATTCCCGGCCTCGTCCGGGATGACATCTGTGACCTGGGCTTCGCCGGCCTGAACATCGTCGAGGAGAAGCGGCTGGAGTTCAGGGATGCCGGCATCGAAGATCCGTACACGCAGGTCTGCTCGCTCGACTACGGCCACTGCCGGCTGTCGTTCGGTTACCCCGAAGACGGCCCCTACAAAACGATCAACGACTTGAACGGCAAGCGCGTCGCGACCAGCTACCCGGCCATCGTCAGCAACTTTCTGGCGGGCCAGAACATCGACGCCGAAATCGTCGAGTTCTCCGGCGCCGTCGAGATCGCGCCGAGCCTCGGGCGCGCCGACGTCATCTGCGATCTCGTGTCGACCGGCACGACGATGATCGCGAACAAGATCCGCGAGGGCGAAACGATCCTCGAGAGCGAATGCGTGCTGATCCGGACGCCGGTGGATATTCCGGATGAGAAGCTCGAATGGGTCAACCGCTTGCTGCAGCGAATCGAGGGCGTCATGCAGGTACGCGAGAGCAAGTACATCATGATGCATGCGCCGAGGGATGCCCTGCCCGAGATCAAAGCCCTGCTGCCGGGCGCCGAGTCGCCGACCGTCCTGCCCCTCGAAGGGGTTACCGACCGCGTCGCCGTACACGTCGTCTGTCGCGAGAACGTCTTCTGGGAAACGCTCGAGGCGTTGAAGGCGGTCGGCGCGACCTCCCTGCTGGTCGTGCCGGTCGAGAAGATGCTGGCATGACGACCGGGCTCCGGAAAGTCGTCTGGGCCGAGCTCGACGAGTCTGACCGTGAGGCTGCCCTCGCGCGCCCGGCGATCACCGGCAACCCCGATCTGCCCGGACGCGTCGCTGAGCTCATCGCTGAGGTACGGGCCGGTGGAGATCGAACCCTGCTGGAACTGACGGCCCGGTTCGACGGCGTCGATCTGGCCTCACTGCGCGTCGATGCAGACGAGGTGGCCGCGGCCGAAGCCGAGATCGGTCCGGACGCACGCGCCGCGCTCGAAACGGCAATCGCGAACGTCGAGAAATTCCACGCGGCGCAACTGACTGGTCCGATCCGGGTCGAGACGGTGCCCGGAGTCATCTGCGAACGGGTATCGCGACCGGTCGGCGCGGTTGGCTTGTACGTGCCCGCCGGCAGCGCCCCACTGCCATCGACGGCCATCATGCTGGCGATCCCGGCCAGGCTTGCCGAATGCCCGGTGCGGATCATCTGTACCCCACCGCGCGCGGACGGGCGTGCGGACCCGGCCGTCGTCGTCGCAGCGACCATGTGCGGCGTCCGGGATATCTTCAAGATCGGCGGTGCGCAAGCCATCGCCGCGATGGCCTATGGCACCGACACCGTACCGAAGGTCGACAAGATCTTCGGTCCCGGCAATGCCTGGGTCACGGCGGCCAAGACGGCGGTCGCCGCCGACGCGGCCGGCGCCGCGCTGGACATGCCCGCCGGCCCGTCCGAGGTCATGGTCGTGGCCGACGGTTCGACGGACCCGCGCTTCGTCGCTCTCGACTTGCTGTCACAGGCCGAACACGGGCCGGACTCGCAAGTCATACTGGTCTGTACAGACGAAGCATTCGCCGACGCCGTCAACGCTGAGATCACGGTGGCGCTTGCGAGTCTGCCGCGCCGGGAAATCATCGAGCAATCCCTGGCGCACAGCTGGTGCTGGCTGGTCGATACGCCCCGGGCCGGCATCGATGTCGCGAACCGCTACGCGCCTGAACACTTGATAGTTCAGATGGAGAACCCGAGGCAATACATTGATTTAATTATTAATGCAGGCTCTGTCTTTCTCGGGCCATGGGCCCCGGAGTCGGTCGGTGATTACTGCAGCGGCACCAATCACGTGCTCCCGACCTACGGCTTTGCGCGCAACTACAGCGGGCTGTCGGTCCGGGATTTCCAGAAGGAGGTGACGGTCCAGGAACTGACGCGCGACGGCCTCGAGGCGCTCGCACCGACGGTACAGACGCTGGCCCGCCTCGAAGGGCTCGACGCCCATGCCGAGGCAGTCGTGGTGCGACTCGGCGACGGTCGCTCGGGTCGATGAGCGATATCAATAACCTCGTGCGTCCGGAGATCCGGTCGCTGCGTCCCTACCGCGCGGCACAGTTCGCGGACGGTCTCGTCCGCCTGAACGCGAACGAGACCCCGTGGCGCCCGCCCCACGACTCCAGCGAACGGGGTCTGAATCTCTACCCCGAAATTCGGCCCGCTGCGCTGACGGCCGCGCTCGCCGGCTTTTACGGCGTCGCGCCTGAACAAGTGCTCGTCACCCGCGGCTCCAGCGAGGCAATCGACCTGCTGGTTCGCTGTTTCTGTCGGCCGGGCCTGGACGACATCGTCATCTGCCCACCGACCTTTGGCATGTACGAGGTGTACGCGCAGGTCCAGGGCGCCGGCATCGTCAGTGTGCCACTGAGTGCCGGGCGGGGCTTCGGGCTCGACGTCCCCGCGATCCTCGCGGCCTGGACGGAACGCTGCAAACTCGTGTTCGTCTGCTCGCCAAATAACCCCACCGGCAACCGAATCCCGACCGACGAACTCGCCGGACTGTGCGCGGCACTGGACGGGAAAGGACTCGTCGTCATCGACGGGGCCTACACGGAGTTTGCCGACGAAGACCCCACGACCGCCCTGCTCGGCCGCTTCGACAACGTCGCGATCCTGCGCACACTGTCCAAGGCGCTGGGGCTGGCCGGTACGCGCTGCGGAGCCCTCGTCGCCCCGGCGCCGGTCGTCGAGATGACCGGCTGCATCCTGCCGCCGTATGCCTGTTCGACGCCGTGCACGGATGCCGCGCTGGCCAGCATGGCGCCGGACAATCGCGGCGAACTCGCTGAACACGCCACGCTCCTGCGCCGCGAACGCGCGCGCATGGCCGACTGTTTGGCGGCACTGCCAGGCGTCCGCGAAGTCTGGCCATCCGAAGCGAATTTCCTGCTCGTCCGGGTCAGCGAACCGGACGCATTCGTTGCGGCCGCAAAAAACGGCGGCGTCATGATCCGCGATTTCAGCTGGGACCCTTACACGAAGGACTGCATGCGCATTACGATAGGCACACCCGAACAGAATGATCAATTGCTGCAGGCCCTCGCACCGGCCGCGACGCCTGAGGTTAACTAGATGGCTGAAAAAATTGCATTCGTCGACCGTGACGGCACGCTGATCTGGGAACCGTTTGACGAACAGGTCGACCGGCTCGAGAAGATCAGCCTGATCCCCGGTGTCATTCCCGCCCTGTTAAGACTGCAGGACGCCGGTTACCAGTTTGTCATGATCACGAATCAGGACGGGCGCGGCACGGACCGCTTCCCCGAGGCCGACTTCCAGCTCTGCCAGGACTTCATCGTCGAACTGTTCAACTCGCAGGGAATTGGCTTTCGCGAAATCTTCGTTTGCCCGCATTTCCCGGACGACGGCTGCCAGTGCCGCAAGCCCCTGCCCGGCCATATCGGTGACTTCATGCGGCAGGTCGCGGTCGATCGCGACGCGAGTATCGTGGTCGGTGATCGCGACTCGGACCTCGAGTTCGCCGACAACATCGGCGTAAAAGGCTTCCGCGTCGCCGACAAGTCGGGCAAGAACGGGGGACTGACGTGGGAAGCGATCGCACGCGAGGTCATTGATAGACCACGACGGGCGACGATTCGGCGCAAGACGAAGGAAACCGATATCAGCATCGAGATCGATCTCGACGCCGGGAGCCCCATCGCGGTTCGCACCGGCATCGGGTTCTTCGATCACATGCTCGAGCAGATCGCCAAACACGGCGGTTTCTCGCTGCAGCTGACCTGCGACGGGGACCTCGAGATCGACGAACACCACACGGTCGAGGACGTCGCGCTGGCACTCGGCCAGGCATTGCGCGAGGCGCTCGGCGACAAGCGCGGCATCGGCCGTTACGGATTCACGGTGCCGATGGATGAGGCACGGGCGCAAGTGGCGATCGACCTGTCCGGTCGAGCCTACTTCGTGTTCGAGGGCGAATTCGGTCGCGAATCGGTGGGTGGGCTGCCGACAGAACTCGTTCCGCACTTCTTTCGCTCGCTGTCGGGCAGCCTCGGTGCCGCCTGGCACCTGACCGTGACGGGCGAGAACACGCATCACCAGATCGAGGCCTGCTTCAAAGCCGCGGGCCGCGCGCTGCGCCAGGCAACCACCCGCAGCGGCACGGACCTCCCGAGCACCAAGGGCATACTCTGAGCGAGCCCATGACGGCGAAGACGGTCGCAATCATCGATGGCGGCGGGGCGAATATCGCATCGCTGAATTTCGCGCTGGCGCGGCTCGGGTGCACCGGTGAACTGACCGTAGACCCGGCACGCATCGCGGCGGCCAGCCACGTCATCCTGCCCGGCGTCGGCGATGCCGCCGATTGCATGCGCAGACTGCATGACGCGAGCCTCGTCGAGCTCATCCCCGACCTGCGCCAGCCGTTCCTCGGCATCTGCGTCGGCCTGCAGCTGTTGCTCGCCGGTTCAGAGGAAAACGATGCGCGCTGCGTCGGCGTCTTCCCGGGCATCGCGCGGCGTTTCGAGTCGGCGCCGGACCGGCCGGTCCCGCACATGGGCTGGAATCAGGTGCGCCGGCAACGCGATTCGGATCTGCTCGCCGACATACCGGACGGCGCGCATTTTTATTTTGTGCACAGCTACGCGGCGGAAGTCACCGGCGACACGCTCGCCACGTCGGATTACGGCCGCGACTTCACCGCCGTGCTCGAACGCGATAATTTCGCGGCGGCCCAGTTTCACCCGGAGCGCTCCGGCGAATACGGCGCGACGTTCCTGAAGAATTTCCTGCGCAGATAGAACATGAATGAGTCACGACCCCGCATGGAAATCATCCCGGCCATCGACCTGCTCGGGGGCACGGTCGTGCGACTGTTTCAGGGCGACTTCGACCAGGTAACGCAGTACACGGAGGATCCGATCGAAATTGCGAAACGCTATGCGGATGCGGGCGCCCGGCGCCTGCATGTCGTCGACCTGGATGGCGCAAGGACCGGCGAAGGCACAAATCTGCCGATCATCGAACGCCTCGCGAAACTCGACATCGAAGTACAGACCGGCGGCGGGATACGCGACGCTGCCCGTCTGCGCAGCCTGCTCGATGCCGGCGTCACGCGCGGCGTCGTCGGCTCGGTAGCCGTCAAGCAGCCCGACCTCGTGACCGGATGGCTCCGCAAGTTCGGCGCCGATGCGATCATCCTCGCCGTCGACGTGCGGCTCGGCGACGACGGCGAGCCCGAATTACTGACGGATGGCTGGCTCAAGGGCAGTGGCAAACCGCTGTGGCCGCTTGTCGATCACTACCTGGCCAACGGCGCGATCGAGTTCCTGTGCACTGATATCGCGAAGGACGGGACCCTGCAGGGGCCGAATGTCGAGCTATATCGCCGGTGTGTCCAGCGTTACCCGGATGCCGAGTTCATCGCGTCGGGCGGCGTCAGTTCGGCAGCGGACCTCGAAACGCTCGACGCCACCGGCGTGTCCCGCGTCGTGACCGGCAAGGCCCTGCTCGACGGCCGCCTGACTCTAGAGGAGATAAAGCAATTCTCGCGCGGCGCATAATCCCCTGCCTCGACGTCCGTGACGGCCAGGTCGTCAAAGGCGTGCAGTTCCGCGACCACAAGGTCATGGGCGGCATCATGGAACTCGCATCGCGTTATGTCGACGAGGGTGCGGACGAACTCGTGTTCTACGACATCACGGCGAGCCCGGAGGGGCGCTCCGTGGACCGGAGCTGGATCAATCGCGTGGCTGAGGTTTTGAATATTCCCTTCTCCGTGGCCGGCGGCATCCGCAGCGTACGGGACGCAGAAGAAGTCCTGAACTTCGGCGCGGACAAGATCTCGGTCAACAGTCCGGCGCTCGCGAACCCCGATCTGATCGGCGAACTCGCGAAGCGTTTCGGGTCCCAGTGCGTCGTGATCGGCATCGACAGCCGTGAAGAAGGCGACTCCTACCGTGTGTACCAATACACGGGCGACCCGGACAAGACAAAACACAGCGGGCGCACCACGCTCGACTGGGTACGCGAGGTACAGGACCGCGGCGCCGGCGAGATCGTGCTGAATTGCATGAATCAGGATGGCATGCGACAGGGCTACGACCTGCGGCAGCTCAAGCGGGTGCGGGCGCGATGCGACGTGCCGTTGATCGCGTCGGGCGGCGCGGGCACGATGCAACACTTCGCCGACGTGTTCGACGATGCACGCGTCGACGGCGGGCTGGCCGCCAGCGTGTTTCACAGCGGCGCCATCAACATCCAGGATCTGAAGAATTATCTGCGCGAGCAGTCCGTCGAGGTACGACTATGAATAACCCGAGCAACATCGACTTCCTGCAAGAGCTGGAGGCGGTCATCGAGTCGCGCAAGGGCGCGAGCACAGACGACAGCTACACGGCCCGACTGTTTGCGGGCGGCCCGGCACGCATTGCCCAGAAGGTCGGCGAGGAAGGCGTCGAGCTCGCCCTGGCTGCCGTACAGGGCGACCAGAAGGAGATCCTGGGTGAGGCTTCCGACCTGATCTACCACATTCTCGTACTGCTGAAGAGCCACGATCTGAGCCTGGCGGACGTCGTCAACGAGTTGCGCGCGCGTCACCGAAAATGAAATGATCGCGGCACGGAATCGCGGCAAGATGCCACTCCTACGAAACCCGCCGTAGGAGCGGCAGCTTGCCGCGATTCATCGCAAGCGATCTCAGATCGTAACCTCGATCGCGGGCGCGCGAAGATTGTAATGTGAACTCATCACATAGCCGTATGCGCCGGCGTTGGCGATCAGCAAGACATCACCCTCCTGACACGGCGGCAGCAGGCGGTCCGTCCCGAGCTTGTCACCGGTCTCGCAGATCGGCCCGACGATGTTGACGAGCACCACCGCCGGTTCAGTCAATCGGGTCAGGTTCGCGATCTCGTGATAGGCGCCGTACAGGGCTGGCCGAATCAGTGAGTTCATACCGGTGCTGATGCCGACGTAACGCACGTCGCCCTTACCCTTCGTCTGCGTCACGTTGGCCACCAGGACGCCGGCTTCGGCGACGACGTAACGGCCCGGCTCGAGCCAGAGTTCGTAGCCGGGATGCGTCGCCTTGAGCTCACGCACGCTGGCGTCGAGTCGTGTCATGTCCAGGGCCTCCTGCCCCGGCCGTTCGGGTACGCCGAGTCCTCCTCCGAGGTCGATCATTCGCACGTCCGGAAAATTCTCGGCGACACCGATCAGCGTCGTCGCCACGTCCTGCCAGTTATCGGCCTGCAGGATGCCGCTACCGGTGTGCGCGTGCAGCCCGACGATTTTCGCCCCGTGCGCATCGGCGAGCGTACGCACCTCGTCGAGCTCGAACAGCGGGATGCCGAACTTCGAATGCACGCCCGCGGTACGCACGTGTTCGTGATGGCCACGACCCTGGCCCGTGTCCAGGCGCAGGAACAACTCTTGGCCGGCGAACATCTCGCCCCACTCGCGCAGCGGATGCAGGTTATCCAGCGTGACCCAGACGCCGACGTCGAGCGCGAACGCGTACTCGGATCGCGGCGCGAAGTTCGGCGTGAACAGAATGCGCCGACGATCGATGTCCGGGAACAGCGCGAGCACGTGTTCGATCTCACCGGGCGACACGACTTCGAAATTCAGGCCCGCCGCATCGACCGCACGCAGGATCTCCGGATGGCTGTTGGCCTTGATCGCGTAATACACCTGGTCGATGTTTTCGAGGCTCGCGAGACGCTGACAGGCACTGGCGACGGTCTCGATGTCATACACATAAGCCGCCGATTCCCGGGCGCAAATGTCGATAAGTTGCTGACGCTTGCCGGCCCACCACGGCTCGCGAACGGCCGGCGCCGGGGTGGGCTCGGCCTGCAATTCGTCCCAGGTCCGCCCGAAGACCGTGTCGGTGGCCGCCGGGCGCACGAGGCTGGCGTGCAGCTTCTTGAGCAGGCGATGCGCCTGTCCCTCCTCGACGACGAAGCTCAGGTTCAGATCGTTGGCCGCCTGGCTGACGAGGTGGATACGATGCTCGGCGAATACCTCG
>SMVA01418125.1_pt1 | contig 12884 bp, 14 predicted proteins | sample 2456451 | NCBI WGS metagenome assembly SMVA01 (sample SAMN11095933, study PRJNA526329) | marine sediment metagenome | biome: Marine sediment; feature: Surficial sediment; material: Deep marine sediment; isolation source: Hadal surficial sediment | place: Pacific Ocean | collected 2014-05 | depth...
TATCGAAGTCCAGTACATAGATGTGACTGCGGCTCATGCGGGGAATCCCCAGCAACTCGTCGCGCAAACCCTTGCGGTCGTCCGTCTCAATCGCGCGCATGGCGCGCTGGTTGATCCTGAACATACCCCGTGAAAAGGTATTGGCAGGCTCTTCAGCCCATTGTTCTCTCGCCAACTTGTCGTTGAGCCAGCCGATGGTGGCTGAGAAGCCGACGATGCTCAACCACATCGTCAGGAACAGTCTCCAGAAAAGAGAAAGCACCTTAATCGATCCGGTACTGGTAGCCGATTCCCCGGATCGTTTCGATCCTGTTCTGCCCGTCCTGGTCGGGTCCGAGTTTACGGCGCAGGTTACTGACATGCATATCCACACTTCGATCGTTCGGCACCGGCTCCCGCCCCAGTGCGGAGATATAAAGATCCCTCTTGCTGACTACTTCCCCCTGGTGCTGCAGCAAATTCTGAAGAATACTGAATTCGGTACTGGTCAATTCCACCACAGAACCTGACTTCAGCAGCGTACGGCTGCCCTGGCTCAATTCCAGGTCGTCTACACTAAGTACACCATGGTCCACTGCGCTATGCGCTCGCCGCATCACGGCACGTATCCGAGCCAATAATTCTCTTGGATTGCACGGTTTCGGCACGTAATCATCGGCACCCAGTTCCAGGCCCAATATGCGGTCCATGTCGTCACCCCGGGCGGTGAGCATGATCACCGGTATACGGCTCTCCTTACGGATTTCCCTCAGCACGTCCATGCCGTTCATTTCGGGCATCATCACGTCGAGCACCACCAAGTCGAGCCCCGGCTTGCGTGCTTCGTCCAGCGCAGACCGACCATCATCGGCCAGGCGCACCTCGAATCCCTCGGTTTCAAAATATTCCTTCAGTAAACCGCTGAGTTCGGTATCGTCGTCGGCCAAGAGGATCGTGCTTTGCATGGCTCACCCATTGTTTCGTTCCACCCGCCATTCTAACCCGATCCCTGTCGAAAGACGTGTTCCCGCCAACAATCAGCGAATTCGTGCTGTGCGGCAATTTTGGCCACCGCATCGTCCAGGCGTGAATTCCAGCCACATCGCCGGAATCGACAGCAGGGGAGCCACGGCGGATTTCCCGGCCATAAACCAGGATTTGTGTGTAGTATTGAATTCATTATTGTTGAAAAAATTCGAGGGCCGGGCCAGCTTGAAAAGCAGCATCAAAACACGGCGTGCAAACGCGGACGATTTGGGCCGGTATTCAAGACGGATTTCAACTTTGCTTTCAAGTCTTGGGATCGAGATGGACTATGGGCGGATTCACAAGCTTCCCCTGCAAACGGAAGCTGACCGGCTGCAGTCGATTGGCGAAGATATCTATGGGCGTGAACAGGAAATGTTGCCTGAGGCCGCCGACGCCTGGCTGGCGATGCGGCAAGAGGCAAGTGCTAACGGCTTCGAACTACAAGCCGTATCTGCTTTTCGTTCGGTCGAATATCAGGCAGGTATTTTACTAAAAAAGCTCGATAAGGGCATGAAAATAAAAAATATACTAGAAGCCTCCACTGCACCCGGTTACAGCGAGCACCACAGCGGCAGGGCCCTGGATATCACCACACCGGGTTACGCGGTACTTGAAGAGGAGTTCGAGCACAGCCCGGCTTTTGAGTGGCTGTGCGAGCATGCTGCCGAATTCGGATTCAGCTTGTCTTTTCCCCGCGACAACCGGCACGGCGTGATTTACGAGCCATGGCATTGGGCCTGGCGGGTCAGATCCTCGAATGAGTTCTAGTGTACCGCCCCGGATACCTGGACGGCCTGATTTTGCGGTTGGTCGATCCTGGCTGTCAGGTCGAAGGGCAAGTGAATTTGCTCCAGCCCGAGACGCACCAGCAAGGTGCGCAACTCCTGTTGCAGCAGCGGGTACAGTTGCCGAGTCAGGCTGGCATGGTTGCTGGTAAATTCTGCGACATCCACCGGCTTGCCTTCGACTTGTTGGTAAATGGCCTCAAATCCAACCTTCGCATTGAACATAGGCCCGGAGCCATCCTTTGAACCTCCATTGCACGTTAAATTTGCGCTTACCTGGTACGCAGGCAGGCTGTCACCACTGTCGGCTTGCATCAGCCTGGGCGTCAGGTTCAGTTCTACTTTGGCTTCCTGGGTTCCAGCCTCTTTACTGGCGTGTACCAACTCAGCCTTGAGTAAAGACACCTGAACATGTTGCAGTACAAATAGGTCCAGCAAATTCATAGAGAGATTATTCCTGAATGCTCAATCATGGGTCAGACGAACCAATCCTCGATTCAAGATGCGCCCTTTGTCAAACATTTTCAAGACATCAAGACGGTATCCGCCGCTCGCCAAAAATACCAGCTTGCTGCTGAGCGATAGGGTGCCAGATGACGAGTCTTGCGCATGACCTGCTCCGGATCCGGCATGTTTCGCATGCGATATACCCCCTGCACACCTTTTTGCACACCCAGATCGGTGGATGGCATTACATCGGGGCGGCCCAGGTTGAAGATCAGAAACATTTGCGCAGTCCACGGGCCGATGCCACGCACCCGGCACAGGTTCTCGATGACCTGGGCATCATCCATTCGGGCCATTTGCCGGGTGCTTGCCAGGCTGCCGTTCAGAGATTTTTCCGCCAGGTCCCGGATGGCCAAGCCCTTATTGCGGGAAAGCCCCACACTTCGAAGCTGCTCCATGGACAGCCGCCTGGCCAGGGCGGCTGAGGGCGATTCCCCACTGAATAGGTGGGTGAAGCGACCGTGTATGGTTGCCGCAGCCTTGCCCGAAAGCTGCTGATAAACGATGGCCCGAGCAAGCGCGGTGAAAAGCTCACTTTCACGGCGCACTTGGAGGCCCAGAGCGCCACAGCCATCAATGAATCGGCGCAAAGGATCGCACTGGCGGCATAAGTGCTCAACGGCTGTCTGCCTGTTGTAACGAAGGCGGCTCATGCCCAATCAGATCCCACTTTTCCTGCTCAGGGTCACGATCAGTACCAGCCAAGCGACCATTAACAACAGGCCCCCAAGCGGAGCCACCAGGCCGGGCACTGGAACCAACCCGCTTGCACGCAAGTACAAGCTGCCGGAAAAAAGCAGTAGGCCAAGCATCATCGCGATACCGCTCCAGGGCACCAGAGAGGGTGAGTCAGGTTGGATTAAAGCGGCGACACCCAGCATTGCAACAGTATGAAACATATGGATCTGGAGCGCCGTCGCCCAGAGCTTTTGTGCTTCTGCACCGTCCTGTGGAAGAATATGTGAGCCAACTGCGGCCAGGATGACGGCTAACAGGCCGGACAGGGCGGCAATCAAAGCAATGCCGCGACGGCTGACCATCAGCCTGTATCCAGCGGCTTGAGTAAGTCATCCATCCGCTTCATCAATACCTCAGCTTTGTACTGTGGGATCGCATAGGCCCAACCACTTACGCGATCTGTGATCCGGTTTACCCGTTCGGTGGGTTCAAGGGGCGCATGCGTTTCCACGTCTGCTTCGACGAGCTCTTGCGACCGAGCCGGCCGGTACACGCTCGCGCTCAGGCTAATCCAGTGCTGATCTTCTTTGGATACCAGTTGCGCTGAGACCTGCAAGCCATCGGCAGTCAATACGCTGATCTTCACGGCATCTGACCAATCGACATCGCTTGCCCGAACCACCGCATCCAGACGAAGAGCAGCCATGCCGCCGCCAATGGAGTTGACGGTCCAGTTGGATTTGACCTCTCTGGCCGCGGGAATCTTCTGCAATTCGAAATCCGTATCGTCGGCGGACGCCTTCTTCAGAACGATCTGCTCACCATCCGGATGGGTGACAGAAATTTCAACCAGTTCAGCTTGCTGGATATCGATGATTTCCCGCTCCAGCCACTGCTGCATATCACCAGGCACTGTCAGCGCCCGGTCAATCAGCGCACTTTGATCGCTGCCACTGAACCGCACGTAATGACCCTGCCTTCCCTGCGCCTTGTTGCCGACAATCAGTGAGGGCAGACCGGTTTCTTCAGCAAAACCGATCAACACACCTGCTGCATCCGGCCCGCCCACATCTTCCACACCCAGGCGTGTGTAGAGCTCCGGATTCGATGTTTTCCTCTCGATTACCTCCGCGGCTGCAAGATCGGACAAGAGCTGCCTGAGCACTGTCCAGTCCGCGCGATAATCCGAAGATTCCGCCACCAGCCAGTTTCCACCATGCCGGTTCATCGTCGCGATGGTCTCGCCGCCTGCGCCGGTCAATCGTACATACTCGATATCGTTGACCAGCGCTGCCAGCCCCGGCAGTAAACGGTGTTTTTGGAATGCGTTTTCTCGAGCGGTTCTACCGGGGATCAACAGGACCAGCACCGCAACCACGACCGTTACCAGCAATAAGACGGAAAAATGCTTTTTGCTCATATGGCTCCACCTTGACTGACCTGTTGGGCATTTTGCCGCCGGCGCCGCTGCCAGGCGTAAAGCAGGGCGGCAATCATGACCAGCACCGGCACGAAAACGATGTTGATCAGTTTGAGCCGGGTACCGAGCCGGTCTATGTCACGCTGCAGATCATGCTGAACCTGCCTAAGTTGCCTGCGTATCTCCAGCTTACGGTCCATGAAACGATCGATTTCAGCCTGTTGTTCATCACTGAGCACCAGCAGATTGCTCTCGCCCTTTGCCAATTGCAGTTCGGTCAGCTTGCGCTCCGTCTCAGTCAGTTCCTGCTGCAACCGCTCCTCGGTGGCGAGGTAGCTGCGCTCTGCTTCGACCTGCAATTCGCTCACCCGGACGAAGGGTCTACTGGAACTCACTCGCGTGCGGATGCTGATCAGGTTCCGATTGCCCAGCATGTTGTCCACGGCATTGACGACCAGCGTGCCGTTGTCGGCAAATGCAGACACCAGGTTCTGACCCAGGAAAGGTTGCTTTTGAACCCACAGACGATCCGTCAACAGATCCGTGTCAGCAAACAGCATCACGGTGATCCCGGGCTCGCCAGACTCTGCCAGATGACTGGCGGTCTGTGCATCCCCGTCAGGGGGGTCGAACGCCGACTTGGCAGGTCCGGTAAGCCTGGCCACCAGGGCGTAGCGGTCACCAGTAGGGCTGAACCCTTTCATCAATTCGGCCGGGTCGGTCAGGAATCTGAGGCGGGAAACATCCAACGAGGCAGCGTTCTCGCTGCTTTGCACCAGGGTTTCGAAACGTGTGCTGGCGCCTTCGATTGGAGCCAGCCAACCGGTAGACGAAAAGTTCACGACCTGCAGGTCGGCACTGACGATATCTTCGCCGTTGAGGCCATCGGCTGGCACCGAGAGTATGCCGATGTGCCGCGACTGGCTGGTTCCCACGCCGTACTGGAGATCGCCCATCACGCGGCCGGTCTCGAAACGCACCCCCCAGCTATCAAGCAGGGGGCTCAGATTAGAGGCGCTGCCGGCCTGCATCATGGCCATCGGGTCATTGGGATTGCCGCGATCAGACTCGGCAAACGGATCCAGAAAAACAATCAGACGTCCACCGCCAAGCACGAACTGGTCGAGCTCGTAGACCATCGGATCAGACAGGTCCTTTGGATGAACCACCAGTAGTAGATCAATATTGTCAGGCAGTGCATCAACGCCCGGGTCAATCGTTTCGAGGTCGAACAATTGGTCCAGTTGTTCATAAACAACCCAGGCTTCACGCATTCCCTGGGTGGCCGGATCGAAGCCTGCATCCATTTGTAACGTGCTGATGACGCCGATGCTCGTTTTCTCCGGGCTGCCCAGTAAGGAGATCATTTTGGCCAGGTCGTACTCCAGGAATTTTTCCTTGGACGGCTGTAGGAAAGGCATGACCTGAACATCATCCAGTGAATTGGTTCCGGCGATACCCAGGTAAAGTGTTTCATTGCCTGTACCCACTGGCACGGCCTGCAAGCCAAAGGCGGCGGCCTGGTCTTCCTCCTCTGAAAAAGGCTCCGGGTCAACGCGGTGAACAACAAGCCGGCCAGCAGCATGGTTCTCGAATTCTTCCACCATTTCGTCAACACGCAGGGCGTAACTGCGGATCTGCGGCAGGCTGCGACTGGCTTCACCGGAAAAGAACAGGTACAGGTTAACCGGTTCGCGTAGTTCCCTGAGGATATTGCGGCTTCCGTCACTGAGCGTATACAGCCCGTGCTGGGTCAGATCTACCCGCATGCCCCTGAGCAAACGGCCCGAAAGCATGCTGATCGAGATAAAAAGAATCAACAGAAGTACCAGGGAACCCAGCGAATAAATGAACTTCTTGTGCATTTGTGAACCCTCAGTCTGCTTTCTTGATTTCGAGCACGATCGTGTTGGCCAGTAGCCAGAACGCCGTCACCAGGCCGAAATATACCAGGTCGCGCAGATCGATCACCCCCTTTGAAATTGCCGCAAAATGGGCAAGAAAACTGAAATCTGCGATCACATCCAGCAAGGCCTGCGGCGCCCAATCCGTAAACAGGTTCATGACCATGGGTAAGCCGCTTAGCAGGAAACCGAAACAGACCACCACACTCAGAATGAAAGCCACGACCTGGTTGCGGGTCACTGCCGACATGCACGAACCTATGGCGAGGAAGCCGCCGGCCATCAACCAGCTGCCGATATAACCCGCAACGATGATCCCGTTATCAGGATTCCCCAGGTAATTCACCGTCAGCCATACCGGAAAAGTCAGCAAAAGCGACAGCCCGAGAAACAACCACGCTGCCAGAAATTTGCCGAGCACAACCTGGCCTGTGGTCAGCGGCAGCGTCAACAGCAGCTCAATGGTCCCCGAACGCCTCTCCTCCGCCCACAGACGCATGGCGATTGCCGGCACCAGGAACAAGTAGAGCCAGGGATGGAACTGGAAGAACGGCGCCAGGTCAGCCATGCCCCGTTCATAAAAAGAGCCGATATAAAAAGTGAAAACACCCGCCATCACAAGGAAGATCACGATAAACACCCAGGCCACCGGCGTGGAAAAATAGCCGGACAATTCTCTTCTCATGACAGTGATAACCGAATTCATGCCTCCACTCCCCGGTGTTCTCATTTTCCGTTGGTCCCCTGTGTCACCTGGCGAAACACTTCATCCAGCCTGCCCGCTTCAAGGCGAAGTTCGCTCACCGACCAGCCATATTCCTTCACTGCATCGGAAATAACCCCGAAGAGGCTGGCACCGTCAGCAGGAAACACCGTCAATTCCCCTTCACTCAACTCTACTTTACGGGCCTGGGGCAACTCGCTCAGAATACTCGCCACGCGTTCGGGCTCATCGACCACCAGTGTCACCGCATTGTGATAGCGGGAACGGGCAATCAGGCCCGCCGGTGAATCGTCTACCAACAGTCTGCCGTCAGAAATGATCATTGCACGGTTGCACAGGGCGTGGACCTCTTCCAGCATGTGGGTGGAAATAACGATGATTTTTTTGCTGGACATATCCCGGATCAGGCTCCTGACCTCATGTTTCTGGTTGGGATCCAGTCCATCGGTCGGCTCATCGAGGATCAACACCTGCGGATCATGGAGAATTGCCTGTGCCAGTCCAACCCGTCTTTTGAACCCCTTGGACAGCGTTTCGATCGGCTGCTCCGGCACCCGGTCCAGGTTCAGGCGATCGATAGCCGCAGCGGCTTTTTGCCGGGCTTCGCGACCCTTGAACCCCCTTGCTCTGGCAATGAACTCGAGAAAATTCCTGACCGTCATTTCACCGTAGCTGGGTGCGCCTTCGGGCAGGTAGCCAATAATCCGCCTGGCTGCCAATGAGTCGTTGATGATGTCGTGACCGTTGATGGTCGCAGTTCCCCCGCTCGGCACCAGGAATCCCGTCAGCATTTTCATGGTGGTGGACTTACCGGCGCCGTTAGGTCCGAGAAAACCCAGAACTTCTCCAGGACCGACCGCGAAACTCAAACGATCTACTGCCACTATACTGCCAAAGTTCTTGCTCAAGGACCTGGCTTCAATCTTCAAATCACCCATAGAAAGGTACCCAAATTGAAATTTATTTTCATGGGCCTGTTTACCATGCCCCGTTTTTTGTCTGACGCTTTCTTCTAAGACAGATTGACTTTATCTTGGTTGCCTATTTTGCCATTTTTTGAACCAAATGAGCAGCACTTCGAACCTTTTATAACCGGATTATTTACCGAAGCTCATCCGGTCGGAATTTCCGCGCCTGCCGTGATCGTTCATCTGGCGCGTGGCCAGTAAAAGGGAGTCTGTGCTTTTTTCATCAACGGTCTGCTTTCCTGCGCAGGTAGTTCAGTAAATCCACCCGCGCAATCAATCCCAGGAACTTCGACCCGTCTTTTACAATCGCAACAAAGTCCCGCCCAAAAATTGGCATGAGTTCAGACACCGGCGCATTCACATCGATTTCGGTCAACTCGGAAACCATTGCGGTATTCACGGGATCGTCGAATCGGCTGGAAGATTCGGCCACGGCCATCAACAGATCTGATTCATCGATGATACCCACAATTTGATCATCCACCATGACCGGAAGCTGCGATATATCGTAAAGTTTCATGCGCTTGTATGCATTGGCGAGAGGCTCCCCGGGACCAACCGTTACCGTATCCCTGGATGCGTAAGGCCGGGCAATCAGGTCTCTCAGGTCACCATGACTGCCTGTTTCAATGAATCCCTGGTCGCGCATCCAGAAATCATTGAACATTTTCGACAGATAGCGATTGCCGGTATCGCATGCGAAAGTCAGTACACGCTTCGCCTCGGCCTGCTCCCTGCAGTACCGCAATGCAGCTGCCAACAAGGTCCCAGTGGACGACCCGGCCAGTATCCCCTCCTTGACCAACAGTTCGCGGGCGGTCAGGAAACTTTCCCGGTCACTGATCGAATAAGCTTTAGATACACGGGTGAAATCACTGATTGTGGGCAGGAAATCTTCACCAATACCTTCCACCATCCAAGAGGCGGTTTTGGCAGACAGGATCCCTTTATTGATGTAGTCAGCAAGAATGGACCCTTCGGGATCGGCCAGGATCAGTTCCAGTTCAGGAGCCACGCGGGCAAAATATCGCGATAGACCGGTCACCGTTCCACTCGAACCCACGCCGAGAACGATGGCATCCAATTTACCGTCCACCTGGCGCCAGATTTCCGGCCCGGTTACTTCTTCATGCGCATTCGGATTGGAGGGATTGCCAAACTGATTAATGAAATAGGCATCCTCCATTTCATTTGCAAGCCGCTTGGCCAGATCCTGGTAATACTCCGGGTGCCCCTTGGCCACGTCCGACCTCGCGAGTATGACTTCGGCCCCCATCGCTTTAAGATTGAAGATTTTCTCGCTGCTCATCTTGTCAGGGATCACCAGCACTAAGCGGTAACCCTTTTGCGCGGCTACCAGGGCCAGGCCAAGGCCCGTGTTTCCAGCCGTCCCTTCAACCAGTGTCGAACCCGGCTTGATCAGCCCGGCCTGTTCCGCGTCCTCGATCATTTTCAAACCAATGCGGTCCTTGATTGAAGCCGCTGGATTCTGACTTTCCAGCTTGATCAACAACTCGCAGGGCCCCGTATCCAGGCGATTGATTCGCACTACGGGTGTGTTTCCGATCAGTTCAAGAACATTATTGAAAACTTCCATTTAGGGAACTACTCCACTCACTTGAAATGAGTGACGAGCAACGCTGAACGAGGCCATTTGCCCAAGATTTTTCATCGGCGACCCACTGGGACGGGTCCCACTATTAATGATACGAATTGTGCGAACTGTCAGGTCAGGAAACAACAGTGTCCATCATTCGCGCCAGCTGATCTTTGGCCCAGAGTTTTTCTTTTTTGAGTTGATTGAGAGCCAGGTCTTCCATGCGGACTGTGCCCACTTCAGCGGCTGTGACTTTTTTATCTAGTGCTTGATGACGATTGAATACTCTAAGAAAATCTTCGTTTTCCTGCTTCATTTTTTCCATTTGTTCCTGACGGTGTTCAAACATAGGGATCCTCCGAATCTGATCTGTGTAAATAGGATAATGTAGCGCAGCTCACCACCAACACTGGTGCTGAGGCTGAGGCTGAATGGTTCAAGTAATTTTCTAGCGAGGGTATTAGGAGTTCAGAATGTGACATGCAACGGATACGCGGCACGAGCGCCATTATCCGCGAACTCCATTTTTAATTGGAAAAACCATGTTGCTGCGCTAAATCTAGCGCAATTGATCCACAACGGCAAGCAAATTCGCCAACAAGAAAACAAACCATGAAAAATACTTTGCAAGGCTGGCTTCAATCATCCAGCAGGATCACATCCACGCGCCGGTTCTGGCTGCGGCCTTCTTCAGTATCATTACTGGCAATGGGAAAGTTCTCTCCCATTCCTGCGGCCGTAACGCGATCCGGATCCACGCCAAGCGCCACCAAAGAATCCATCACTTTATAGGCTCTTTGCTCTGACAGCTTGAGGTTCTCCATCGCATTGCCGGTGGAGTCTGTGTGACCTTCGATTCGAATTTTATGGTCCGGCTGGCTCTGCAGCAAGTCAACAACTTCAACCAGGCTAATCTGTGCTTCTTCCCTCAGTCCTGACCGACCTGTCTCGAACAGTACATCGCCCAGCGTCACTACCACTCCGCTTTCAGTCTGGCGCAATTGCAGATTTTCCAGCTGGCGACGCAGTGAATCGGCTTGTTCCGTTGCCAGGTCCGCTTCCCTGCGCGACAGCTCAGCCGCCGTTGCGCTGGAAACGGCAAGTGCCTTGGCCGCCTCCGCTTCTTCGCGTGCCTGTTGCGCGTTGCGCGCAGATTCTTCTTCACGAGAATAAGCCTGCTGGGCTTCTTCCCTCGCACGATTTGCGTCTTCAGCCCGCGCCGCCGACATCATTCTTGCCTGCTCAGCTTCCTGCCTGGCTTGCTTAGCTTCAAGTTTACTGCTGCGCACCAGCATCGCATTGCGTTCGTCTTCCAGCCGGTCGAACTCTTCTTCCATCAGTTCGTGTTGTGCCGTGGCCCGTGCAATCTGAATCCTTCGATCAGCCATGTAGACCAGGTGGATGCGGTAGGTATGATTACTGGTGGTATTCTCAGCCTGACGCAACGCCCTTTTTGCTTCACCCAGCGCCAGTGTAGCGTAGCCCGCCAGTTTTTCATTGGCTTGCAGTTCCAGCAATTGAGCTTTCACGTGCTCCAGTGCAAGGTCTTTTTTGGGTGAACTGACACAAGCTGTGAGCAACACGACAACTGCTGCTGCAGCGGCCAGGATTCTTGCAACCGTCAAGTTCACAACCATCCGGCTCATTTGAAATTCTTCCCGAAAGTGGATTCAAATTCTTCCCGGAGAATCTCGTTTTCCCGTGCCAGGTCCGTTACCTTTCCGCGTATGATTGCCGCCCTGGCTTTGGCCAGGGCCAGTTCGGAATTAATTTCAGATTGATCGATCAGGTAAATCGCCTTGTCGAATTGCTTGTATTCCATCCCCTTGTGCGCCTCGGCCAGCTTTTCCCGAGCAAACCGCAACTCCACCGGTGAATGCTCTTCGGCACCCGCCTGGACCGCGGCCTCTATGGCATTTTCGGCACTGGCAAATGCATCGACCGCCGGTTTGGTCGTCGCACAGGCGAAAAGCAGCAACACGATTAAAAGAAATACAAGGTTTTGCATGTTTGTTTGCATTAAGGTCTGGAATTATGACTCATGCGGGCGTTCGAGTTAAGCCCTTAATTCCGGCATCTGGCTGGTTTTCGGGTGCGGCGGCCCGGAACCCGGGCAATTCCCGGCACAAAGAAGTGATCCTCATGATAAGGGGGTACGGCTCAAGGTCACAGTCGAAGCGTTCCGCATTGTAAACCTGGGGTACCAGGAAACAGTCTGCGAGGCCGGGTGCATCGCCATGACAAAATCTGCCCGTGTGTCGGCTTCCCAACCAGGATTCAATGGCAGAAAAACCCCGGTCCACCCAGTAGACATACCATCTCCGGACTGTTTCCTCTGTCTGCCCCATTTCCTTTTTCAGGTACTGCATTACACCCAGGTTGTTCAAGGGTTGAATCTCACTGGCAATGCTCTGGGCAATGCTCCTGACCCTGGCCCTGCTCCTTTTGTCCGCAGGCAACAGCGGCGAGGCGGGGAAGGCTTCTTCAAGGTATTCACAGATTGCCAGGGACTGAACCACGACTTGGCCGTCGTGCACCAGCGCCGGCACCAGGCCCAGGGGGTTGATTTCCCGGTAGGCTGGCTGATTCTGTTCACCGCCATTACTGACCAAGTGGACCGGAACCTGTTGGTAATCGATCCCCTTCAGGTTCAGGGCTATCCTCACCCGGTACGATGAGGAACTGCGCCAATAACTGTAAAGGACCGGCTCTGTGGTCTTATTTTCAGACATATCGTTCGATCACCTGCTCAATTGCACCGAAAATGGAACGTCCTTGTGCATCCAGCATTTCGATACGTATCGTGTCACCAAAAGTCATGAAAGGAGTTTCAGGTTTGCCGCTTTTAATAATCTCCAGCATCCGCCGTTCGGCCAGGCAGGATGCGCCTAAACTTTCGTCCTGATTCGCGATGGTTCCCGAACCGACGATGGTACCGGCGCCCAGCGGCCGTGTCCTGGCTGCATGTGCTGTCAGCTGGGCGAAATTGAACTGCATGTCAACACCAGCTTCGGGTGCACCGAAGTGCTCGCCATTCAGCACGGATCGTAGTGGCAGATGCAAAACGCTATCGCGCCATGCATCGCCCAATTCATCCGGCGTCACGAATACCGGAGAAAAGGCCGACCGTGGTTTTGACTGCAGAAATCCAAAACCTTTTGCCAGCTCCGCAGGAATCAGGTTCCTGAGACTAACATCGTTGATCAGTCCAAGCAGCTGGATATGCCCGGCCGCCTGCTCCACACTGACCGCCATTGGTACATCGTCCGTTACCACCACAATTTCCGCTTCGA
>SMVA01063041.1_pt1 | contig 12877 bp, 10 predicted proteins | sample 2456451 | NCBI WGS metagenome assembly SMVA01 (sample SAMN11095933, study PRJNA526329) | marine sediment metagenome | biome: Marine sediment; feature: Surficial sediment; material: Deep marine sediment; isolation source: Hadal surficial sediment | place: Pacific Ocean | collected 2014-05 | depth...
CTGCGCGGTTACGGTGCAACGCCGCGTGACGCCAGCGGCTGGCTGACCCCGAATCAATCAGTGCGTGATGTCAGCACCGTGCTGCAATGGCTGCGGCAGCGTCATCCGGAGTTGGGCAAGCCGCATCTGTTCGGCTGGTCCAACGGTTCAATGGTCGCGCAGTTGCTCGTCCAGAAGCGTCCCGAACTTGTCTCATCCGTCATACTTTTCGGCTATCCCGTGCGTCGAGATATGGACCTCCAGGCACGCCTGCCTGACCAGCCACCACGCAAACCTACTACTGCTCAAGCCGCAGAATCGGACTTCATCACGCCAGGCACAATCAGTGACGCCGCAATCGCTGTCTTTGTCGACAGTGCTCTTGCAGCAGATCCAGTGCGCGTCGACTGGCGGTCGCTGGAACAGTGGCGGGCGTTGTCCGCATCTGCAGTAACGGTGCCGACCTTACTCCTCGAAGGTGAGTTCGATCCCCTCGCTCTGGACGACGTTCATGCGGAGTTTTTTGCCAACCTGGCGACGAATGACAAAGCCTGGGTGGTGATTCCCGGTGGTGACCATGCGGCATTCATGGAAACACCGCGAGGCTATTTTCTGCGCAGCATCGACAGCTTCGTGTTCCGTGGTGGTGGCCCACCGAATCCCTGACCCGCCACCTGGTCGCTTGCGCCTTTTGCGGGTTTAGCGTTACCGTGCGTCGCATTACACGCTCTCCAGGGGAATGCGATGGTGGTCTTGAATGTCAACGGTGTCAGCCGGGAGGTCGACGTGGATCCAGCCACGCCGTTGCTCTGGGTTATCCGGGAACAATTAAAGCTGACGGGTACCAAATTTGGCTGCGGCATTGCCCAGTGTGGCGCCTGCACGATACATCTCAACGGCCAACCGGTGCGCGCCTGTACGACGCCGCTGAGCCGCGCGATCGGCGCGCAGATCACGACCATTGAGGGACTGAGCGATGGTGCGGAATTGCACCCGGTGCAGGCGGCCTGGATTGCCGAGCAGGTGCCGCAGTGCGGTTACTGCCAATCGGGCCAGATCATGTCTGCGGTGGCACTGCTGCGTGACAATTCGCAGCCAACGGATACCGATATCGATGTGGCGATGCGGGGCAATATCTGCCGGTGCGGTATGTATCAGAGGATTCGCAAAGCGATTAAGCGAGCGGCCGCAGGACAAGCCGTCGTCGGGGTCTTTGATCCCGCGGAGGTGCAGCATGGGTAAGTGGACCAGACGCGGATTTATCGTTGCGGGCGCCGGTGTCGGTGGGGCTCTGGTCGTCGGTGTAGTGTTGCGGCCGGGCAACCGATTGCCGGAACTTTCACCCATGGTTACCGTCGATGGGGAGACGTTGATCAATTCCTTCGTGAAAGTAGGTGCGGATAATCGCGTGACCGTGATCGTGCCCCATGCCGAGATGGGCCAGGGCGTGCACACCTCTCTCACACAGATGCTGGCAGACGAGATGGATGCGGCCTGGTCGCAGGTAGCCGTGGAGTTGGCGCCGGCGGAGCCGGAATTTGCGAATTACGCGCTGGGCAAAGGTTTTATTCTGGGGGATGCAGATATCCCGGCGGCGTTGCTGCCAACATTGGATGGCGCGTTCATCAAGATCGCCCAAGCGATGAATCTGCAGATTACCGGAGGCAGTACGTCGGTGCAGGCCACCGGCGTCTATGGTATGCGAGTTGCTGGTGCAGCCGCGCGGCAGATGCTGCTCAACGCGGCCAGCGAGCAATGGTCGGTGCCGGTCGCCGAGCTGGTGGCGAAAGAAGGGATGATCCTGCATGCGGGCAGTGGGCGCACGGAGCCTTTCGCGCAGTTTGTTGAGCTCGCAGCGACGTTGTCACCGCCGGCTAAACCGACTTTGAAGACGCCGGATGAGTTCACGCTCATGGGCCGGTCCATTGCCCGGCTGGACGTCCCGGCCAAGGTCGATGGTTCGGCCATGTTCGGCATCGACGCCGATCTACCTGGAATGAAGTATGCCGCAGTACTGCGCTCGCCGGTTTTCGGCGGTACCGTCGCCTCGGTCGACGCGACAGCAGCTAAAGCGATGCCAGGCGTGGTGGATGTCGTGAATCTGGGAAACGCCGTTGCGGTGGTTGCTGACGGGTACTGGCAAGCCAGTCGGGCGCTGGCCGTAGTCGCGGTCGAGTTTGCCGATTCCCATGCCAATTCGGTAGATCAGCAAATGATCTTCGAGCGCTTTGCCCGTGATCTGGACTCCGGTGACGGCAGCGAAGATCTCATGCGGGGGGATGCGGCCGCCGCCTTCGCCGCGGCCGGGCAGACAATCACAGCCGAGTACCGGGTCCCTTATCTGGCGCACGCCTGCATGGAGCCGCTCAACGCGACAGCAAGAATCGAAAATGGTCGCTGTGAGATCTGGACGGGGTCGCAGAATCCACTTGCCTGCAAAATGGAAGTTGCCGAAGCGCTGGACTTTGCGCCTGAAAACGTCACGGTTCACAACCAGTATCTCGGCGGCGGCTTCGGTCGCCGTTCGCAGTCCGACTTTGCGCAGCAGGCTGCCTTGCTGGCCAAGCGGGTTGGTGTTCCAGTCAAACTCATCTGGAGTCGCGAAGAAGACATCCGTCAGGACAATTACCGCCCGGCGATCCTGAGCCGGTTTAAAGCAGTGCTCGATGATTCGGGCACTCCCGTGGCCTGGCAGAACCATTTTGTCGACAAACACGAGCCAGCCGAAGCCACCCACATTCCTTATGACATCGCTAATCTGGATATTCAGGATTTTGCGAGTCCGACCCATGTGCCGTTCGGTGCCTGGCGCAGTGTCGACCACTCGCAGCACAGTTTTTTTACCGAATCGTTCATCGATGAGCTCGCGCATGCGGCAGGCGAAGATCCGTATCAATATCGGCGCAGATTGCTCGATCACGATCCGCGTATGCGGGCAGTACTCGACAAAGCGGCCAAGGAGGCCGATTGGGACCGGCCGCTGCCGGCGGGTTGGGGCAGAGGCATCGCGCTGCAGAAGTCTTTTGGCACGATTGTCGCGCAGGTCCTCGAAGTAGAGGTCGTGGCGGGAGAAGTGCGGGTAGACCGTGTGGTCTGCGCGGTCGATCCGGGTTTTGCCGTCAGTCCGGACGGACTGACTGCGCAGATGGAATCCGGTGTGATCTTTGGGCTGACGGCTGCGCTTTATGGCGAGATAAGCATCAAAGCCGGCGCCGTACAGCAGAGCAATTTCCACGACTACAAGATGGTCAGAATGCCCGAAGCACCGAAGATTGAGACTCACATCATCAATAGTGGTGGCAACTGGGGTGGCGCCGGTGAGCCAGGCACGCCGACAGTGGCACCGGCGCTCGCCAATGCAATCTATGACGCGACGAAAACCCGCATCCGGCAACTGCCGGTGCAGATCTACGACCTCGATTTCCGCATTGAAGAAACCGGTTGAGATCTGGCGGCTGGCAAATGATCGGGGCACGCAGATGGGTCACGCTGCGAAATTCACTGGTACTTGCGGCAACTCTGCTCGCGGGGTGTGACCGGGCAATTGGCGCCGAGACGACTCAGGCGCGGCGGCCAAATATTGTCATCCTTTTTGCCGATGACATGGGTTACGGCGATCTGTCGAGTTACGGCCATCCAACCATCCTCACGCCGAACATCGACCGGCTTGCCGCGGAAGGCCAGAAATGGACGGATTTCTATGTCGCGGCGCCCGTCTGCTCGCCGAGCCGCGGCGCCTTGCTCACCGGTAAGCTGCCGGTCAGAAGCGGCCTGTACGGGCGACAGTTGCGGGTCATGTTTCCCGACGATCCAGGCGGCATACCGGAAGACGAAACCACGCTGGCTGAATTTTTGAGCTCGGCGGGATATGCCACCGGGATATTCGGCAAATGGCATCTGGGTGACAGGGCCGAGGCACTGCCGACACGGCATGGTTTCGATCGCTGGTTCGGTGTGCCGTACTCAAATGATATGCGCTGGACCGTCGGCTTGACCACCACCGAACTCATCGCGGCCCGTATCGCAGGACAGATGACGCAGTACAACGAAACGCTCGCTCTGCGGCGGGAACTGACGTTTACGCCAAAGTCGGAGTATTGGAATATCCCGTTGATGGTCAGTACTGCAAACGCAACCGGTCATGATGATCAGATCATTGAGCAGCCGGCCGATCAGACATTACTGACAAAGAAATACACGCAGGCGGCGGTCGAGTTCCTCGCGGAGCAAGCTGCGGCGGATACGCCGTTTTTCATCTATCTGCCGTATTCCATGCCACACATCCCGTTGTTTCCCAGCGCGGATTTTTCCGGCCACAGCCGGGCGGGTCGATATGGCGACGTGATAGAAGAAATCGACTGGAGCGTCGGCCGTATTCGTGCAGCGCTCGAAGCGGCGGGCGTTGCCGACAACACCCTGCTCCTGGTGACCAGCGACAACGGTCCGTGGTTGACGATGCGCCACCACGGCGGTTCGGCGGGACCGTTGAACAACGGCAAGGGCACGGTATTCGAAGGGGGCATGCGAGTGCCGGCAATATTCTGGTGGCCCGGTCGCATACAGCCCGGGGTGGTGCACGACATCGGCAGCACGCTGGACCTGTATGCCACCGCGGCCGAACTCGCTGGATTGACGCTACCAAAAGGCGCGGCAACGGACAGTGTCAGTCTGGCGGCAACGTTGCTCGAAGGCGCGGCGGGCGCTCGCTCCACCCTTGCCTATTACCGCGGTGATGAATTACAGGCGTATCGCCTGGGCCAGTACAAAGCCATGTTTGTCTCGGAAGGCTCTTATGGTGATCCACCAGAAAGGACGGTGCATGACACACCGCTGTTGTTCGACCTCGATCGGGATCCCGGTGAACGCTACGAAATAAGTGCACAAATGCCACAGATCGTGGCTCAACTTGTTATGGCAGCCGAGGAGCATCGAGCGAGCTTCACGCAAGCGATGCCTATCTTCGATGCCCGCCTGCTGGCAACTGCGACGATTGAGTCGGAGTAGTCGATCTATTGCGGGCGGCGTATCCAGCGACTCGTCTTGGCCACGTCTTCGATCTGGTTGCCCGCTTTCTGCCAGCCGCCAAATCCATCTTCCAGGTGTGCGACGTTGGAGAACCCCAGGTTCTCCAGCGCAACAACGGCCAGCACGGAGCGACCGCCACCGGCACAGAATAGAATTGTTCTGCGATCTTCCTGAAAATAGTCGCGGAAGTACGGACCTGCCGGATCCGCCCAGAATTCCAGCATGCCTCTGGGCGCATGTTTCGCACCCGGTATCGTGCCGAGGTCGACGCGTTCCTGGATTTCCCGGATGTCGAGCAACAACAGATCGGGGTTTGCAGCCTGCTCTGCGAGCAGATCCTCGACGCTTAGATTCTCGATATCCTTCTTTTTCTCTGCAACCTCCGCGAAGATACTTTTGATTGGCATCGGAACCTCACCTTTCGTTTCTGGTTGATTATATAGTGTCGCGTACGGCGCTTATGATTACCTCAGAACTCGCTAGAAACCAACCGTGAAATCGAAGGTCGAAATATTTTGCAGTACAAGAAGTTGCATATGAAGTTGAGGGAAGGTTGATGCGCGTGTTGCTTGCCGCATGGCGCTTTGCACTGGTTCTTGCGTCGTGCGTTGCGTTGATCGGACTATCGGGTCTAACAAACGCTGCGCTTCCCGGAATTCTGCCGGACGGATCGCTGCTGCCGAGCCTGGCGCCTATGCTTGATAGGACCTCCCCGGCCGTTGTCAACATTGCCACCTATACCACCGTGCAGGTTCGCAACCCTTTGCTCGAAGATCCTTTTTTCAGACGATTTTTCAACGTTCCCGACCGCCGGCGCTACCGTCGAACGCAGAGCGCCGGCTCGGGCGTGGTCGTGGATGCGGCCGCGGGTTACATAGTGACGAACAATCATGTCATACAGCGCGCCGATGAAATCACCATCACGTTTTCGGATGGACGCACGTTGCAGGCAACGCTGGTAGGTACCGATCCCCAGGTTGATCTTGCGGTGCTGAAAGTTGCGCCTGAGGACCTCATTGAAATATCTTTTGCGGATTCCAGCGTGCTGCGGGTGGGAGATTTCGTGGTCGCGATCGGCAATCCGTTCGGTCTGAGCCAGACAGTTACCAGTGGTATCGTCAGCGCGCTCGGCCGCAGTGGCCTTGGGCTTGAGGGCTACGAGGATTTCATCCAGACGGATGCCTCGATCAATCCGGGAAATTCCGGCGGTGCTCTGGTGGATCTGCACGGCCGCCTCGTCGGCATCAATACCGCAATAATCGCGCCGAGCGGCGGCAACGTGGGGATTGGATTTGCCATCCCGGCGAACATGGTGCGGGCCATCATGGACGAGTTGATCGCAAATGGTGAAGTACGACGTGGCTATATCGGTTTAGCCGTCCAGGGCCTCAATGTGCAGCTTGCCGAAGCGTTCGGTGTCGAGCGAACGGAAGGTGTGGTGGTTGTCGAGGTGGAACCGGGCAGTCCGGCGGCGAACGCAGGATTGGCAGCAGGCGACATCATCACCCGGGTAGACGACCGGAACATCGCGGCGGTTTCCGATTTTCACAGTAAGGCTGCGGTCACCTTCATGGGTGATGAACTCAGTATTGAATTCGTCCGCGACGGCAGGCTTCGCAAAGTCGATTTCAAGATTCGTGACGACAACCTCGAGAAGATGCCGGGTGAACGAATAGATCGCAGAATGCGTGGCACCGAATTACAGAACTTCCGCAGCGACGAATCAGCGATGGGCTCGGGAGTCCTGGTGACGCAAGTCGATTCCGCCAGTGCGGCCTGGCAGTTTGGCTTGCGCCCGGGTGACATTGTGGTGGCCGCGAATCGGCGTGCCGTGCGCAATTTAACGGACTTACGGGAGGGTGCGCGCGCGAGCAGTCAGCAACTCCTGCTGCGGGTATACCGCGCCGGTCAGTACGGCTATGTGGCTATTCGCTGATTGGCAGTTTGCTTAGCAAACTGCGATTAGCAGCGTGTTATTCAACACGCTGCTAATCGAACAGGATGACCGAGCGGGCGACTTCGCCAGTCTCGAGTGCTGCGAGGCCGTCATTGACGTCTTCCAGCTTGATGGTTCGTGAGATCAGATCGTCAAGGTGCAATCGACCCTGCAGATAGAAATCCACGAATCGTGGCATGTCGACGCGAAACCGGTTCGATCCCATGTTGCATCCCTGCAGCGTGCGTTCCATGAGAAACTCAGGGCCGTGCAGTTCTATGTTCACGCCGACGGGAATCATGCCGATGATCGTTGCCGTGCCACCGCGGGCGATCATCTTAAAAGACTGCTCCGCCGTTTCTTTCAGACCAATGGCTTCGAAGGAGTAGTGCACACCGCCGCCAGTCAATTCACGAACCGCTTCAATGGGGTCGACCTCGGTGGCATTGATGACATCGGTGGCGCCGAATTTGCGGGCAAGATCGAGTTTTGACGGGACCCTGTCGATTGCAATGATCCGCGCGGCGCCTGCGATGGCAGCACCGTTTATCGCCGAGAGTCCAACGCCGCCGCAACCGATTATCGCAACCGAAGTGCCAGGCTCGACCTTCGCGGTGTGGATGACTGCGCCGATTCCGGTGGTGACTGCACAACCGATCAGCGCTGCCTGCGGAAACGGCATGTCGTCGCGAACTTTGGCAATTGCATGTTCGTGGACGAGCATCATTTCGGCAAAAGACGAAAGATTCAGAAATTGCCAGATGTTTTCAGAGCCACTCGACAGGCGCGGCGGAGCATCCGGCGCGCGCTGCAATTCCGGTTCTTCACACAACGACATGTGACCGGTCAGGCAGTGTTCACAGTGACCGCAGAATGCGGACAGGCAGGTGATGACATGATCGCCCGGTTTGACGTAGGTGACGTCCCTGCCCACGGCTTCCACCACGCCAGCTGATTCGTGCCCGAGCACTGCCGGCAGCGGGTAGGGGTACGAGCCGTTCTGGAAGTGCAGATCGGAGTGACAGATACCGGCAGCCACGGTACGCACGAGCACTTCCCGGGGCCCTGGATCGCCATGTTGAATATCTTCTATTTCCAGGGGTTTGTTGATTTCCCTCAATACAGCCGCTTTCATGCCCGATCCCTTCTACTAGTTGTCTCCGTGGAGTTTGCCAAACCGATGTCGGGATTACTACTATGACTGACGCAACGACGGGCTTTGCCCGGGCAGGGAGACCAAATGGTTCTGATCGGACTCGGCTCGAACCGGGGCGATAGCGTTCAGATCGTGAATGGGGCGATGGATCGACTCGCCGAATTCGCCGAAGGGCGGGTGCGCCGCTCGCGTCTGTGGCGCACTTCACCGGTGGACTGTCCACCGGCTTCAGATGATTTCATCAATGCGGCTGCGGCGTTCCAGCCCATCAGCGGTCTTACGCCTGAAGCCTTACTCACTGCGTTGAAAATGCTGGAAAGTGAATACGGGCGCACGCCGAGTCCCATAAAAAATGCGCCTCGAGAACTGGATCTGGACCTCCTGCTTTTCGCGCAGCAGACGCGCAGTGCGGCGAATTTCGTATTGCCCCACCCGCGCGCGGTTGACCGGTTGTTCGTGCTGGCACCCGCCGCAGAGGTTCTGCCGGACGCCGTCTGGCCAAGAACGGGGCTGACCATTGTGCAGCTGCTCGATCGCCTGGATAGCCTGGAGCAGGTCACACCACTCGACGTGCACGGCAAGCTGTGCGAGGTGCCCGACCTCCTGCTCAGTCGAGAGTCATGAGATTCGCGATGGCTGCAGCTATGCAACCCAAATTCAGCGACAGATGGCGTGGCGTGTTGTGCCTGGCGGTGGTGCTTGTTTTCCTCGGGACCACGCAAGGTGCCGTAGCCTATGACGGACCGCTACATCAGCGATTGACGTTTCTTGCAGCGAAGCACTTCAACCGCTGTGTTGCCGATTCGGCAATACCGATGCTCACGGCATTACAGGTCCGCTATATGGCGCGCAGCAATGTAGGTCTGGCCGAGACCAACTTTTTTGTTCGGATGTTTCGCTGGGGCTATTACGATCGAGAGGATCAATCCGAACGCAGTTTGTTGTGGCTGGTCGACACCCGGTTTCATGAACACTTCAACGAGATTCTGGAGCGTCTGGATAAGGCAGAAGAGCCTGTGCGGATATACCAGGACCTCGGGCGGATTCTGGGTTACCTGCAGACGGTGACGTCACCGGCGCACACGGTACCGGTCTACACTGCACGGTTCTGGCGGCTGAGCTTCGCCGACCGCTTTGATAGCTACCCGATCGACCAACAGGCGCTGGCAACGGCGCTGGGTGACGACTGCAGTTTTCTCGAACGCTGGTATGACAGCTACACGGATATTCTCAGAGTCGTTGCGGAGGATACGCTGGCAGCCGTCAGCCAGTCGATATCCGGCATGCCGGTGTCCTGGGAAGCATTCTGGGAACTCGGCGACGACGCCGATGATTTTGGGGAGTATGGCCCCGCCGGCAATACCTTCGGCCGCAGCACCTCCTTTCGCTGTGGTAACCGACAACGCTGTATCTTGCTCGATGACGATCCGCTTTACGCCGAGTTTGCCCTGCAACGCCACCTGCAAGCGGTGCGGGGTTCCCTGGCGGCAATGCAGTTGATGCAGCGGGGATTGCTGGAGCAGCGCAGCGCGTCGGCCGAGTGAGCGCCGCGGCTGGATGAGCGCCGCGACCGAGTAAATGAAAGGCTGACCCGGCCGCGGCGGTGAAGTGCGCGCAGCGCCGCCCACGTCGCGCACGTCCGCCACAGACGATGGCATAATCGGTGGCATGACGGACCTGCTGCAAGGAATCAATGTAATAGATTTCGGCTCTTTTGTAGCCGCGCCGGCCGCGACCACGGCGATGTCTGATTTTGGTGCGAACGTAATTAAAGTGGAGCCGCCGGAAGGCGACAGTTATCGGCGCCTGCTGGCGACCCGGCCGATCGACTATTTCTGGTTGCTGACCTCGCGCAACAAACGCGGCCTGGCGCTGGATCTGAAAACACCTGACGCTCACCCGATACTCGATGCACTCATCGATTGGGCCGATGTTCTCGTGACCAATTACCGGGGCAGCCTGCTGGATAAACTCGGTCTCGACTACGAGGAACTGCGCACACGCAATCCGCGCCTCATTTTTGCCCATCTCGCCGGCTACGGCCGTAACGGTCCCGAGGCGGAACGTCCGGCGTTCGATACGACGGCCTGGTGGGGGCGCAGCGGGATTCAGGAGTTCACTCGCGACGTCGGCGGCCGGCCGGTCATTTCGGCCCCGGGCATGGGTGACCATGCAGCGGCGATGTCTCTGTTCGGAGCGGTGATGGCCGCTCTCTACCGGCGTGAACGTACCGGCGAGGGAGCCTATGTGGGAACATCGCTGCTGGCTAACGGGATATGGAGCAACGGCATGGTGCTGCAGGCCATGCTTGGTGGCGAAGACTGGTCGACGCTCAAACACTCCGGCGGCAGTCCGCGGCAATCGCTCGCGGACCTTTACCAGAGTGCGGATGAGCGTTGGATTCAGCTGTCGTTGTTGAATCCGGCACGCGAATGGCCGCAATTCGCTGCGGCCATGGACCGCCTCGAATGGCTTGAAGATGCACGCTTTGCGACGCCGGAAGATCGACTCGAGCATGTGGATGCTCTCGAATCCACCATTGCGGAAGTCATAGCAACGCTCCCGCTGAGCGAGTTTCGCGAGCGGATGGATGCGCGTGGGCTGACCTACGGTTTTGCCGCGCGCAATCATGAGCTCGTTGATGACGCCCAGATCCTGGACAACGAAATGTTGGTCCCGACTGCAGAAGGTGAGGGTGTCTACGGTCGAACCGTGAGTAATCCGATCTATATCGAAGGTGAAAAGAAGCGCACGCCGTCGCGCGCACCGGAGATCGGTGAGCACACGAGGGAAATTCTGGCTGAGCTTGGATTCACAGCGCAGCGGATCGAGGATTGGCTCGACAAAGGTGTGGTAGCCGCGCCTGGCAACGCTGCCGGACAAAAGAGCGTATGAAACTGGGCATAACGCCATGGGATTTCGGCGATCGCACGGCCGGTGGCCTGACCCGCCAGGCCGCGCTCGCTGAATCTTTTGGCTATGACTCATTCTGGCTGCCGGAAAATCACTTCAACACGAATGCCATACCAGACCCGCTGATGCTGCTTGCCAGTGTCGCGGCTGGCACCGCGAAAATTCGGCTTGCAACGACCTCCTACCTGCTGCCATTGCGCAATCCGTTGCAGGCTGCGGAGCAGGTCGCCGTTCTCGATCAGCTCAGTGAAGGGCGGGTGACACTTGGCATCGGCCGCGGGTATGCGCCCACCACGCTGCAGGCGTTCAACGTGCCGGCCAGCGAAAAGCGCCAGCGGTTCGAGCAGTGTCTGAGCGTCATGCGCCAGGCCTGGTCGGGTGAACCCGTGATTCTGGACGATGCCGGCAACAGCATCACACTGGATCCCCTGCCGGTGCAGCGGCCACATCCGCCGTTGTGGGTTGCCGCTTTTGGTCCGAAAGCGCTGGCGCAGGCGGGCCGGTTGGGATTGCCGTACCTTGCCTCGCCGATGGAGACGATGACCACGCTGGAGGCGAATTATGAACGCCACAGCCAGGCGGCAACCGCAGCGGGGCACGCACGAATTCCCACGGTACCCGTCATGCGCACGGTCTTCGTTGCGTCTGCCGGCCGCCACGCCAGACAAGTCCGCGATCGGTTGGCCGCGGAAGCCGGCAAGTCGGGCCGGCTGGCAGCCGATGCCACTGTGGATGACTGGAGCATTGTTGGTGAAGCGTCCTTTGTACGGGATAAAATTTTTGAATACAAAGAACGCCTGAATGTCAGTCATCTCATCGTCACGCGGCTGCGTATCGGCGGCATCGACGAAAGTGTGGTTCGCAAATCCGTTGAGACGGTGGTGGCTGTCGTAAACGGCTGAGTCCGGTCGTTCAGAGAAACTTGAGAGAATTCAGTGGTGTAACAATCGGGGAGTTGACGCGGTGACCTATAGAGTACTTTTTCCGGCGATGCGCTGGCCGGATGGCAGGGAGATTGAAGAATCGAGCATGGGCGAACTCGGCCAGGCTGAGTTCTGTCAGAAGCTGGACGAAGTGAGTGATGAGCAGTGGGCCGGTTGTGATGCGGTCATCACTGTCATCGATATCCCAGCCGAGCACCGCGAAAAGATGTCAAATTGCCGGATACTGGTCACCCCGAAGGTCGGCTTCGATAACCTGGATCTCGAAGCCTGGGGTGCGCTTGGCATTCCGGTGTCCAACGTACCTGACTACGGTACGCAGGAAGTTGCCGACCACGCAATAGCGTTGATGTTGTCGCTGATGAAAGGCATCACCTTTCACACCAGGGAGTTGAAGAAGGATCCACGGGGACTGTGGCGGCCTGCACTGAATCCATTCGGTAAGCGATTGTCGGTTAGCGTCTTCGGCGTCGTAGGTCTCGGCCGGATCGGTACGGCAACTGCTCTGCGGGCGAAGGCGCTCGGGATGCAGGTCGTCGTCTACGATCCCTATATTTCCAATGGCTCGGAGTTGGCGCTCGGCGTCACTCGCGTACACTCGCTCACCCAGCTTTTCGCTCAATGTGACATCGTAAGTCTGCATCTGCCGTTATCCGATGAAACGGAGAAGCTCATCAACGCCGAGGTGCTTGCCGCCAGTAAACCGGGTCTGGTTCTGATCAACACCGCACGCGGACCGATCATTGATCTCGACGCGCTGCATGACGCTCTGCGCGACAATCAGCTGCAGGCAGCCGGTCTGGATGTTCTGCCGGAAGAGCCGGCAGATCCGGACCATCCGCTCATCAGGGCCTGGGCGGCCGACGAAGAATGGATAGATCATCGACTGTTGCTGACACCGCACTCGGCTTTCTTCACGCCGGAAAG
>SMVA01015611.1_pt1 | contig 12872 bp, 9 predicted proteins | sample 2456451 | NCBI WGS metagenome assembly SMVA01 (sample SAMN11095933, study PRJNA526329) | marine sediment metagenome | biome: Marine sediment; feature: Surficial sediment; material: Deep marine sediment; isolation source: Hadal surficial sediment | place: Pacific Ocean | collected 2014-05 | depth 0-1...
ATGACAAGGACTTCCCCTACGCACCGGAGAACACGGCCAGTGTCAGCCTGGACTGGGCCATCGGTCACTGGGCCTGGGGTGACCTTGATCTGCACGCCGACTGGATTTACAACGATGACTACGTGCCCTATACCAACCCGAGCCAGAATGCGACCAGCCAGATTGACAGTTATGAACTGATCAACGCCAACCTGACACTCAGTGAAGTACAGCTGGGCTCAGACATGACGATGCAGTTTTCCCTCTGGGGCAAGAACCTGGCCAACGAAGAGTATCGCCAGAATACAATCCCTTTCGGGTTCTGGACCATTAGTTACTACGGTGCACCGCGCACCTACGGTTTTGATGCCAGGTTGGTGTTTTAGGGTCCCCCGAAGCGGAAAAACCGGGCATTGCCCGGTTTTTTTCCATTTGTGAGAGCTAGTGCACACTTCCGGTGCCCGCTGGGTAGCTAACCTGTTTACATATTCTGGTCAGCCTTTTAGACTTCGGCTAGTCAGGACTAAATCCCTATTGGCAGGATCGTGGCTGGAGCGAACAGATGAACATTGCAAGTGGACAGTGGCAGAACAAGCACCGAGCCTTTCATGGGCACGCTGGCAGACCGATGCCGGGGTCGCTGTGATGCGGATGTCCAGAAAGGGATGCCGGGGTTTTACCCTGATCGAAGTGGTCATGGTTATGGCCATTCTCGCGGCTATAGTGTCCATTGCCCTGCCGTCTTACCAGGGGTACCAGTATAAGGCCCAGGTCAAAATTGCCGCTTCACAGATCGTTCAAATCCAGTTGGCCCTGGAAAAGTTCCAGGTCGTGCAGTACCGGTATCCTGAATTTCTGACCGAGATTAACATGGCCATGGTCGATCCCTGGGGCAACACCTACGGGTTCACGAATTTCGAGACCGTCAACGGCTTCGGCAAGAACCGCAAGGACAAGAACCTGAAACCGCTGAATAGCCACTATGACCTCTATAGCATCGGCAGGGATGGAGAGACCGCGACAAATCTGAACGACGCAAAGACTGACGATGATGTTATCCTCGCCCTTGACGGTGCGTTTATCGGCCTGGCGGCTGATTTTTGATGCAGGCTTAAGCCCATGCCGATCATCCAGTCGACCCGCTTCGGCAAGATAACCAGGCGTTTGTTTTCGATTTTCCTGGTGTTCGCTCTCATCCCCACCATTGCCCTGACGGTAATCGCGCTGCGTTATATCGATACAACGGCGCAGGAGCAAGTCACCCGGGCGCTGAACGATGAGGCGAGTAGCTTGAGCAATTTACTGCTCGGGCGGCTCAACTTTATCAGCGACCAACTGGCCCTGTATGCCAACCAGACAAGCCTTGATGATCCCGATCCACAGCAGCTTGTTTCACTGAGCGAGGGCGCGACCGAGTTACTGCGCTTGAATGTATATCGGTCCGGGTTTCTCGAAGATGCCGGAGCGACAAATTCGCCGCAGGAGTTGCGGGAGCACCTGGCCGCTGGCAGGGCCTTGTTGGTGAGATCACCCGGCAGCGTCCCCGGTACTCAAACTATCTCCCTGGTCCGTGCCCTGAACCCGGGCAAGCTTGGGGCCGGGATGGCCAGGGCCGTGATCACGCAAATACAGGCACTGGGCGAGCCAGACCAGAGAAACCTGAAACAGGAGATCTGTGTTTACGACGAGCGTTCGCAGCCGGTTTTCGATACAGACCCCGAACTGTGCCAGGCTTTCGCCGACGCCGGTGTGGTGCCCTCGGGCCATCGCGCTTCCACCAGCCTGGCAGTTGGCAGCGAGGACTACTACGCCAGCTTCCGACAGGTATTCCTCAGTGCGAGCTACCGTGCCGCGAACTGGCAGCTGGCCGTCATTCAATCCCGCGCCGGCTTGTTCCAGGCATCGGAGGAGTTCCGCAAGTTCATCCTCGCCGTCGCCATCCTGGTCATTTTCTCCATTTCCCTGGCCAGTATTTACCTGATCCGGCGGCAGATGTCGCCCCTGTCGGTCATCATGCAGGGCATCCAGCGGGTGACGCAGAAGGATTACAGCCAGGCGGTTGAGATCAGCAGTGGCGATGAATTTGAAGATATGGCGGATGCCTTTAATACCATGTCGAGCCGGGTCTCCCACCAGTTGGTGACCATGGCGTCCATGTCAGATATTGACCAGTTGATCCTGTCCCGGGTCAAGAAAGAGGATATCCTGCAGATTGTCCTTGAGAAAACCCGCGATGTGTTGCCCTGCGACGGTATTTCCATGTTGTTACTGGACAAGGGCGGGGCTGAGGACGAAGCGCGCGTATACCGGTTGGCAGAGGGTTTTCACGGTGAACTACAGACCGAGGAGGTAACGCTTGACGCCGAGCAGACCCGGCATGCGCTCGCCGAGGATTACTTCTTCGTCGACGGTGCCAGCGCCGACCTGCCCGACTACTTGTCAGCCGATGCCAGACCCGCCGGCAATGCTTTCCAGGTTCTACCCATTCGGCAGGACCAGCAACTTATTGCGCTGATCATCCTCGGCTTTGCGCAGATGCCCAGCCCTGAGGACGATGATATTACACTGGCGCTGAACTACGTCGACAGGATTGCGGTGGCGCTGGCCAACGCCGAGTGGGAAGACCGGTTGTTCCGGCAGGCCCACTACGATTCCCTGACAGGCCTGCCCAACCGCCTCGCCTTCCTGGACCGACTGGGCCAGAACATTAGCCGGGCACAGCGGGAGAAACAGACCTTTGGTGTACTGTTTATCGACCTGGACAATTTCAAATTGGTCAACGACAGTCTCGGTCATCCCGTGGGTGACCAATTCATCAAGATCATCTCCGAGCGCTTCAGCGCCTGCCTGCGCGCAGACGACACGGTGTCACGGCTGGGTGGTGACGAGTTCGTCATTACCGCAATGGGTTCCAGCAGTCACGCCCTGACAGTGGCTGCGGTCAACCAGGTTGCCAATAGAATACTGCAGGCGGCGCTGGAACCTCTGGGCGTCGTCGGCCATGAAATCAGGTCCAGTGCCAGTATTGGTATTGCCCTGTATCCCAAGGATGGCGAGGATCCGGAAACACTGCTGAAAAATGCTGATACCGCGATGTACCATGCCAAATCACTGGGTCGGGGTAAATTCCAGTTCTATGCCAGCGAGCTTAATGAGCAGTTGATGGAACTGATGCATCTATCTACAGATCTGCGCACGGCACTGGACCGGGAACAGTTTGAACTGTACTACCAGCCCAAGGTAGATGTGGCTTCCCGGCAGATTGTCGGGGCGGAGGCGCTGGTACGATGGAACCACCCGGAGCGGGGACTGGTTGCCCCCGGATCGTTTATCGCTGCTGCCGAGAGCCTGGGCCTGATCAGCACACTGGGTGACTGGACGCTGGAGGCGGCCTGCAAGCAGTTGCGGGCCTGGAGAGATGCGGGCATTGAGCCGGTGCGTGTCTCGGTCAACGTTTCTGCGCTGCAACTGCAGCACGATAAGGTCTTCGAAAAAGTCGAGAGCCTGCTGGCAGCGTATGACCTGGCGGGTGAGGACCTGGAGCTGGAAATTACTGAAAACGTGCTGGTTGCAGATATGGAGGCGACGGTGGAGGTGCTGGAGCAGGTGCGTACCCTGGGCGTCACGGTCAGCATCGATGACTACGGCACCGGCTATTCCTCACTGAGCTACATGAAACAGCTGCCCGTGGATGCCCTGAAGATTGACCGCTGCTTCATCATTGATATCTGTACAGACCGTGCCGACCAGGCCATCGTCAACTCCACCATCGTGCTGGCGAACAGCCTGGGCATGAACGTGATTGCCGAGGGTGTCGAGGAGGCAGACCAGGTAGCGCTGTTGCAGTCCTATGGCTGCAGCCTGATTCAGGGCTTCTACTTCAGTAAACCGCTGCAGGAAGCGAACTTTACCGCCCTGCTGACCGGGGCAGCAGTTTTGGACAATCTGTAGCCAGGCCTATTCAGAAGCTGCCTGCTTTTCCCCCCTGTTTTTTGCTGTTAGCAGTTCCTCCGGCAACTTTTCCAGGCCGTTTTTCCCACGTTGGATCCGTAGCATGGCGCTGCAGGTGGAACTGCTCAAGTCAGCTGTCGCTCAGGGCGGGCAGCACCTGGTCGGCGAACAGGTGCAGGCTCTGCCAGGCCAAATCCGGGTGGATGCCGCCGCAGAGCGGGTGGAACAGCATAGGCTCATTTGCTGCCATGTCGCTGGCGGCTTCAATCATCTGCGCCGGGCTATATACCTCGTAGCTACCACTGTTGCGAAGTTCCTCCACTGTGTCGCAATGCCGGTAGGGGCTGTGGGTGCCTGCTGTTGCAGCCCATTGAGCATACATGTTGGTTTCGTGTAAAAGGTGCGGCGCAATCTGTTGCCAGTAATGCTGCGGATCCTCCGCCACAAATACCACCGCGGTAGCAGACGGCGGCATGGGGCCGGGGTCGGGTTTGCCGAGTATTGCCAGCTCTTGCCGGTACATCTCGAATATTTCCTGACCCGATGGGATGAAGTAGTCGCCGTCGCGGGCGGCCCGACGCGCCGCTGCACGGCTGCTGCCCCCCATCAGAATCGGTGGCCGCGGTTTGCTGTGGGGTCGGGGGGTGACAGTAATGGTACGGCCCTGATGCTCAAAGGCTTCACCGGTCCAGGCTTTGCCCAGGAACGGCCCGATCATGTCCATGTATTGCTTGCGCTCAGACAGTGACCTGCCAACAGCCTCGAACTCCTCGGCGCGATAACCGGCACTGATAATGGGCAGCACCCGGCCCCTGCTGATGATATCCAGTACCGCCAGTTGCTCGGCCAGTCGTACTGGATCGTGCAGTGGCGCTATCAGCGCGGCGATATAGAGCATCAGGGTTTTTGTGCGTGCCGCCACGGCGCTGGCCAGCAGCAGTGGGGCGGGACAATAGCCATCGCTGGAGCCGTGATGCTCTGACAAATGGGCGGCAATGAAGCCGTTCTGCTCGCCCCAGGCGCATTGATCTATGGCGGCCTGGTAAAGCTCGGCACCGGTAGCGGTGCAAAAATCCGGTTGGCGCAGGTCGTAGCGCAGCATGAATTGCGGCATGTTGGCGGGCTCCGAGAGAAGTTCAGTTAGCAGAGCATACCCGAGTTCAGGTTGCGCGGATAAGGTGTAAAAAAAATTCATAGAGGGCTTGCGTCCCCGATCTAAGACTGGTTAGATATACAGTACTTTGATCAGGTGACTTCCTGTGGCGGATCAGTCAACCACCTCGACAGAGTGAAGACCAGACGTGAAAGCCAGGCGTCACAATTAAAGGTGAACAACCATGGATGCCAATAAAGAAAAAGCACTCGAAGCCGCTCTCAGCCAGATTGATCGTCAGTTCGGCAAGGGCACTGTCATGCGTATGGGGGATACCGAGCGCGTTGCCATGCCCTCGATATCAACCGGGTCCCTCGGGCTCGATATTGCCCTCGGTATCGGTGGCCTGCCCCGCGGGCGAATTGTTGAAATCTACGGGCCGGAATCCTCCGGTAAAACCACGCTGACCCTGCAGGTCATCGCAGAAGCGCAAAAAATCGGTGGTACCGCGGCCTTTATTGATGCCGAGCACGCCCTGGACCCATTGTATGCAGAAAAGCTCGGCGTAGAGATTGATAACCTGATTGTTTCCCAGCCGGATACCGGTGAACAGGCGCTGGAAGTCACAGAAATGCTGGTGCGCTCCGGCGCAGTGGATGTGCTGGTGATTGACTCCGTGGCGGCGTTGGTGCCGAAGGCGGAAATTGAGGGCGAGATGGGCGATTCCCACGTGGGCTTGCAGGCACGGTTGTTGAGCCAGGCCATGCGCAAGCTCACCGGGGCCATCAAGCAGAGCAACTGCATGGTGATCTTTATCAACCAGATTCGCATGAAGATCGGAGTTATGTTCGGCTCTCCCGAGACGACCACGGGTGGTAACGCGCTCAAGTTTTACGCGGCGGTACGCCTGGATATTCGCCGTATTGGCATGGTCAAGGATGGCGACGAGGTGGTGGGTAACGAAACCCGGGTGAAGGTTGTCAAGAACAAGGTATCGCCACCCTTCAAGCAGGCCGAGTTCCAGATCATGTACGGTAAAGGTATCTACCGCATGGGTGAAGTGATTGACATCGGTGTGAAATTGAACCTGATAGATAAATCCGGTGCCTGGTACGCCTACAAGGGCGACAAAATTGGCCAGGGCAAGGCCAATGCCGGAAAATTCCTGGAGGACAACCCTGCTATCGCCAGTGAAATCGAGGGCATCATCCGCAAGCAACTGCTGACTACCCCCAAGAGCAAAGAAGAGCACGAAGCCGAGGTCAAAGCCAAAGCCAAAGCCAAAGCTGATGCTGACGCCCCTGTACTGGCAGAGGAGGCTGTAGGCGAAAACTAGCCTCGGACATGCAAGAAGTCAGTGTAAATGACATTCGCCTGGTAGCCATGAACCTGCTGGCGCGCCGCGAACACCTGCGGGCTGAGTTGGACCTCAAGTTGCGCAAGCGTTTTGGTGGCGAGGCAGAACTCGGGTCGGTGCTGGATCAACTGAACGAAGACAAACTACTCAGCGATGAGCGATTTGTGGAGTCTTATATTCGCCAGCGGAGCGGTAGGGGTTATGGTCCGGATCGGATACAGCTGGATCTGCGGCAGAAGGGTGCCGCAGGTGATCTGGTGTCACTGGCACTGGAAGCGTGTGAGATGGATTGGTGTCAGTTGGCCCGCGATGTCAGGCTCAAGAAATTTGGGCCAGAGCCCCCCGCTGACTTCGGCGAAAAGAGCCGCCAGCTACGGTTTCTCCAATACCGTGGTTTCGGTGGAGCATGTACTTCACAGCTGTTCTCAGGGGACTAACAGTCGGCTGAGGCTTTTTCAGCAGGCCGGTAGTTGGATGGTGATTCGTAAGCCGGTGTGTTTGTTGGCGGCGTCGATTGAGCCGCGGTGCTGATCTATCGCCCGCCGGGCGATTGACAGGCCCAGTCCAAATCCTCCGGTTTCTCGTTGCCGTGCCCTGTCGACCCGGTAGAACGGCTCAAATATGCGTTGCAGGTCAGGCTCCGGTATGCCGGGACCGCTGTCATCGATCGTAATCAAACAGTCCTCGGCTTCTGTTGTAATCGAGACATCGACTACAGACCCCTCCGGGCTGTACTGCACCGCATTGCGGATCACGTTCTCAAAGGCTTTTTTCAAAAGGTCGCCGTGGCTGCGTACCACAGCCTCTTCCAGATTGCTGGTGAAACGTATCTGCTGGTGGCGTTGCTGACTTTCGAATCCGGCATCGCCGCAGAGTTCGCGCAGCAGGGCGACCAGGTCCAGACTGTCTTCCAGTTCGATTGTGGCATCGGGTACCGCCAGCAGCTGCCCGATTAGTTCGTCCAGGCGCTCGGTTTCGTGATCAATACGTTTGAGTAGTTCGACAACTCTGTCGGGCTCTTTCTCGGCCAGCGCCAGTGCTACCCGTAACCGGGCCAGGGGTGAGCGCAACTCGTGGGATACATCGTTAAGCAGTCGCTTTTGAGTCTGAATTTTTTCCTGTAGCTGCTGGGCCATCGAATTGAAGTCGCGGGCCAACTCGTCGGTTTCGTCACCGCCTTTGGCGGAGACCGTGATCCGCGTGTCCAGATCTCCATCGGCCAGGGAGCGCGATGCCTGCTGCAGGTTTTTCAGTGGTCGGGTGAGGTAGCGTGACACCACATAACTGATAGCCCCGCTGATTATGAGAGCCAGCAGCAAGCGCAGCCACAGGTGGTCAGTGAGGTACCTGATGATGGGCGAGGCCGGCGGATGCTGCACGATTACCAGGTTTATTGACCCCCATTCGGGCCTGTACAACTTCTGCCCGAACAACATAACACGGCCCTCTCGATGGTTTGCGCGACGCCTGGATCCCCCTAGTTTCTCTAACACCTGGTCGACTCCGGGGCTCAGTTTTTTGCCAAAAATATCTAAACCTGCCTGGTTTACCAGAAATATTTTCAGTCTGTCTCTCTTCTCCTGTATCTCTATCCAGGCCGGTAGCTCCCCTGCGCTGGCGTTCTGTAAGCCGTAGAAGAGCCGGTAAATGTGTCGAGGCGCTCTCGGTGTGTCACCGGCGGGAGCTCTGCCAAGACGGCTTTTGGCGTGCGGTGGTGCTGCCAGGGCATCGGAGACCCGGGGTGTCGGATCAAAATACTGTGCCGCCAGCAACCAGCTACCAATGATGGCAATGCTGGATAGCCAGAAACCAATAAATATTTTGGCAAACAGGTTCATGAGTCCGCCTGTTTCTGTGAGGTTCGGGTGAGCTGGTAGCCTACACCACGGACATTTTTGATCAGGTCCTGGTGGCTGGCGTGGAGCTTTTTTCGCAGGTTGCTCATGTGCACATCGATGCTGCGGTCATAAGCGGTGAGTGCGCGTCCCAGTGCCTGCTGCGAGAGCATTTCCTTGTTAACCACTTCACCGGCATGACGCATCAGTACGACAAGAACATTAAACTCTGCTGTGGTTAATTTGATCTCTTCCTTGTCGAGTGTGACTCGCCGCTCAGTGGTGCTGGCAACCAATCCGTCGACCGATAGCTCAGTTTCTAAGTGTGTACTACCTTTTTCCGTGCGCCGCAGGATGGCGCGCAATCGTGCGGCCAGCTCCCTGGGGTTGCAGGGTTTGGGCAGGTAATCATCCGCACCCATCTCCAGTCCCACAATACGGTCTGTCTCCTCCCCCCGTGCGGTGAGCATAATTACCGGGGTGTTGGTGAACTCCCGCAGCTTGCGCAATACATCGAAGCCCTGCACCCGTGGCAACATGACATCGAGAACGATGGCATCAAACTCCTGCCCCTTGCAAAACTCAATGGCATCGGCGCCATCGTGAATCGAAGCGCAGTCGAAGCCCTCGAGTTGCAGGAAGTCCTGTAGCAGGGCACAGAGCTCACGGTCATCATCAATGATCAGTATTTGGTTGTTCATAGGCGCAGTGTGAATAAAGAGAGCGAGCTTGTCATCCAGCTTTAACCGGCGCATGCTTTTCTTTACACAAATTTACACAGCGCCAAACCACATTAACACTGGGTCCAGCTAGACTGCGGGCAAGCCTGGAGTAACAGCTAACTCGAAAGGGGAGCAGCCATGGAAATTTGTCTAAGGACAGCAGCCTTTGTTTTGGGTTTGTCAGTCATTGCGGCGCAGCTCTCCGCGGCGCCGGGTTTTGGTCCTGGTGGTCATCCGGACTTTGCCCGGGAGACGAAGGGTTTCGGCCGCCTGGAGTTTTTGGCAGACCACCTGGGTCTGACGGACGAGCAGGAGCAACAGATTAGCGAGATCAACGACGCGGCCCAATTGGCGGCGGCGGTTGATCGTGAACGTGAGAAGCAGGTGCGTGAGGCACTGCAAGCCCTGGTCGAGGAATTTGATGCCGGCGAGGCGCAGGCTCTGGCAAATGAGTTAGGCGAAATTGCAGCGCGTCTAGCCAATAGCCGCACCGAAACCCGGGCCAAAATCCAGCGGTTGTTCACAGCGGAACAATTAGAGCTAGTGGAAGAACTCAAGGCCAGGCGCAGCGAAAGGATGGGTCGCTTTCCGGGCCGGTCGAACGGTGACTTTGGCGACGAGTAGTTGGGATTCCCCGGGCCTTTGGCCACTGGGGCAGCCCTGCTGCCCCTTTTTTTTGGTCTGACTCACAGCTCCTGCACCGAGAGCTCCAGTTTGCCAACGAGTTTCGAGGCGGTTTCCAGCCCACTGTGACTGGTGATCACCGCGATACTGGCCTGCTCGGGCTGCAGATAGGTTTCCGTCACCCGCTGAAGATCCTCCAGGCAGAGAGCGAGAACGCGCGATCTAAACTGCTCCCGTTGCGCGTGTGTGCGGCCAAACAATGTGTTGTGATAGTGCTGTTTTGCTTCACCAGCCGGTGAACTGGGCTTATCAAGGCTACCGATGACGCCGAGAATTGCCTGCTCCAGCGCATCGTAGTCGTGGCTGGTTTCCAGCATCCAGTCGATGGCCCGATTGAAATCATCCAGGGTGCCCTCCAGCCTGGGATCCCGGTAGGAGAACATGCGAAAAGCACCAATATTGGAGTCCTGGGATGCGCCGCCGCCATAGGCCCCACCCTGTTCACGGATCGCCGTGTGCAGGTAGCCATTGCGCAGGAAGCCGCCCAGCACCGTGAGGGCGGCAGCGTCTTCATGCTCAGTGGAAACTGTGGCAAAGGCCTGGGCGCAAAAATTGACCTGGGTATTTGCCACCCAGATTTCCCGTCGCTGCTCCCTGACAGGGGAGGGTCGGAAGGTGGCTGCATTGACCTCGGGCTGGATGCCCCCCGCCCAGACACGCTCGCAATCCGCAATGATGGTAGCAAGGTGTTCCTGTTCGGCAATGGCCAGGAATTGTCGTGGCATGGCGGATACTTTGTGGTGAATGCCCTCGAGCTCGCCGGCAAATCGAAGCAGTTCCTGCCGATTGTTCAGCGATTCATCCAGCTGCTTGCAATAGCGGATGCCTGCGAGCCCTGAAAGTTCGTGATTTATGGTAGCCAGGGGGCTCATACCGGCGCAGGCCGCGGCCATCGCCAGGCCATGGCCATTGCCGGTGACTGCTTGTTCCCTCCTGGCGCGTTGCTGGGAGACCAACTCGCGGATGCGCTCGATCTCATCGAAGCGGACGCTGTCCACCGTGTCGCGCATCAGTTCACTCTGCTGTTGTTGATTGCGAACCAGCGCTTTGGAGGAGAGTACGAAGTAGGCTTTGACCTCCTGTTCGTCTGCTGCGCCGCCATGCATACTGCTGAACGCGTTGATACTGCCGCAGGTCGCCGACTGGCGGTCTTGAACTTCCAGATAACTGGCATCAGCCAGCCCGAGTTCGGTGAGGATGTTGCTGTAATAGGGAAGCGCGGCCAGCTCAGCCTGCTCAAGTTGTGGCAGCGGAACTACCAGTTGTTGATAAACCAGGCCGTTGGTGCCCTGGCTGTAGCCAGTGCAGGGAAACTCTCCGGATTTCGGCTCCAGCGGATGCAGTTCGGGTACGGTGGGTGGGACGTCCGCCAGCTCTACCCGGGGCAGTATGGAGTCGTCGTCCTCCTGAGCCTGTCGTGCTGCCAGTGCTTTTGTCTGGGAAATCACTTGCGCGATTTCAGCGTCGCTCATGGCCTGCTTGATATTGGCGAGGCGGTCCTGTTCCTCTTGTTGGCGCTGTGCCGATAAATTCCGGTCCGGGGCCATCACCAGTGTAACCCGGTGCGCATTATCCAGCAGCAGCCGTTGTGCCAGTTCGCGGATGTAGCCGGGATCCTGGATAGATACCCGCAGTTTGTCCAGCACCGGGTCCAGGTTAAGAGCCGCGATCGGGTCAGCGTAGTGGGTGGCACAGCCCAGGGCGGTCAGGATCAGTTGCAGGCCGTAGGGGTAGCTGTCGCCGCTGATTTCCCGTTGGTGCAACTCCAGCTGGTGCAGCACGGCTTCCAGTTTTGCCGCTTCCACACCCTCTTCGCTGATTCGCTGAATCACCTCCATAACCAGGGTTTCCACGGCTTGTGCGTGCTCGGCCTCGCTACCTTCTATGCCGCAGGCAAACACCATTTCGCGCATGGATTCCTCCAGCCCGCACAGTGGCGATGGTGCCTGGCCCAGCTCCGTGGTTTCCAGCGCTTGTTGCAGCGGTGAGGCGCTGTTATCCAGTAGCACACTGGCCAGCAACTGCGCTTCCAGCAACTGCTCCAGGTCCGAGCTTTCGCCCAGTAACCAGGCCATCACGATATGTGTTTTGTTCTCGCTACTGCCACTGTCGTCATAAGCATAGTGCTCTTCGATGCGGATGGGAGCTGATAGCCGATGCTCCGGGGGAACCCTGATAGCGGTATCGAGAGGCTCAAAGCGGGACAGGGCCTGCTCCTCAAATGCCTGTTGATGCTGACGGGCAGGTGTATCTCCGAAAGTCATAAAAATCGCATTACTGGGATGGTAGTGGGTGCGATAGAAACTACTCAGTTGTTCATAACTGAGATCGGGTATGCAGGCGGGTTCGCCGCCGCTGTTGTAGTGGTAGGTGGTGCTCGGAAACAGGTGATGACAGAGGGTTTGCCAGAGCGTGCTTGTCACCGAGCTCATGGCGCCCTTCATCTCGTTGAAAACCACACCCTTGTAAACCAGTGCCGAATCGGGATTATCGGCCTCCTCAAATTCCATCCGGTGCCCTTCCTGGGCGAAATCCAATGGGTCCAGGCTGGAGAAGAACACCGCATCCAGGTACACCTGCAGCAGGTTGTTGAAATCTTTGTGGTTCTGGCTGGCAAAGGGATAGGCGGTCCAGTCGCTACTGGTGAATGCGTTCATAAAAGTGTTGAGTGAACGTCGCAGCATGAGGAAAAAAGGATCGCGTACAGGAAAGCGCTCACTGCCGCAGAGGGCGGTGTGCTCGAGGATATGCGCCACACCCGTGGAATCCTGGGGTACGGTTCGCAGGGCCACCAGAAAAACATTTTCACTGTTGTCCGCCGCCAGGTGATAGTGCATGGCGCCGGTCTTACGGTGCTTGAATTGCTGAACATCAAGGTTTAGTGAGTCAATGTGTTCACTGCGAAGCAGTTCGAAGGCGTCGTGCGCCAGTGCGGCCTCTGCCATAGGGATACAATCTCATGAGTGTGGAAGCGCGCTATTCTAGCGCCTTTTTGGCTGTAGCTCGATCTGGTATATCCAGGGCCAGTTTTTCCCGGTTACCCAGAGCGCGCCGGTGGCAGGATCCCTGGCGATACCGTTGAGTACGCCGGTGTCATCCCCGCGTTCCTGTCGGGGTAGCAAGCCGGTCAGGTCTATGCGACCGATGACCTCGCCGCTGTCGAGCTCAATCATGAGAATCCAGTCCCTGCCGTAGACGTTTGCCAGCAGGTAGTCGGGGGTCCACTCCAGTTCGTTGAGATAATACACTGG
>SMVA01246745.1_pt1 | contig 12868 bp, 12 predicted proteins | sample 2456451 | NCBI WGS metagenome assembly SMVA01 (sample SAMN11095933, study PRJNA526329) | marine sediment metagenome | biome: Marine sediment; feature: Surficial sediment; material: Deep marine sediment; isolation source: Hadal surficial sediment | place: Pacific Ocean | collected 2014-05 | depth...
TGGTCATGGTTCATACCGAGAACCACGACGTGATCGCCTTGCTCACCGAGAAGCTGATCGCCGCCGGCCAAACCGCGCCCAAGTACCACGCCGTGGCCCACGCACCCGAGGCCGAGCGCGAGGCGACCCACCGGGCCATCACCCTGGCCGAAATCGTCGACGTGCCGGTCCTGATCGTCCACGTGTCCGGCCGCGAGGCGATCGACCAGATCCGCCGGGCCCAGAGCCGGGGCCTCAAGGTCTATGGCGAGACCTGCCCGCAGTATCTCTTTCTCACGGCCGAGGACATGGATCGGCCGGGTTTCGAGGGCGCCAAGTATGTCTGCAGCCCGCCGCCCCGGGACAAGGCGAACCAGGAACTGGTCTGGCGCGGTATCGAGACCGGGGTCTTGAGCGTGTTCTCCTCGGACCACGCCCCCTATCGCTTCGACGACCCCGAAGGCAAAAAGATGCACGGCGAGGATGCGTCCTTCAAGGTGATCCCCAACGGCGTGCCGGGTCTGGAGATCCGCCTGCCCATGCTGTTCTCCGAAGGAGTGGGCGGCGGACGGATCACCCTCGAGCAGTTCGTCGCCGTCACCGCGACCAACCCGGCCAAGATCTACGGCCTCTACCCGCGCAAGGGCACCATCGCGGTCGGCGCCGACGCGGACATCGCGATCTGGGACCCGGACCTGGAGGTCACGATCTCCACGGACATGCTGCACGACAACGTGGACTATACGCCCTACGAAGGCCGCCGGATCACCGGATATCCTGTCATCACCCTGTCGCGCGGCGACGTGGTGTGGGACGGCAAGGCGCCCAAGGGCGAGCCGGGGCGCGGCCGGTTCCTCGCCTGCGACCTGCCCGAGCCCGCCCGGCCCCGTAGCGCCTGACGGCCAAAGAAACTGAAATGGTGAGAAATCCATGGCTAGAGTGATTACCGTTGGAGCGGCGCAGCTGGGACCGATCCAGCGCGCCGAGAGCCGTGCCCAGGTGGTGGAGCGCCTGCTGGCGCTGATGCACAAGGCCCACGCCAAGGGCTGCGATCTGGTGGTCTATCCGGAACTGGCGCTCACCACCTTCTTTCCACGCTGGTACATAGAGGATCAAAGCGAGGTGGATGGCTGGTTCGAGACCGCCATGCCCAGCAACGAGACCCAGCCGCTGTTCACCACGGCGCTCGAGCTCGGCCTGGGGTTCCACCTGGGCTACGCCGAGATGATCGAGGAAGACGGCGCCCTGCACCGCTACAACACCGCGATCCTGGTGGACAAGACCGGCAATATCGTCGGCAAGTACCGCAAGGTTCACCTGCCGGGCCACGACGAGTTCGATCCGGAGCGCAAGTTCCAGCACCTGGAAAAACGCTATTTCGAAGTGGGCAACCTGGGCTTCCCCGTGTGGCGCGCCATGGGCGGCGTGATGGGCATGTGCGTCTGCAACGACCGGCGCTGGCCCGAGACCTACCGGGTCATGGGCCTCCAGGGCGTCGAGATGGTGGTGCTGGGCTACAACACCCCGACGGTCAACTCCCAATCGGACGAATCGCCGCACCTGCGCATGTTCCACAACCACGTCACCATGCAGTCGGGCGCCTATCAGAACAGCACCTGGGTGGTGGGCGTGGCCAAGGCCGGCAACGAGGACGGCCACGACCTCATGGGCGGCAGCGTGATCATCGCGCCGACCGGCGAAATCGTGGCCCAGTGCCACACCCTGGGCGACGAGTTGATCGTGGCCGACTGCGACCTGGACGACTGTAATTTCGGCAAGCGCACGATCTTCGACTTCGCGGCCCACCGGCGCATCGAGCACTACGGATTGATCACCGAGCGCGCCGGCGCGATTGTGCCCGAGTGACCGCCCGTGACCGAACGCATCCTGGTCATCAACCCCAACTCCAGCGTCGAGGTCACCGCGGGCATCGACCGGGCGCTCGATGACCTTCGCAGCCCGGGTGGGGCCCAGATCGAATGCCTGACCCTGGCCGAGGGCCCGCCGGGCATCGAGAGCCAGCGTCATGTGGACTCCGTGGTCCTGCCGCTCTGCCGGTTGGTGGAGGCGAACGACAACCGGGCGTCCGCCTTCGTCATCGCCTGCTTCTCCGACCCGGGCCTCCATGCCCTGCGCGAAACCACCCAAAGACCGGTGCTGGGGATCGCGGAATCGGGCCTCTTGACCGCGCTCACCCTGGGCGAGCGGGTCGGGATCATCGCGATCCTGGCGACCTCGATCCCGCGCCACGGGCGCTTCGTGCGGGCGCTCGGCATCGAAAGCCGCCTGGCCGGCGAGCTGCCGATCGGGCTCGGCGTGAGCGAGCTGGCCGATGAAGAGGTGACCCTCGGACGCATGACCGAGGTGGGCCGGCGCCTGCGCGACAAGCACGGCGCCGACGTGCTGGTCATGGGCTGCGCCGGCATGGCGCGCTACCGGGCCCGACTGGAAGCAACCCTCGGCCTGCCGGTGGTGGATCCGACCCAGGCGGCTGTCGGCATGGCGCTGACCGCCGCCCGGCTCGGCTACCGCACCGCCGCGCAGCGCTGACCGGCGGTGGGGATGTGAGGTGGCCGGCGCGCGTATTCCTTTCTGTCGGCCCCGAGAGTGCTTTATAATAGGGTGCCCGCCAGGGCTTTGGTGAAGGAGGAAAGGGTCATGCCCATGGATGGAACGATCGGTCATTCCGGGGTGCGGACCCTGGCTTCGGCGGTCTTGCTGGCGCTGCTGGTGGGAGCCTGCCAGCCGACCGTCAGAGTCGAGGCCCCCACGGAGCCGATCACCATCAACCTCAACATCAAGCTCGACGCCGACATCCGCCTCAAGGTCGAGCAGGAAGCCGAAGAGGTCATCGAGTCGAACCCGGATATTTTCTAAGAGGCCGGGCAAGCTTCGTGAGCGTGGAAGACCAAGAGACCTGACACCAGGGAGTCCGAGGACAATCACATGATCGAGCGAAGACACATCTTAGCCATGATCCTGGCGGCGCCCCTCCTGTTCACGACTCTGAGCGGCGGTCCGGCACAGGCCCAGTCCCTGAGCGATCTGCGTGCATCCGGTGCGATCGGCGAGCGCTTCGACGGCTTTGCCGAGGCGCGAAAGTCCAGCGTCCGCGGCGTTGCCGATTCGGTCAACGCCAAGCGCCGGGCGGAATACGCAAAGGTCGCGGCCAGCAAGGGTATTTCCGTGGACCAGGTGGGCCGGATCTTCGGCAAGAAGATCATCGGCAAGCTGCCCAAGAGCGCGTGGTATCTGCCCGAAGGCGGCTCCTGGCAGCGCAAGTGACCGGGCGCGCCCAGCCCGCGTTGCCATAGCGGCGCCAAGCTTTATAGTTCCGCCATCGATCAATCCCGATGGCGCAAGATTCCATGGCACAAGAAGAGCAAGACGAGTCCCACTCCAACAGCGTGCCACAGTCCGTGGACGACGCGCTGGCGCTTCTGGCGCGCGGCGGCTACGTGGCCGATCGCAGTCTGGCGACCGTGCTCTACCTTTCGCTCAAGCTCAACCGGCCCCTGTTCCTGGAGGGCGAGGCCGGGGTCGGCAAGACCGAAATCGGCAAGGTCTTGGCCGAGACCCTGGGCCGCCGGCTCCTGCGGCTTCAGTGCTATGAGGGCCTGGACATGTCCTCGGCGGTTTACGAGTGGAACTACCCGCGCCAGATGGTCGAGATCCGCATCGCCGAGGCGGCGGGCGACCGGGACCGGGATAGCCTGTCGAGCGACATTTTCGACGAGTCTTTTCTGATCGAACGGCCACTCCTGCAGGCGCTCAGGCCCGACCTCGAGGGGCCGCCGGTCTTGTTGATCGACGAACTGGACCGCACCGACGAGCCCTTCGAGGCTTTTCTGCTCGAGATTCTGTCCGATTACCAGATCACGATCCCGGAGCTGGGCACGATCCGGGCGCCCGAGCCGCCCATCGTGATCATCACCTCGAACCGCACCCGGGAGATCCACGACGCCCTCAAGCGGCGCTGCTTCTACTACTGGATCGACTATCCGGACGCTGCCCGCGAGCTGGAGATCCTGCGGATCAAGGCGCCGGGGGTGCCGAAGAAGCTCACCGAGCAGGTGGTCGCCTTCGTCCAGGAACTGCGCCGCACGGACCTCTTCAAGCTGCCCGGCGTGGCCGAGACCATCGACTGGGCCGACGCGCTCACCCAGCTCGACAAAGTGGCGCTCGATCCCGAGGCGATCGACAACACCCTGGGGATCCTGCTCAAGTACCAGGACGACATCGTCAAGGTGCAAGGCAGCGAAGCCGCGCGCATCCTGGACGAGGTGCGCAAGGGCGCCGCGGCGGCGGCCTAATATTGTGATCGACACCGACCAGTCCCACGAGCCGCCGCCGGCTGACCCTCTGGTCTTACCGCTGGCCGATGAGCCGCTCCAGGGCGGGCGCCTGACCGAGAACGTCATGTATTTCGCCCGCACGCTCAGGGCCGCCGGGCTGCCGGTCGGGCCCGGCAAAGTCCTGGCGGCAATCAAGGCGGTGGAGGCGGTTGGCATTTCCCGGCGCGACGATTTTTACTGGGCGCTCCATTCGGTCCTGGTCAACCGGCGCGACCAGCAGGTCCTGTTCGACCAGGCCTTCCACATCTTCTGGCGCAACCCGCGGCTCCTGGAGCGCATGATGCGGCTGCTGCTGCCGGAGACCCAGATGGCCAACGCATCGCGGCCCGAGGGCAGCGTGGAACTCAGCCGGCGCCTGGCCGACGCGCTCAAGACGCGCGATGGCGCCGGACGGGAAGCGGACGAACGGGAGGACGACGAGGTCCAGATCGACGCGGTCCTGACCTGGTCGAACCGCGAGGTGCTGGGCACCATGGACTTCGAGAAGATGTCGGCCGAGGAGGTGGAACTGGCCAAGCGGGCGATCTCGGCCATGCGCCTGCCGATCGTGGAGCTGCCGACCCGGCGCTTCCGCCCCTCCTCCAAGGGCCGGCGCGCGGACCTTCGGGCCACCATGCGCGCGGCCCTGCGTTCGGGCACGGACACCATTCAGCTCAAGTGGAAGACCCGCCAGCGGCGCCATCCGCCCCTGGTGGTCCTCTGCGACATCTCCGGTTCCATGAGCCGCTATTCGCGCATGCTGCTGCACTTCCTGCACGCGATCACCAACGACCGGGACCGGGTGCACAGCATCCTCTTCGGCACCCGGCTCACCAACGTGACGCGCTACCTGCGCCACAAGGACGTGGACGTGGCGCTGGAACAGATCGCCAGCCACGTGGTCGACTGGTCCGGCGGCACCCGGATCGGCGCCTGCTTGCATGAATTCAACAGCCACTGGTCGCGCCGGGTCCTGGGCCAAGGCGCAGTGGTGCTGCTGATCACCGACGGGCTCGACCGGGACAACGCCGACGGCTTGGAGAAGGAAATGGAGCGCCTGCACAAGTCGTGCCGGCGGCTGATCTGGCTCAACCCGCTCTTGCGCTACGACGGCTACGAGCCCAAATCCCTGGGTGCAAAGGCGATTTCGCCCCACGTGGACGACTTCCGGCCGGTGCACAACCTGGAAAGCCTCGGCGCCCTGACCGAGGTCTTGAGTCGCCCGGTCATCCGCCGCCAAGAGGGCGTGAGCCAGTGGTTGGAGGCCGTCTAGATGAGCCGTTCCGAAACCAGCGGGATCCACCGCTTCGACGATGACGTATTGGCCGAAACCGGCAAGTGGCGAGACGCCGGCCGCAAGGTGGCGCTGGCCACCGTGGTCGCCACCTGGGGGTCCTCGCCCCGGCCCGTGGGCAGCCATTTCGCAGTGGACCAGGCGGGCAACATGGTCGGCTCGGTCTCCGGCGGCTGCATCGAGGGCGCGGTGGTGGAGGCGGCCCGGGAGGTGATGGAGAGCGGCCGGACTCGATTGCTCGAGTTCGGCGTCACCGACGAGATGGCCTGGGAGGTCGGCCTAGCCTGCGGCGGCCGGGTCAAGGTCTTCGTCGAGCGCCTGGAATGAGCGCAGGACCATGAAGCGCGACGTCTTCGATCGGTTGCAAGCGGCGCGCACGGCCAAGCAGCCGGCCGCCTTGCTGACCGACCTGGAGGACGGCCGCCAGGCCTTGGTGGTGGACGGCGAGGTCTTGGCCGGCGACCCGGCCCTGATCGAAGATCTGGATGAGCGGATCGCCCGGGCGATCGCCGCGGATAAGAGCGGCATTCTGGAAGACGACCGGAGGTTCCTGCAGGTCTTCAATCCGCCGCTCAGGCTGATCGTGGTGGGCGCGGTGCATATCGCCCAGGCCTTGGTCCCCATGGCGATGTTGGCCGGCTACGGGGTCACCGTGGTGGACCCGCGCCGGGCCTGGGCGACGGACGCGCGCTTTCCCGAGGTCGCCCTGGCGACCGACTGGCCGGACCAGGCGCTGCAGGCCCTGGGTCCGGACCATCGCACCGCGGTCGTCACCTTGGCCCACGACCCCAAGCTCGACGATCCGGCCCTGGTGGTGGCCCTGCGCTCGCCGGTCTTCTACATCGGCGCGCTCGGCAGCACGCGGACTCACGCCAAGCGGCGGCAACGGCTGGGCGAGATGGGCGTGGAAGACGCCGAATTGGCACGGATCCACGGACCCATCGGCCTGGCGCTGGGCGCCAAGAGCCCGGCCGAGATCGCGATCTCAATCTTGGCCCAGATGACCCAGGTGCTGCACGACGCCCCCGCGCTGGTGCGCAAGGAGGCAGCCGAGTGATCTTCGGCGAGACCCCTTTGGACCAGGCCGAAGCGGCGATCCTCGCCCACTCCCTGCGCCGGGACGCGATCAGTTTCAAGAAGGGGCGGGTGCTGTCGGCCGAGGACGTGGCCAGGTTGGCGGCGGCCGGCGTCGAGCGGGTCGTGGCCGCGCGCCTGGAACCGGGCGACGTGCACGAGGACGAGGCGGCCGGCACCCTGGCCGCGGCGCTGACGGGCGAACACCTGACCGCCAGCGCCGCCTTCACCGGGCGCTGCAATCTGCTGGTCCAAGCGCGCGGCCTGCTGCTGGTGGATCACGGACAGCTGGATCAATTGAATCTGGTGGACGAGGCCGTGACCGTCGCCACCCTGCCCCCCTTTCAGCCGGTGGAACCGCGCCAGATGGCGGCCACCATCAAGATCATCCCCTTCGCGGTGCCGGGGCCGGTGCTGGAGCGCTGCTTGGACATCGCCCGTGGGAACGGTCCGCTGGTCCAGGTGCGCCCGTTCCGCCGGCAGCGGGTGGGGTTGGTCCAGACCCACCTGCCCGGCATGAAGGAAAGCCTGCTCGACAAGACCAAAGAGGCCATCGACGGGCGGCTGGCGGCGCTCGACTGCGCCCCGGCCCTGGAACGGCGCTGCGCCCACGACAGCCAGGCGGTGGCCCTGGCGATCGCGGACCTTCAGGCCGAGACCTGCGATATCCTATTGATCTCCGGCGCCTCGGCGATCGTCGACCGGCGCGACGTGGTGCCGGCGGGAATCGTCGCGGCCGGCGGCGCCATCGACCACTTCGGCATGCCGGTGGATCCGGGCAACCTGATCCTCCTGGGCCGGGTGGCGGAGCGGCCGGTGATCGGCCTGCCGGGCTGTGCCCGCTCGCCCAAGCTGAACGGCTTCGACTGGGTGCTGCAACGGCTGGTCGCCGACCTGCCGATCGCCAAGGAGGATGTGATGCGCATGGGCGCGGGCGGCCTGCTGAAGGAAATCGCCAGCCGTCCCCTGCCCCGGGCCCGGGCGGTCGAAGAGGCCGACCTTGCCCCGGCCCTTGCGCCCCGGATCGCGGCCTTGGTGTTGGCGGCCGGACGCTCGACCCGCATGGGCGCAGCCAACAAACTTCTGGCCCAGGTGGACGGCCAGCCCATGATCACGCGCGTGGTGGAGACCCTGCGCCGGTCCCAAGCCGGACCCATCGTCGTGGTCACCGGCCATCAGCGCGCCAAGGTCGAGGCCGCGCTCGCCAACCAGGACGTGACCCTGGTGCACAACCCGGACTTCGCCCACGGGCTCAGCACCTCGCTGCACCGGGGCCTGGGGGCCTTGCCGGCGGCGCTGGACGGCGTGGTGGTCTGCCTGGGCGACATGCCGCGGATCGGCGCCCCGGTGATCGACAAGCTGATCGCCGCCTTCGATCCCTTGGAAGGCCGCGCCATTTGCCTGCCCACCTGGCAAGGCAAGCGCGGCAACCCGGTGCTCTTCGCCCGCCGCTTCTTTGCCGAGATGCAAGCGATCTCCGGCGACGTGGGCGCCAAGGCGCTGATCGGCGACTATCCGGAGCTGGTGGCCGAGGTCCCGGTCCCTGAAGACAGCGTCCTCTTCGACGTGGACACGCCCGAAGCCTTGGCGTCCCTCAAGCCGGCAAGTTAAAACGAAATTTGCCACAAAGGACCGGCTTTTCTGTGGCAAAGCTCACAGACAACGCGCGGCCAACGGCCGATATTGCCGCCACTTCTTCCGAAGGAGGCGGGTATGCCAGTGGTAGATTTTGTCTCGCCCAACCATGACCACGGGGCGCCGCGCCCAGGTTGGGACGACAGCGAAGGGAGTCTTCAGGAGTTCCTGTTTGACGGTGAGTTGAGAAACGGCGCCCAGGGTCCGTCCGTACGGCGGGCCCAGGAGTTGCTGGTCCTGAGCAATCACAAGCTTGCCGTCGACGGGGATTTCGGACTCGCCACCCGGCACGCGGTCACCGAGTTCCAGCTTGCCATGGGCTCGGTTCCCACCGGGGTGATCGATCAGGCGACCCATGACCTGCTGATCCACCCCTTGATGGGGGCGCTCAGCCCGATCGGGCCGGCCGGCCTGTCCCTATCGGAGCTGGTGGCCCACTACGCCCGCCAACACCTCATGGCGCGGCCGCGCGAGGTGGGCGGCCGGAACCGCGGTCCCTGGATGCGGCTCTATATGGGTGGCCGGGAGTCGCCGGAACGGCCCTGGAACGCGGCCATGGTGTGCTTTGTGTTGCGTCAGGCGGCCGACACCTTGGGCGTGACGGTGCCGCTGGACCACACCTGTTCCTGCGACATGCTGGCCGAAGCCGCCAGTCGCGCCGGGCTGTTCGTGCCGGAGTCCGATCTGGAAGAAAGCGAGCGCAGGATGGTGATCCGCCCTGGGAGTCTCGTTCTGCTGCGCAAGACGCCCGGCCATTGGAGTCATGTGGGCGTGGTGGTGGAAAACCCGGGCGATTGCTTCGTGTCCATCGAAGGCAATTGGAGCGACGAGGACGACCCGGACGGCCATCAGGTCTGCCGGCGGGTGCGCGGCTTTGGCGACAAGGACTTCATTGTCTTTGACTGAAGACCCCGGCCCCGGAATCCTGCGCCCCGGTGTCAGTCGGCCACGCCCTCGCGGACCTCGGCGTCCGCAACGTCCTCTATGAACGACAGGACCCGCGCCGGCACCGCCGGATCGTCATAGAGGTCGTTGTGGCCGGAGTCCGGCAGGAACAGCGAGTCCTTTGGCCCCGGGGCCAGCTCGAAAAGGCGTCGGCCATAGCGGAACGGAATGATCTTGTCGCGCTCCCCGTGGATCGCCAGCAGGGGCGCACTCACCTTTACGATCCCAGCCGCGGCATCCCAGACGTCCAGCACCAACCATTTGGCCGGCAGGTACCAGTAGTGGCTCTGGGCCACCTCCGCGATCGAGGTATAGGGCGATTCCAGGATCACCCCGGCCACAGCACGCTCGCCCGCCATCTTGACCACGACGCCGCAGCCCAGGGACTCGCCGTAAAGGACGATGCGATCGGAGCGCACGCCGCGCGCGCCCAGATAATCCAGAACCACGCGCGCGTCGGCGGTGATGGCATCTTCCGTGGGCTTGCCCGGATTGCCGCCATAGCCGCGGTACTCCACCAGAAAGACACCGATGCCGGCGGCGACCAGATAGCTGTACCTGGGCACCCGGTGGCTGATGTTCCCGGCGTTGCCGTGGAACACCACCACCACCGGCCCCGCGCCGTCGGCCGGCGGATGATACCAGTGAGACAGCCGCAACCCATCTTCGCTGTCCAGGGTGACCACTTCCGTGTTCGCCAGCCCCACGACCGCGGGATCCGGCCGGGTGCGGTCGGGCAAATAAAGCAGACTGCGCTGAAAGAAGAATAGTGCGCCGACGAAGACCAGATAGAACGCCGCCAGGCTTCCCACCGTACCCGTGATACTGGCCATGACCTTGACGCTCCGGCGAACCGTTGAACCCTTGCTCACTCTAACGCCCGCCCTCCGCGAGACAAGCCGACAGATGTTTCGACTATTTCACATAATAACAAAGTGAATAGAGAGATTCCCTTGAAAATTTCCGTAAAATGCTTTATTCTACTCAAGTGATTTGGCAAATATTGCCTAATTCACATTGGTCTTAGGGGTTTTGGGACATGAGCCGGATCTACGTGTTGCACGAGAACAGCGCCTGGGTGGAGCCCTTGCGCGAGGCCTTTGCCGAGCTGGGCTTGCCCTACGACGAGTGGTTCCTGGATCGGGGCAGGATCCCCTTCGACCAAGTCCCGCCCGACGGCGTGTTCTACAACCGCATGAGCGCGTCTTCCCACACCCGCGGTCACCGCTACGCGCCGGAGCTCGCTCACGGCGTGCTCAATTGGCTGGAAAGCCACGGCCGTCGGGTGGTCAACAACCACCGCGCCCTCTACCTGGAGGTCAGCAAGCTGGCACAGTACGCCGCGCTCGGCCGCGTCGGAGTCAAGACGCCGCGCACCGTGGCGGCCGTGGGCCAGGAGGAAGTGCTGGCCGCCGCCCGCGACTTCGGGCCAGGCCCTTACATCCTCAAGCCCAACCGGGGTGGCAAGGGCCTGGGGGTGCAGCTGTTCCAAAGCGTGGACGCCATCGCGGCCTATCTGGACGGGCCGGGGTCGGACGAAGAGGCGCCGATCGACGGGGTGTGGCTGGTTCAGGACTACATCCGCGCGCCGGAGCCCTTCATCACCCGCTGCGAGTTCGTCGGCGGCAAGTTCCTCTATGCGGTGCGGGTCGACACCAGCGAGGGCTTCGAGCTCTGCCCGGCGGACGCCTGCAACATCGAGGGCGTGTTCTGCCCGACCGATGCGCCCACGACCAGCAAGTTCACCATCCTCAAGGACTTCGACGACCCGATCCTCCGGCGCTACGAGCGCTTCCTGCGCGACAACGGCACCGAGATCGCCGGCATCGAGTTCATCCGCGACGGCGCGGGCGACTTCTATACTTATGACGTCAACACCAACACCAATTATAACGGCCAGGCCGAAGTGGACGCCGGCGTGGCGATCACCGGCATGGGCGCGGTGGCCCGTTTCCTGGGCGACGAGCTGGCCCAGGTCGACCTGCGCGCCGGCGCGGTCGCCGCCGAATAACCCAACGCCCAGAAGCTTCCCACCTCTCCAAGCGGTTCCGTCGGGCCGCTTTTTTCTTGACCTAAGACAAAGCCTTCAAAGCTGGCGGCGACTCCAATAAGTTCGCGTATAGATTCGACCGCTTTTGGGCTTGGCCACAATATTGTCACAGGCAGTTTTTCATATTAGTAATGCCTATCTAATCTGATCTTGACAACAAAGATACTATTGATCTAATTATTACGATTACGAGGTATGGAGTGAGATGGAGCGACCATCGCTCCGGCGGCAGCCCGCGCCCGTGGGGGGCATTCGGGATTTACCGCAAAAATCGAAGCAACAACGGCACTCGCCGCAGATGCGCGGTCCGAGGAGGGAATATGATGACTTACGTCAAACAAGTCGCGATTCTGGCGGTTTTCGTCACACTGTTTTCTCTGGGGAGCGCGGCCCAGGCGGCGACCTTCATCGTCGAAAACAAGAGCGACGTGAAGGTGGTGAAGGCGAAGGTCCGGGCCGCCCAGTTCCTGTCCCGGGCCTCCTTCGGACCCACCAAGGCGGACATTGATCCCGAAAATATTGGGTCCTTGGCCAACCGTATCCTGGCCGTGGGCGCGCGCGCCGCCTTCGAGGAATGGATCGACACACAATTTGACGAAACCTTGACACCGCCCACCCTTCATCATGGGCTGGCCAAGGAGATGATTTATGCCGACGGTTGGCCGGATTTATACAATTCCAGAATGTCCACCACCGTCTACCGGCACTACGCGTGGTGGCACGCGGCGACCACGGCCCCCGACCAGCTTCGCCAACGCATGGCCTGGGCCCTGGCCCAGATCTTCGTGATCAACGACTTCAACAGCCTCTTCAACAGTCGAACTCAGGACGATTCGGGAGAGCCCCGTTACCTGGGGGTGTCGGACTACTACGACATATTCGTCGCCAACGCCTTCGGGAACTATCGGGACGTCCTGGAGGACGTCACCCGCCATCCGGTCATGGGTCTCTTCCTGAGCCATCTGGGAAACAGAAAGGCCACGTATGATGATGACGGCAACATATTGACCTACCCCGACGAAAATTACGGGCGCGAGGTGCAGCAATTGCTCAGCATCGGGCTCTACCTAATCAAGCGCAACGGCGACTACGTCCTCGACAAGAACAAGGACCCGATACCCAGCTACGATAATGACGACATCGTGACCTTTTCTCGAGTCTTCACCGGGCTCGATTACGCTGCGAGAAAGCTGAACCTCCACGATCCGATGGAGATGCGTCCAGAGCGACACGATACGGAAGAGAAGGTCCTCCATAACGGTACCGTGCTGCCTGCTTTATGTTCTGAAACCGATGGCCCTTCCTGTCCGCCGAGCGTTGAGGCGGCAGATCAGGACATTACCGACGCTCTCGACAACCTGTTTGAGCACCAGAACACGGGTCCCTTTATCGCCCGCCTGCTGATCCAGCGCCTGGTCAAGTCGAACCCCACCAGCCGCTACATCGACGCGGTCGCGGCGGCCTTCAACGACAACGGTGCCGGAGTCCGCGGCGATTTCGGGGCCATGGTCAAGGAGATCCTGCTCAACAAGGAAGCCATGGAGTCTTATTCCTACA
>SMVA01330978.1_pt1 | contig 12867 bp, 10 predicted proteins | sample 2456451 | NCBI WGS metagenome assembly SMVA01 (sample SAMN11095933, study PRJNA526329) | marine sediment metagenome | biome: Marine sediment; feature: Surficial sediment; material: Deep marine sediment; isolation source: Hadal surficial sediment | place: Pacific Ocean | collected 2014-05 | depth...
CAAAATATCAGCCCCATACCTCCTACGGTTAGAAAAATTGCGTGGTACATATACCAAAAATAGCGATTTTGCCATTCAAAATGGCCGCCAGTCGGCCATCTTGGATCTGGCGACATCCAAAATCAATAGGGTTCCTCTCACTACGATACAACTACAACCTGAGAAATTATATGGTTCTACGTTGAAAGGTACTCAAGTTATTGTGTTCGCGAGGAAACGACGCGGACGCAGACGCAGACGCGGACGCGGACGCAGACGCGGACGCGGACGAGTACAAAAACTATATATCGTCTTCGAGCGATATAACTATAGTTTGTCTCGAGAAATGTGATGTTGCAAAGATGACCACCCCTTCTCAGGGATAGGTTCCCTCTCAGTGCCCTAATATACCACATACCACAATTGTGGCTATACCGGTATAGTTAACCGGGTTCGTCAACACAAAGAGTGACGGAATCTACCAAGACAAGACAAGACAAGTTCATACGGTTATGAAAACTTCCAGCGAAAACTGATTTCCATCTACGCCGGACGGACGACTTTAGAACGCAAGTGGGTTAAAAAACATGTCTCGAGGCTGAAAGGTAGAGATGGAAATTATATTTACAAAACAAATGATGAACAGTTACAGTGTGAAGGTTTATTAAAGGGAAAGCGACATGAAATGACGCCTTCTTCTGAATTTATGAATTTGTATAACAGATTTATAGCCCTAGTCGCACTGATCATTGTGGTTTTTATTTGAAGGAAAAATTCCCAGCGGTTCCAGAGATACACACGTTTGAAGTTTATACTTGGATTCGAAGAAAAAAATTGCATGCACATTGTGGGCCACCGTAGTTATGACGTCACGCCGGGCACATACAGATAATTAGAATCTTTAGAATGGAATAAGTGGGAAACTGACAACGATACACCTTTCATTCTTTTTACATAGATAGTATGAACAATTATGTAACAGAATTTCCCTAATTCACTCTTTGGACCTACATAGAATAGCCAGAAATGGTTGCCATGGCAACCGATGAAATAAGGAATATCTCACTAACTATTATAAATGAAAGGTCCGTGTTGTAGTATAATAGGCTTATTGTTAAAACAATAGATTGAGACCAATTTCAGTCCGACACGACCCCCAGTTGTGGAGATATTGACATTTTGACCTGGTTGCTATGACAACATTTCCGGCTATTCCGTGAATGTTCAAAGTCAAATTTTCGAAAATTCTGCCACATATTTGTTCATACTATAAAAAATATGGAAATTATATCTTTGCTAGTTTCCCATTAATTAAACTTTAAATAAACTAATTATACTGTGTGCCCGCTGTGACGTCACAGTTTTGCCAATATATGGTAATATAAGCACGTGTAGCAATTCTGCTCAGATCAACTCTTGGGCAAAAACGCCAAAACTTCAAACATAGATTCTCTGGACCATTTTTTTCCACCAAATAAAGACCACCGTAATCAGTGCGATTAGGTCTACAATGACAGCAGGAAACCTCCGAAAATCCACAAACATGTCGCTTGCCCTTTAACATAACCATGCAAAAAATATAATTAGATGTGAGAAAGTTATTTATTTAACATACGTTTCCTCCTTTTCATTAGACTTTGCTGATGTTCGGTAATTTCATCATCACATGAATCCTCTTCATCAGACGAAATAACATTTACGACCTGAAAAAATTCATGTACATGCATTGTATGTCAAATGAGAATCTTTTCACCTTTAGAATTTATTCCTCATTGGAGAGGTAATTTAAAATGTTAACCTATTTTGATGCTTGTCAGTTTATGACCCACAATTAAATTAAAACAATGTTTTTTGCGACGTTTCGGACCTTAACTCAGGTCCATCTTCAGGCTTTATTAATTTCAAACAAAACTGATGTACAACAGTATAATGAGTTTGGCATGGATACGGAGTTACAGGAAAACAGTGTTAGGTTGCATCAATGACAATTTCAATTACCACTAGGTACCCTCAACACTGGTCTAACCTTCAAGTATCTTAATAAACTTGGCTCTTCTCTCTCATCTAATAAACCTACACCCGCTGAATCTGTTGATTGTGGTGTGTATCGAATACCGTGTGGAGGTTGCGATAAAGTTTACATTGGTGAAACAGGTAGATCCCTAAAGACTAGAATCACAGAACACAGAAGAGATGTTGTTAACCAAAAACCGGAAAGTGCAGTTGCCAATCATACATCTGAAACGGGACATATTTTCAAATTTAAAGATAGTAAAATTCTCTTTCACTCGTCGGATCAATACAAAAGACATTTAGTTGAATCTGCATTAATTTGTAGCTCTGATAATACTGTTAATAATAAACAAGGTTTCTGTTCCCAGAATAAGCTGTTATCTCATTACATCCACTCTGTCATTGATGCAACCTAACACTGTTTTCCTGTAACTCCGTATCCATGCCAAACTCATTATACTGTTGTACATCAGTTTTGTTTGAAATTAATAAAGCCTGAAGATGGACCCGAGTTAAGGTCCGAAACGTCGCAAAAAACATTGTTTTAATTTAATTGTGCGTCATAAACTGACAAGTCTTATATCAAGAAAGTTTGATATTACAACAATTATTTTGATGCTACTTGAATACTATTAGGTCTTAGGCATGTTACGTCGTGCCAAAGACGAACCGACCGAAATATTTTGGTGACAAATCGGCTAAGTCAAACTCGGCACGACATTAGCGAGATTAAACCACCTTTTTGCTGGATCGTCTTTGGCACGTCTCAGGGCGTGCTACCAGACTGTGGCGCGTCTTTGGCACGAGTGGTTTCATACGTCGCGCCAGAGTTTGCATTCCCAGCACATTTCACACATCTAACTGCACAGCCAGACAGACAATCAAGATGGCCGCCAGTCAGCCATTTTGGATCTGATGACCTAGTTTTTCTGCGTATGGTAGCATAACGTATTCATGATTGTTATAAGTATCTTGCTGCGTATTTAGACTCGAAACTGAATTTCCTAACCCACTGTGAAAACTTAGCAGCTGCTGGTGGCAGAGCGCTAGGAAAAATCATAAGTAAATTCAAAACTTTCAAAAATGTGGGATATGAAACCTTTACCAAACTATTCGAATCTGGGGTCGTTCCTGTGATCAATTACGGAGCAGAAATTTGGGGGGCTAGGGACTCCTATGATATTGAAAGAGTACAACACAAAGCCTGTTGATACTTTTTGGGTGTGCACCCTCTTTGCCCTATTCCTGCTATAACTGGAGATATGGGATGGATTGCATGTAAATATAAACGGTATAAATGTCTAGTCAACTACTGGACCCGTATGTTAAAGATGAGCAATGACATGTTACCAAACTTATTTTTCTTAAAGATATGGAGACATGTTCTAACAACTGGAGTCAAGATTTTTATGCTATATGTTTATCACTAGACATTGTGGACAAATTCGAAAATAGGGAAATAATACTATTTGAAAATGTAAAGGACAATATTCTCCGGCAAGCAAGTGAACAGTGGAATACAAACGTCAATTCAAAGCCAAAATTAAGAACATACAAAACATTAAAATCTAGTATTCAGCCGGAATTATACGTTACTTGTCATTTATCTAGAATTAAAAGATCTCTAACCGCTCAACAAAGAGCCGGTATTCTGCCATTAAATATTGAACTTGGCAGATTTCGTAATATCAAATTAGAAGATCGAATTTGCTCACTATGTCATCCTAACGTAATTGAGGACGAGTTCCACTTCATCTTGCAATGTCCACTTTTTGAATAATTTCGTAATATGCTTTTCCAAAATATGCAAAGTTTTGACAACTTTAACAATAGTACACTTCAAATTAAATTTACTCTAATAATGAAACATGGACAATCTTTTTGCAAACTTTTGATTTCGGCCTGGAATAAACGACAGAACATTTTAAATATGAGGGTTTAAATATAATTTTCCTATATATCTGGAACTCGACCGCATTACCTATCTTAACCCTACTTTATGAGTGTGTGGCCAATCCTCACTGATTTACTTAACTTTATCATATTTTGTTTCAAAGTGACATAGTAAGCCCGCTTGGGCTGGGTACCTCTTTCATTATTATTGTAAACATGTAATGTCTTGTAATTGTACTTTGTCACTATAATAAAATAAACAAACATGCCAAGTATCAGCCCAATACCTCCTATGGTTCTGAAAATTAGATATGTCGAAACGTGTGATTTTGGCATTTAAAATGACCGCCGGTCGGCCATCTTGTATCTGACCGATCCAATTTTCTGTGCACAGGTGGCCCCATTGGGATATATGCTCATTCCAAATTACCTCATCCAGTTATGAAAACTTCCCGCGAAAACTGATTTCTGTCTACAGACTTCAAACCAGGGTAAAAAAGGCTATACATACCTTAGATGGTTTTCGCACACTTGAACCGATATCTGAAAAGGTGAATGATGACCGATTAAAAAGAACTAGGGGACAATACTTATTTTTTTCATTTCTGTTATTATTAATAATTAGCAGTATAGCCAGCACACCATATTCAGTTCGAAGGTATGCTCACTTAGGGGGTGAAAGTAAGTTGCAAGGGCGGTTGTTAGGCGATTACCTTGAGAACCACTGATCACACTGGAAAGGACTAATTGTCACATCTTCAGTGACTGACCTATCTATATATAACACTAGCTCAACACAATTTCCAAGTTGCTGATGTATCAGCTTATTCAAGACTATTATTTGCCCGTTGCTATGGTGATTGCTATGTAATCACCATGGCAACCACAAGGACACACCTCAGGTCACCCCAGCTTACATTCCAATATTCGTTGTGGAAAATTCAGAGGTTTTCCAACAGGGATGAACTGAGTATCAAGGATCGGCAGAGCAGATTCACTAGGGTTTCACGTAGACAGTAGAGAAGAAAGATGAGCCCCAACTTTATAATGATGATCAGTATATTATCGACGTTTCAGGTGCGACGCCACCATATATCAAGATATATTCGTTCCAGTATTACGTATGTTAACAGTTCAAGCGACATATCATATGTGTGGTGTACATGATACATTAAGTAGCTGGCTAGATAAGGGTAGAAAGATAAATAAATAAACGTAAGACAACAATTGAATATATCTTGATAACGGGTTACGTAGTACCTGAAACGTCGATAATAAATTTATCACGATTATCAAGTGGGGCCTCATATTTCTTCTATACTGTCAACTGCCAAGAATTTTAGGAGGAGCTACAGAACAGACACACAGGGAGACAGTTCTCACCTAGACAAACTCCATTCATACTGAACGCGAACATATCCCACGATCATATACATTTTTTGACAATAAATGGTGCCTGATGATGATCTCTAGTGAGAGATCGAAACGTTATGCTCCCAAATTTTAACCAATTCTAGCTACTGTTTTGCTTATCTTAACATTTATTGTGGGTTTATTATACATAGATTTCATGAATAGGGATGATGGTATTTTAATTTTTTTCCATTTTTTGACAATTCAAGATCCCCTGGTGGCCAAATAAAAATTCATGACATTTTGCACCCTGATAGATTTCATCATAGCCCTCTATAAGTTTGAAATGTGTAAGTAAATTATTCGAAATGTTTTGAAAAAATTACCAAGTCCACTTTTTTTAGGCTTAATATTTTATTAGGCCGAGGGTGAACAGGGAAGATGTTATTTTGATTTTTCTTTGTTTTTCCCATTTCTTTGACAATTCGAGGCCAAATGCAAAAAGAAAAATCCTAAAAATGTTGAACCGTTATAGATTTCATGACGTTCTGCAAGTTTGCATTTCATTAAGTAAGTAAATGAAGCCCCCTGGTGGCCAAACGCAAAAATAGAAATTGTCGAACTTTTGCATCATAATAGATTTAATGACCTTCTATAAGTTTGCAATTCATTATGTAAGTAAATTGTGAACAGAGAAGATGTTATTTTGAGTTTTCTTTGCTTTTTCCATTTTTGACAATTTGAAGCAGAAATCAATAATGCGACAAAACAACTCATCCCTATTATGACGTATCTACCTATTAACAATTATATACCTACGATGTACGGTTTGGTTAGAATAGACAAAAATATGTAGATGCTAGTTGGCTTGAGATCAAAAATGGCCATTTTGAATCTGATAACTTCGATGTTTTTTTAAAGGTATCATAGTAATACATATTCATGCAAAATATGAGCCCAATAGCTCCTATGATTAGGGAAATGTCCTGGAAAAATACCAACTAGAGGCCTATCGGCCATGAAAGCTCCGTTGGTGCAACTTTTTTAACATTTTGATCCCAAGATATTTTTGGGGGTCAGAAAATGGTGAAAAACTGTTCAAAATATGTCACAGATTATAAAATAATTACTGTAATAAAAAAAATATTTTTACCCCTTTTTGACATTTTTGACCCCCAGAAAAATCTTTTTTGGGGGGTGTTGGAAAATGGTGAAAATGTGTTCAGAATATGTCACGTATAGAGGGTAAAATTGATATTTGTAAAATTCGCAAATTTTTATTTTTTTACCAATTTTTGTCATTTTAAGACCCCATGGGGGTCTAAGGGAGGTCACACAGACCCAGTACCGCTGATTTAGGCATTCAAAATGGCCGCCAGTCGGCATGTGACCAAGGCCAAAAAGTACACAGCACTGTAACACTGTAACCTTATATCTATGACGTGTACAGGTCAAAACCATAATATCCCCACATGGGGGATATAATTGGGATATAATTATTTACATAGACATGATATATGTATTTTCCACTCACTAATATCAATGCCATGAAAGCAAGACAAAATATCATGTGTTGGAATGGACATGAGCAACCATGGCCATATAAATCATTTAGTGATGCAATTTTATTTTTGTATACCTAGTCTGTTTGAATCGATAGATAGATTCAAAATGTCAAAATTTGGCCACTTGACGGTCATTATTTATTCCCAGCAGTATTTATTTACCTTTTAGTTGGTCTTCATGAAATTGACTCATAGGTATCAGTGGAACAAAATGGTTTGGATCCCATTTTCCATAATGTATGTCTCTAGTAGATCCAGTAGTCCAACAAATGTAGAACTTTGCATTAGTGAACTGCTTCGGTTTGGACCTCGGAGGCAGTGTTGCATTCAGTATATTCATTCGGTTGTCGAGCAAGCCATTTAAGCATGGATACACAGAAGATATGGTACAACACAATACTGATGCCAGCGCATGAATAGTATATATAGATGAGAATTCATAGTTCTGTGCACATTTCAGACATGCATCCACATATTCAGGTGATACCAGAGAAAATCTTTCTGATAAGGCATGAGTCTCATAGTATTGCTGAAATTTCACCATCTCAATACAGGTACGCACTCTCAGTTCTACTGCCAGCGTCTCACCACCAGAAAGAGCTATCGACATTGCATTAAAGAAACAGTTACCATCCCCAGTAACGTCGACAGGGATGTGTGACAACTTCTTCTCAAATCGTTTCAATATATTCAATGTGCATGTATCAACAGCGAGGTCGCTTTTTTCTGGTGTTTTATATTTGCTGATGTCCATTCTATGGTCGTGATTGGTAAATGGTGACGATTCAGAAAATATGAATTTAGAGAGTCCATAATAGCCATCATCATGTGCACTGGCTTGCAATTTCTCCAAGTAGTTTTCAAAGTTCACAGATGGATTTAATTCTGAAATGGCAAATTAAATATACAGGGTTATAAACAATAGAAGAAGTACACTATCTATCGTCTATGTAAACTTGACTGGTGAATGATCAACAGACACACACACATACGTAATACTAGTGAGGACAGTGTGTTAAATTAGAGAGGACACTACTATCAGCTATATATGTAAACTTTAGTGGTGAATGAACAAGGAAGCCACACATATATACTACAGAGGACAGTGTGTTAAATTAGAGAGGACACTACTAGCAGCTATACATGTAAACTTGACTGGTGAATGATCAACAGACACACACACATAATACTAGTGAGGACAGTGTGTTAAATTAGAGAGGACACTACTATCAGCTATATATATAAACTTGACTGGTGAATGAACAAGGAAGCCATACACACATATACTACAGAGGACAGTGTGTTAAATTAGAGAGGACACTACTATCAGCTATATATGTAAACTTGACTGGTGAATGAACAAGGAAGCCACACATATATACTACATGTGTTAAATTAGAGAGGACACTACTATAAGCTATATATGTAACTTGCTGAGATACCCATTAAACGGGTAAAACTACTGGGCTTGCAGTTAAAACATACACCATTAAAATGGCTACGACTACAATATAAATTTCACACAACTACAGACGGCGTGGATCACATAGATCCGTCCAGATGAAGTCATCATTTTTGTCATCGAAGTCTCTAGTCCATAGCTGTTTACATTCGTAACTTCGTGAGAATCGGCAAAAAACTCTAGGAGAAATGGCATCCGCATCAATCGAAGCCCATCTCCACTCCCAGCCTACATACCAAATTTCATGAGAATCGGCCATAAACTCCTAAGAGAAATAGCAAAAATAGGTTGTTGATATGCAATCGCCATGGCAACTACAACAATCAAAGCGCACTGTCATCTCCAGTCTACATTCCAAACTTCATGAGAATCGGCAAAAAACTGTAGGAGAAATGGCTAAAATAGGCCGTTGCCAGGGTGGTTGCTATGCAATCACCATGACACCCGCATAAATCGAAGCCCTACATACCAAATTTCATGAGAATCGGCCAAAAACTCTAGGAGAAATAGCAAACATAGGCCGTTGCTAGGGTGGTTACTATGCAATCACCATGACAACCGCATCAACCGAAGCCCCTCTTCACCCGAGCCTACATACCAAATTTCATGAGAATCGGTCAAAAACTCTAGGAGAAATAGCTAAAATAGGTCGTTGGTAAGGTGGTTGCTATGCCATCACCATGGCAACCACATCAACCGAAGCCCCTCTTCATCCCCAGCCTACATACCAAATTTCATGAGAATAGGCCAAAAACAACCAGTTATTTATGATAAAGCAATGTACCACTAGACTCTTCTAATTAAGCCAACTGTGAGTGTGCTGTGCCGGGCAACATAGAGGACACTGCTGAACAAGGAAGCCATATATATATATCAGTTATATAAACTTGACTAGTGAGTGAACTGGAAGAGGAATAACGCCCCAATGTCTCATAGTAATGGTAATTTTACCTTGAATGTCAAGGTCAAAAGTCACTGATTCACATTGACATGAACTATCTTTATGAGGACTTTATGACTTTATGAGGACTTAGTTGCCATGAGTTATAGATTTTGAGTTTACTATCAGAACTATTGACCAAGTTGTACCCAAACTTTGACACTTTAGCTGTTATAAGATCATTCATTGTACTAGTATCAATATTGCCATTTTCAACTCACCCTGGTATGAAATTTTAGCCAAAATTGGAATCACTTTATCTAAGTCTTGATCATCAGAACAACTGTCAGTGATGTAGAAGTCAGAAACGGAATCATGATCTGAAAGACATATTTGCCGGTTTTTCATTAGCATCTATGATAATCTCAGCGAACAGATTATTATTTACAATACTTCTTGAATATCTGTATTGCAAATTTTACTAATGATATTTCTGGCCATTACAACAAGTTAAGTGCAATGATAAGGACACTTATTCTTATTAATAGTAAGCCGAGAAGGCAGCCAAAACTGAACTAAATACAAGCGAACGCCGGAGTCCCCCGTCGGTAAATCATACGAATGCTATACATACTCAGTTGCTGCATGATGAAAGTTGTCGCACCAGTAGTGTTGAATAAACTGGTATGACTTCGCAAAATACACAAGCATATTTTAGGAAAATAACGTGATTTCAGAAACAAAGATGGCTGCCATTCCGCCATTTTGTACCAAAAATCTACCAAAATCAATAGGGTTCTTCATCCACCTAAAAGTGACCTACATGTAAAATTTAATGGCTAGAATGCAAGGCTCACGAGATACAGCGCTCACAAGCATATTTTAAAAAATAATGTGATTTCAGAAACAAAGATGGCCGCCATTCCGCCATTTTGTACCGAAAATCTACCAAAATCAATAGGGTTCTTCATCTACCTAAAAGTGACCTGCACGTAAAATTTCATGGCTAGAATGCAAGGCACTCATGAGATACAGCGCTCACAGGCATATTTTAGGAAAATAACGTGATTTCATAAACAAAGATGGCCGCCATTCCGCCATTTTGTACCGAAAATCTACGAAAATCAATAGGGTTCTTTATCTACCTAAAAGGGACCTACAGTAAAATTTCATGGCTAGAATGCAAGGCACTCATGAGATACAGCGCTCACAAGCATATTTTAGGAAAATTTACACTATTTCAGAAATAAAGATGGCCGCCATTTCACCATTTTGCACCGGAATTCAACCAAAATCAATAGGGATCTTCCTCTACCCAAAGGTGACCTATATGCAAAATTTCATCAATAGAATCCAAGGCATCCAAGAGATAGAGCGCTCACAAGCATCTGGACGGACGGATGCACGGACGGACGCACGGACGGAAACTGGCTAAAACCATAGTCCCCCGGCAGACGCTTCGCGGCGACGGGGGACTAATTAGATTTTGTTGGAATAGTTAACTTTCACTAAGCAAAGGCGAGTCACATTTCCCATAGCGAACACAAACACATAAAATTTAAGAATGATTCATCATTCCTAATAGTCAGGCAGCTTAGGACCAGACTTGAGATGGATGGGGACATGCCGGACAAAAGCACCAATTTTTTTCCACATGCTCTCCATCACCATAGCTTTCATTTTTTGATGGGAACCTTTTCACCAAGATGGCGGATTGCGGCCATCTTGGCTGTCAAAATGTTTGCCATTGGAAGAATTGAAGATGTCAATTATTCCATCAAAACAACATAAATAAGTGATTTTGGTATCTAAACAAACATTTTCGAGGTCCAGGAACTATTTTCACTATTACTGATAGTGCCCCGATAGCCATTTTGCAGCTAAACGTGTTTGTTCTTTTCAGGAAAATTTCATCATGGGTTCGAACCCCAATAGACCCAACTTTTTAGGATGTAGGATGACAATTTTTCAATTGCAGCAGTTGTTTACCTGGATCCAACCAGGAATAATTGATATACAGACAAATAAAAAATGTTGTAACAGCAAATTACACTATAAATAATCATAATTGTTATTGATTTGTCTGTATATTCATTATTCATGGTTAAATCCAGATGCAATTGCATTGATTTGTTTCTTCTTACATTGACCAACTACTGGAATTGAAAAACTGTCATCCTACGTCGGGTCAGAGTGGCTCAGTGGGTAAGCGTCAGTCCTCTAGGTTCCACATAAAGAGCCAGTCATCAGAGGTTCGAGGTTCGAATCCCGAGATGTCCTGCAAAGCGGTCTTCTGACGTACCCTTGAGCAATGTACTGGCGCCGACAGCTCACAAAAACTGCATAATAGTCAGCTTGTTGATTGTGGCAATTAAAAGGAAGTAGAAGAAGGCTAAAAAGTGGGGTTTAGTGGGGTTCGAACCCATGATGGACATTCTCAGAAAAGAACAAACACGTTTAGCTGCAATATGGCTATCAGTGCACTATCAGTAACAATGAAAATGAGTTCCTTGACCTTGAAAATGTTTGTTTAGATACCAAAATCACATATTTATGTTGTTTTCATGGAATAATGGACATCTTCAATTCTTCCAATGGCAAACATTTTTAAATTCAAGATGGCCGCCATCCACCGTCTTGGTGAAATGGCTCCCATCAAATAATGAAAGCTATGGTGATGGAGAGCATGTGGAAAAAAATTGGTGCTTTTGTCCGGCATGTCCCCATCATGTTGCTAAGCTGCCCGACTATAACTCAAGATTGATATTGGTCAGAATGGGATGATATAGATGTGAATCCAGTTTACTCTGCTATACCCTACACACGCAGGTATATACGTAGGACGAATAGTATGTCCCAATGAAGAATTAAACTCCACAATAAATGTTAAAATAAGCTTAACACCTGATAATGATCTCTAGTGAGAGATCGAAACGTTGAGCTCCCAAACTTTTAACTAGATACTGTTTCGCAATAATATCAAGCAATAATATCAGAAGAACAGAAAACAAAGCAAACTTAACAAAACAAAACTTGTGTATTTTATTAAATTAATGAATTCCTGGCGTACAGTTTGAATAAGGTTGGGAAAATCAGTCGAAGTCTGACCCATTCGGAATCGTCAAAGTGGTGATTCTTTGACGACCCTTTTGTAGAACCATAGTGAAAAAACGTCGAAGTCTGAACCCACAGAACAATTTTAAGTGTGGAATTAGTGTCGAATGTCTGAATAGGGCGTACAGAGTTCACCTTGACCGCTGTATAGGGATACCAACCATTTTGACCCCAGGAGCCCGACCCTCAAAAACAGGGGATCAAATATAAAAAATAAAACATTTTCCCCGGCACCCTGTTAAAAATCTGTTTCATGAGCTGGTAGATATCAGTACGAGCGTTTGCCGGAGGATTGTTAATTAAAAAATTTTGGCAACCATTTTTGTGCAAAAATATGAATAAATGGCCTTATAACTTCGAAAACTGTTGCACTTAGAAACGTTGTCCTAAAATGATAGTCCATTGCAATATATGCATCCTGGCCTATGGACCCCTGATCTTTGATATAGACCTTGACCTTCAAGGTAAAATCATCAATTTCATCACAAACTGGCAAATTTTACCGTAAGTTGTGTTTCAAGGTCAACGAAGCAAAATCATAGCCAATGGCAATACGCATTGTATGAACTACTGATGTTTGACCTAGACTGTCAATGGGTGGTTTCAAA
>SMVA01063159.1_pt1 | contig 12865 bp, 15 predicted proteins | sample 2456451 | NCBI WGS metagenome assembly SMVA01 (sample SAMN11095933, study PRJNA526329) | marine sediment metagenome | biome: Marine sediment; feature: Surficial sediment; material: Deep marine sediment; isolation source: Hadal surficial sediment | place: Pacific Ocean | collected 2014-05 | depth...
AGTAAGGAGTATATTATTATATTTAATTCTCCCTATGATCCTGAAGGCAATGCGTATGCTTACACAGGGAATTCAACAAAATGGGCAAACTTGGGTGGCGGCTTTAATCTTAGTACAGGTGATCCAAGATTCAATGACTCACTAAAGGCAATTGCCAAAAGTCCTTATTTCGATGCACTCTATGTTTCCGGTATTCAAAGGGCTGTGGGACAGGATACTACTGAGATGACTGGAATTTATACTATAGAAATTTTTTTACCGTTAACACCGGAAGATAAATACCGTTTTAAGGTAATCCTTGATATTACAGCAGACACAGAAAAAGATTTATTTAATAAAATTAATGTCTTTCCAAATCCGCTCTTTGCAAATAACCCTGTAACAGCATTCACCGGAGAGTCGGGGCAATATGTTACTTTTTCATTTTTACCGGAAGATGCAACAATAAGGATATACTCTTTAGCCGGACATCTGATACGTACTTTGGAGAAGAATTATGAATCACCCTATATGAAATGGGACTTAAAGAATGAATTCGGAAATAGAGTTGGATCAGGGATGTATCTGGCAATAGTATCGAATCTCCGGCTTGGAGAGAAGGTTCTCAAGTTTGCAATAATACAACCTAAGAATTAGATGCAAGGATAAGATCAAAATATCTTTATTGGTTTTTCAACAGATGCTTCTTTAAGTTAATATTTGAATATTTATTAGTAAGCCAAGTAAAGAAAATAATCATTCCAATTCTGTATACAAATTATGGCAATGAAGACCGAAGATGATAAATTAAAAAATGTAAGCAAAATGTACCGGGAAATTGGTCCTTACATTGGGTTGGGTATGCAATTAGCCGTTACTGTAACGATCATGGTTTTTTTGGGGATATGGTTAGATAAATATTTTAATTTGTCCCCTGTTCTTACTATTGTTTTTGCATTTTTAGGTGTGTTTGCCGGACTTTACAATTTCATTAAGAGCGTTTTAAAATCCGGCAAATGATCTCTTCAAAAAATGTTTTATTGTTCGGCATCTCCTTTGGTATTCTTAGTCTGATAATTCTAACCATCCTTACATTAAACGAGTCCCCAAATGATAATATCTTCATGTCTGTTCAAATTGGAAACCTGCTGGGCTTTTTAAATTTTGCCATAGGATTAATTTTTATTTTTCTCGGCATAAATAATTCCAATAAGCGATTCCTTATATCCTTGTTTGGAGGGCTTCTTCTGCGACTAATAATCATGGTTTTTCTGGTTGTTGTAATACTTAAATTCTTGGAAATAAACGAGATAAGTTTTATATTTTCTCTCTTATTTTTTTACTTTTTGTACGTTACAATCGAAATTATTTACCTTAATCTCAGAAAAAATTAACGAACTGTATGCCAGTTAGTAATATGGTAGATTCACTCATAACAGCAGCTGATTCAGTACAGACTTCAAGTGGAAATGATAGCGGCTGGATACTCCATCATATTATGGACTCCAGAGAATTGGATTTTGAACCTTTTTTCACCATTCATATTCCACAATTTCCAACTCTTTTTGGTCTGGATATCACACCAACAAAGCATGTGTTTTTTATGTGGTTGACTGCTTTGTTATTGCTAATATTGTTTTATATAGTAGCCAGAAGTTATAAAAAATCCCTTGTGCCAAAAGGAATCGCAAATGTTTCTGAAGTGATGATTCTCTTTGTTCGGGACGAGATTGTTAAACCTACCCTTGGTGAAGGATATGAGAAGTTTGTTCCGTATCTGCTAACTTTATTCTTTTTTATATTATTTGGCAATTTACTTGGATTGATTCCCTACTCTTCTACATTTACGAGTAACATTGCAGTTACTGCAACGTTAGCCATATTTTCATTTTTTGCAATTCAAATAAGTGGAATAAGACAAAACGGGTTTTTTAGTTATGTAAAAGGTTTAGTCCCAAAAGGAATTCCTTCTTGGATGTTGATCATAATGATCCCTGTTGAAATACTGAGCTTATTTACTAAGCCGTTTGCATTAGCAATACGTCTTTTTGCAAACATGATTGCAGGGCATATTGTAATACTTTCTATGCTGGGATTGATATTCTTTATCGGCACTTATTTCGTTGCTCCCGTATCGGTGCTTTTTGCAATATTTATTTATTTACTGGAAATTTTAGTTGCCTTAATTCAGGCATATATTTTTACCATCCTCACTTCACTTTTTATTGGGATGGCTGTACATCAAGAACATTAATTATTAACAATTATTTAAGGAGATCAAAATGGATTTAGCATGGTTAGCAGCAGGGTTGGGCGCAGGCCTGGTAGTTATAGGCGGCGGACTTGGCATTGGGAAACTTGCTGGTTCGGCTATGGAAGCAACGGGAAGACAGCCCGAAGCTACTGCTGATATCAGAACTACTATGATTATTGCTGCAGCGCTTATAGAAGGTATTGCATTCTTTGGCTTGGTTATTTGTATTCTTCTTGCACTTAAAGCTTAATTAGCGGATAAACTAAACTACTGTTAATTACTATTTAAGGGTTTTAAAATGCTTACAAATATAATAATTGGAGTATTGGCATCAGGAGATGGTGGTGGTACTTTACTCGATGTTAATCCGGGTTTAATATTCTGGACGGCAATAACTTTTATAATTTTATTGATTGTTCTGAAAAGAGTTGCATGGAAACCGATTCTTACCGCATTGGATAATCGTGAAAAAGAAATAGCTGACTCTTTGAACAAAGCTGAGCAAGCAAAAAATGATGCTCAAAAAATCCTCGAAGAAAATCAGGCAAGCCTGGCAAAAGCAGAGGAAGCATCAAAAAAAATTATAGATGAAAGCAGAGATTTTGCTGATAATCTAAAAAATCAGATGATAAGTGATAGTAAAGAACAAGCGCAGAAAATAATTGAAGATGCAAGTGTTGAAATTGATAGAAAGAAAAATGCTGCATTTGAAGAATTAAAAAACCAGATCGCCGATATATCTATTGCAGCTGCTGAGAAGATTATGAAAGAAAATATTAATGCTGAAAAAAACAAAAAAATTGTCGACAAGTATTTAACTGAAATAAGTAAAAATTAGTTATGCCCGGCTCAAAAGTCTCAAATAGATATGCTATATCCTTGTTAGAAATTGCTCTCGAAAAGAATAATCTGGATATTGTATACAACGACATCAAACTATTAATAAACACGTTTGATAAAAGTGGTGATTTAAAACGTGTAGTTGAAAGTCCTGTAATAAAACCGGATGTAAAAATTTCAATATTGAATGAGATTTTTTCAAAACAGTTAAATAAAGATGCACTTGATTTTGTACACTTTATTATTAATAAAAGACGAGAAGAAATTCTCTACGCAGTAGCAAAAAGATTTATTGAATTAAGGAATGAGCATCTGGGCATAGTTGAACTGAAAGTTAGTACAGCATTTACATTAAATGATGAAGAGATAACAGATCTAAAGAATAAATTCGAAACCATTTTAAATAAAAAAGTAACTCTTAAATTTTCCGTAGATAATAATTTAATAGGCGGCTTTATTGCGCAGGTTGGTGATACTGTTTACAACGCTTCTGTTAAGCATCAATTGGGTTTACTAAAAAAAGAATTTAAACACGGCGGATTATCGCTAAATTAATATAGAATTTTATAGGAAGAAAAAATTATGGCAGAAGTCAGACCGGATGAAATTAGTGCGATACTGAGAAGGCAGCTTTCGGGGTATGAAAGTGAAACTGATATTTATGATGTTGGGACTGTTTTACAAGTCGGTGATGGTATTGCTCGTGTATATGGACTAGGAAAGGTAATGTCTAGTGAATTAGTGGAATTTCCGAATGATGTTATTGGCATGGTTCTTAATCTTGAAGAGGATAATGTTGGCTGTGTTCTTTTTGGTGACAGCGCACTTGTTAAAGAGGGAGACACTGTTAAAAGAACAAAAAAAGTTGCTTCACTTCCCGTTGGAGAAGCAGTACTTGGTAGAGTAATTAACCCACTAGGGGAGCCAGTTGATGGTAAAGGTGCAATTAAGACGGATAAATTTCTTCCAATTGAAAGAAAAGCACTTGGAGTAATACAAAGACAACCCGTAAAAGAACCAATACAAACAGGCATTATGGCTGTTGATGCAATGATTCCAATCGGAAGGGGACAGAGAGAGTTAATAATTGGTGATAGACAAACAGGTAAAACTGCCGTAGCAATTGATGCGATCATTAATCAGAAGTACACTCATAGTGAAGAAGCAAAAGAGTTAGGAATTGATCCTGTTTATTGTGTGTATGTTGCAATTGGTCAAAAAAGTTCAACAGTAGCGCAGGTTGTTGCAAAATTGCATGAGCATGATGCAATGAAATTTACAACCGTTGTTATTGCATCTGCTTCGGAGCCGGCACCATTGCAGTTTATAGCTCCTTATTCCGGTGCTACACTCGGAGAATATTTTCGCGATGGTGGGAAACATTCTCTTGTTGTTTATGATGATCTTTCCAAACAAGCTGCAGCTTACCGCGAGCTTTCTTTGCTTCTTAGACGACCACCCGGTCGTGAAGCCTATCCTGGTGATGTTTTTTATCTCCATTCCAGACTACTTGAAAGAGCTTCTAAATTAAGTGATGATCTTGGTGGAGGAAGTTTAACAGCACTTCCAATAATTGAAACTCAACAAGGTGATGTATCAGCTTATATACCCACTAATGTAATTTCTATTACGGATGGCCAGATTTATCTCGAATCAAATTTGTTTAACGCAGGTGTGAGACCAGCAATCAATGTTGGTATTTCAGTCTCAAGGGTTGGCGGAAATGCCCAAATAAAAGCGATGAAAAAAGTTGCAGGTACGCTTAAACTGGATCTTGCACAGTACAGAGAGCTGGAAGCATTTGCAAAATTTGGCTCCGACCTGGATAAAGCAACTCAAAGAACTTTGTCTAAAGGTGCAAGCTTGGTAGAACTTCTTAAACAAGATCAGTACAGTCCTATACCTATTGAACGTCAGGTTGTAAGTGTGTACCTGGGAACTAACGAATATTTGAAGGAAATTCCACTGGCAGATGTTAAGAGATTTAATAAAGAAATCCTAGAATTTATTGAAGTAAAATACAATGATATTTTCAAAATGATAAAAAAAGAAAAAGTTCTAAGTGATGAAACTGAAGAAAAATTAAAAAAGGCAAGCGAAGAATTTTTAGGTGTATTTAAGAAAAGTGTATAAGTAATTTATTTATAGATGGCAACATTACAAGACATAAAAAGACGGGTAAGCGGTGTAAAGAGCACACAGCAGATTACCAGAGCAATGAAATTGATTGCTGCTTCCAAATTAAGAAAAGCTCAGGCAAATATTCTTAATGCAAGACCCTATGCAGATAAAATTGCTTCATTGATTTCGAGACTACCGGATGAACAATCTATTTCATTGAATCCGTTCTTTAACCAAAGGGAAGTTAAAAATGTAGCTATTGTTGTTATAACTGCAGATAGGGGTCTTTGTGGTGCTTTCAATCAAAATATTATTAAGGAAGCTTACAGATTTATTGAGGACGAAGTAAAAGTTTATAACTTAAACTATCAATTATTTTGTGTTGGCAAAAAAGGCGCAGATTATTTTACGAAAAGAGATTATGAAATATTTGGTACTGATACTGGATTGTTTTCATCTCTAAAATATAATTCGGCGCTTAATCTAAGTGAAAATATAATTTCCAAATTTATTAACAGAACTTTTGACAGAGTTGTTTTGATTTATAATACTTTTGTTTCAGTTATTCGACAAAAAATTGAAACGAAACAATTTTTACCTATTCCTGTTTATGCTGATTCTGTTAAAGATGGATTAGGAAATACAAATTATATTTATGAACCCCATCAAAAACATATTTTCGAATATCTAATTCCCAAGCATTTGAAAGCCCAGGTTTGGAGAGCGTTGCTTGAATCTAATGCGGCAGAGCTTAGTGCACGAATGATTGCAATGGATAATGCAACAACAAATGCAGAAGAGTTGATCAAGTCTCTTAATCTTACATATAATAAAGAGAGGCAATCTGCCATTACTAAAGAAATTCTGGAAATTGTATCCGGCGCGAATGCCTTAAAAGAAAGTTCCTGAAAAAAAGAATGAATATTTATCGTAGGATAAGTACGGATGTTTGAGGATTTATCTCTAAAATTAGAAACTGCTCTTAAAAAAATCAAAGGGCAGGGAAAACTTACGGAGAAAAATATATCCGATAGTTTAAGAGAGATAAGGCGTGTTCTTTTAGATGCTGATGTAAATTACAAAGTAGCAAAACAGTTTATCGAGAATGTTTCTGTTAAAGCCCTTGGCAAGGAAGTTATTGCTTCAATCTCACCCGGGCATCTGATTACAAAAATTATTAACGATGAACTTACACAGTTGTTGGGCGGAAATCAGCAAGAGCTTAAGTTAAATGCTTCGGGAATTACTGTTATATTAGTAGTTGGTTTACAAGGATCCGGTAAGACCACTTTTTCTGCAAAACTTGCAAAACACCTCAAGCAGAAAAATCGAAAGCTTTTACTCGTAGCTGCTGATGTATATCGTCCGGCAGCTATAGAGCAGCTAAGTCTCCTGGGAAAACAGATAGATGTGAAGGTTTTTAAAATAAATGAACAAGATGCTATAAAAGCAGTTAAAGAAGGACTGAAATTTGCGAAAGAGAATCGTCTTGATACAATTATAATAGATACTGCAGGTCGTTTACATATTGATAAAGAAATGATGAATGAAGTCACTTCAATTAAAGAATTAGCAAATCCGGATGAAACACTTTTTGTAGTTGATTCGATGACAGGACAGGACGCAGTAAATTCAGCGAAAATTTTTAACGATAGCTTAGATTTTGATGGAATCGTTTTAACAAAGCTGGATGGTGATGCGCATGGTGGTGCTGCACTTTCAATAAGGTCGGTTGTGGGAAAACCAATTAAGTTCAGCAGCAACGGTGAAAAGCTTGATTCCTTGGAAATTTTCCATCCTGATAGGCTAGCATCGCGTATTTTAGGAAAAGGAGACGTAATTTCTCTGGTAGAAAAGGCACAGCAGAATTTTAATGAAGTAGAAGCCGAAAAACTTGAGGAAAAATTAAAGAAAAATAAATTTGATTTTGATGATTTTCTTAAGCAAATTAAAGTTATTAAGAATATGGGTTCTTTGTCATCTCTTCTGGGAATGATTCCCGGTGTAAGTGCGAAAATAAAAAATGCACAAATTGATGATAATGCACTTGTTAAGGTTGAAGCCGTTATTAATTCAATGACCAGAAAAGAACGTGTGAATCCAAAAATCCTTAATGGAAATCGCAGGAAAAGGATTGCGCGAGGCAGCGGAAATTCAATACAGGATGTGAATAAATTAATAAAACAATTTAATCAAATGAAAAAAATGATGAGCCGTTTTTCAAAAGGCAGCATGGGTAAATCATCTTTTCAAAATATTAAATTTAACTAATTAAGTTAAAATATTTGGAGGTTATAATAATTTGGCAGTAAAAATAAGATTAAAAAGAATGGGAAAGAAAAAGCGGCCGATCTATAAAATTGTGGCTGCTGATGTAAGATCCCCGCGAGATGGTAAGTTTCTAGAGGCATTAGGGCTGTATAATCCGTTAACAGATCCTCATACTGTTGATATTAAAGAGGATCGGGTACTTTACTGGCTTAGCAATGGTGCGCAGCCTACTAAGACAGTTAAAAGTCTGTTAAGGCAAAAAGGTATCACCTTAAAAAATGAGTTAATTAAGCGTGGAAATAGCGAAGAAGAAATAGAAGCAAAACTTTCAGAGTGGAAAAAACTAAAGGAAGCGGGTGCATCTCAAAAAGTGAATAAGAAAAAGATTTCAAAAAAAGCTAAATCAAAAGAGAAGGTATCTGAAGGATCAGGTAAACCTGAAGACACTTCCAAAGAGAGTTCTGAAATTGCTGAAGTTACTGAAGATGCTAAAGTTGTTGAAGATGCTGAAGTTACTGAAGCTGCTAAAGTTGTTGAAGATACTAAAGTTGTTGAAGATACTAAAAATGCAAAAGTTGGTAAAGCTGATGAAGGTACAGCTGAAGTTAAGGGTGCTGCTTCTGATAAAAATGGTGCTGATAAGGAATAATTTAATTTTTCCCGAAGGTGCATTTTCTTCTGTACATAATAGTCTAAATTGCTCCCGGCTCTAATAATAGGAGGCTCCGTGTTATGAAAGAGTTCATAGAATACATTGCAAAACATCTGGTTGATTATCCCGATGAGGTTGAAGTGCAAGAAAAGGAACAAGAGGACAATAAAGTAATTCTTGCTCTGAGAGTTCGGTCGGAGGACGTAGGTAAAGTTATTGGGAAGCAAGGTAAAACTGCACAGGCAATGCGTACTCTTTTAACTGCTGTAGCAGCAAAGGGCGGACACCGTGCAATGCTTGAAATATTAGATTAAGGAATATATCTAACAAAAAGTTTGTGAAAGATTTTTTCCTTATTGCGAATATAATTTCGCTTTTTGGTAAGAACGGTTTTGTTAAAATCGAACCGTATTCTGATTTCCCTCGGCGGTTCGTTGAATTGGAAAAATTATTTATTGATTTTTGGGGAAGTAAAAAAATATTCTTCGTTGAAGATGTAAAAGAATTAAATAATGCGGTTGCTCTGAAATTTAAAAATTTCGACGATAAAAGATATGCCGGAGTTTTAGTTGGAAGAGGGATATATGTTGAAGAAAAGGATTTGATTAAACTGCCGGATGATACTTATTATATACACGATTTGATTGGTAGTAAGGTTTTTCGGGGAGGAAAGAATATCGGCACTATAGCAGATGTAATCTCTCCGCCTGCTAATGATGTAATAATAATAAGAAATGAAAAGAGTAAAGAATTACTGATTCCTCTTGTTCTTGATTTTATTGAAAGCTTTGATCCGCAGAGTAAAATTTTAGTATTAAAACAAAATGTTAGCTATGATGATGAGGATTGATATTATAACTGCTGTACCTGAATTGATTGAGAGTCCGTTAAATACTAGTATTTTACACCGGGCACAGGAAAAAGGAAAAGTTGAAATAAATATCCACAACTTGCGTGATTATGCTTTTAATAAACATAAACAGATTGACGATAAACCTTTTGGCGGCGGGCCTGGGATGATACTAAAACCGGAACCGTTCTTTGAATGTTTGGATAAACTTACAGGCGATCGGAAATACGATTCTATAATAGTTACAACACCAAAGGGAAAAGTATTTAATCAAAAAATTGCAAATAGACTTTCGCTCTTAAAAAATATTATTATTATTGCAGGACATTATAAAGAGATTGATGATAGGGTTAGAGAGCATTTTGCCACCGATGAAATATCAATAGGTAATTTTGTTTTAACAGGCGGTGAATTGCCCGCTCTTATAATTGTTGATGCAATTGTAAGACTGATCCCCGGTGTACTGAATGACAGTGAAGCTGCATTAAATGATTCATTTCAAGATGGAGAAAGAATTGATTCGCCTTATTATACAAGACCTGCTGAGTATAGAGGTATGAAAGTTCCTGATGTATTGTTGTCAGGAAACGATAAAGAAATAAAAAAATGGAAAGAAGAACAATCAAAATATTTAACTAAAAAATGGCAAGATTATAATAATTAGTGGAGTTAGCGATGGTTAATTTAAATAAAATAGCACCAGATCAAATAAGAAATGATATTCCCCAATTTCGTGCAGGTGATCATATTAAGGTGCATGTTAGAGTAATTGAAGGTGAAAAGGAAAGAATTCAACCTTTTGAAGGGGACGTTATAAGCATTCGTGGTGCCGGCTTAAACAGAACTTTCACAATGCGCAAGATTTCCGGTGGAGTTGGAGTTGAAAGAATATTTCGATTGCACTCACCAAAAATTGCTAAAATTGAATTGCTTAAGCAGGGTGATGTAAGAAGAGCCAAACTATTTTATCTGAGAAATCTTTCGGGTAAAGCGGCTCGAATAAAATCTAAAAATGCTTAAGAATATAATTTAGAAGCCGCTTTCTTGAGCGGCTTTTACAATTAATTTTTAGGGATTAAATAAAAATATGAGAAACACTTAATACATCAGGATTTTTATTCATTTGCTTTAACATTTCAATTGAAACCGGGCTGCTTAGTTTCATTGTACAACAGGCAGCAACACCGCCCTCGAAAATAACGTTTTCAATTTCCTCAATATTAATATTACCTTGCCTTATAACATCAAGTATTGAAGCAAGTACCCCCGGTTTATCAAAATGCTTTACAACCAACTGACTTTTAGCGTCTGTAATTTTTGCTCTATTCACCCAATGATCGATAATACCACTGTGTAAGTATTGCTTAACGATATTCACCGTTTCTTCAGCAACAGCATTTTGTGCCTGTGCGGTTGATGCACCGATGTGATGAGTTACATAAATATTGGGGTTTTCCTTAAACATTGATTTAACTTCACCGGTTTTACCTTCAGGTTCATCATTAAATACATCTAAAGCCACTCTAATATTTTTTTCCTTAATTGCTTCCAGCATCGCTTGTTCATCAATAACCGAAGGTCGGGAGGTATTAATAAGTAAAGTATTAGGCTTCATATACCCGAACATTTCTTTATTGAATAAGTTTTTAGTTGTTGGTGTAGCCGGTAGATGGATTGTAATAACATCACACAAAGGCAGCAATTGATCCATTTCGGAAAAATCTTTTATACTAACTCCTTCTATTCTAGAGATGTCCTTTCCGTAAACGTTCATACCAAATGAGATAGCTCTGATTGCAACTTCCTTGCCTATATTGCCCACACCAATAATACCTAGGGTTTTTCCTTTCAATCCATCAGCTTTAGAGTATTCGGCTTTGTTCCACTTCCCGTTTTTGAAATCCATAACATTATCAGGAATTCTTCTATCCAAAGCAATCATTAATCCAATTGTTAATTCTGCAACTGCCACTGAATTTTTCCCCGGACAATTGGCAACATATATTCCACGATTATTTGCTGCAGGAATATCAATGTTGTTTACACCTGCTCCTGCACGAATAATGAGATTAAGATTTTTGGATGAACTTATTGTTGCACCATTAACTTTAGTTGACCGTACAATAAGTATATCTTTGTCTTTAGATGCATTTGGGAGATCGGTCTCACCAAGTTTAGGCGAATATTCTACATCAAGATCAAAACTTTTTAATTCTTCAACATATTTATCCGGAAATTTATCTGCTATTAATACTTTTACTTTCATATTATTCCTCTGATAGTATACTATTTTTTATTTATTTTATTAAGGTAACCCCGGAAAAAATTCCACTCACAATGCTTATCTTCCGTATAGAATAATACTGATGAACTGCTCCAGTATAGCAATATTATAGAATTAAATATAATTTATTATGCTCTTTTTATTAATGAACATTCCTATTTAAGCATCGGCATTTTTAGATCAAATTTTTTAGCATTCGTGATAGCCTCTTCATATTCAGCATCAGCGTGCCTAACAATACCCATACCCGGATCAAAAGATAAAACTCTTTCTAATCTTTTTTCCGCATCTTTGGTTCCGTCTGCAACTATTACCATTCCGGCATGTATCGAATTACCAATTCCAACACCGCCGCCATGATGAACCGATACCCAGCCTGCACCACCTATTGTATTTAATAATGCGTTTAGAATGGGCCAATCAGCTATAGCATCACTGCCGTCTTTCATTGCTTCAGTTTCTCTGTTTGGTGATGCCACCGAACCGCAATCAAGGTGATCTCTGCCAATTACAATCGGGGCTTTAATTTTACCTGATGCAACCAGGTCATTAAAGATTTTGCCCAATTTAGCCCTGTCTCCATAGCCCAGCCAGCATATCCTTGCCGGCAATCCCTGAAAGCGAACCTTTTTTTGTGCTAAGTCAATCCAATTGCATAGCGCTCTATCGTTCGGAAAGGCTTCCTTAACGGCAATATCGGTTACATAAATATCTTCAGGTTCACCAGAAAGAGCTACCCATCTGAACGGACCTTTCCCTTCGCAAAACATAGGCCTGATGAATTCAGGAACAAAACCCGGAATATCGAATGCATTACTAACACCGTTATCAAATGCTTCACCTCTTATGTTATTTCCATAATCAAATGTTACAGTACCCCTTCTCCGGAATTCCAGCATGGCATTAACATGTGCAACAATAGTATCTTTTGCCAGCTTGATATATTTATCAGGATTATCCTTTCGTAAATTCAGTGCTTCTTCGTAACTCATTCCCATTGGAATATATCCATTAAGCGTATCGTGTGCAGAAGTTTGATCAGTGAGAACATCGGGGATGATATTTTTCTTTATTATTTCCGGTAAAATTTCTCCCGCATTACCAATTAAGCCTACGGAAAGAGCCTCTCCTTTTTCTTTCGCTTTCAAAACCCTATCCAATGCTTCATCAAGCTCATCAGTTATTATATCCAGGTAACCTGTTTCAATCCGCTTTTGAGCACGTTCACGGTTAACTTCAACTCCAAGGAAAGCAGCTCCGTTCATAGTTGCAGCCAAAGGTTGAGCGCCACTCATACCTCCTAAGCCAGCCGTCAACATAAATTTTCCTTTTAGTGTGCCGTTAAAATATTTACGTGCACATTCAGAAAATGTTTCGTAAGTTCCCTGCAGAATACCTTGAGTACCAATATATATCCAGCTTCCTGCAGTCATCTGACCATACATCGTTAATCCCAGAGCTTCCAGTCTCCTGAATTCATCCCATCTAGCCCATTTGGGAACTATCATTGAATTTGAAATCAGTACTCTCGGTGCATCGGCATAAGTTTTAAATACTGCTACAGGCTTGCCTGATTGGATAAGCAATGTTTCATTATTTTCAAGATTTTTAAGC
>SMVA01059783.1_pt1 | contig 12860 bp, 10 predicted proteins | sample 2456451 | NCBI WGS metagenome assembly SMVA01 (sample SAMN11095933, study PRJNA526329) | marine sediment metagenome | biome: Marine sediment; feature: Surficial sediment; material: Deep marine sediment; isolation source: Hadal surficial sediment | place: Pacific Ocean | collected 2014-05 | depth...
GCGGCGGCGCTATACGCCAATGCGCGCACTCGAAGCCCCCCCAAAATTTGGGGGAGATCACGCCCGAAAAATGTCAGCGACAATCTGCGTCGACGAGCTTTTCTGATAACGTGCTGCTTCAATCTTAACAGCGTCGTCGAGGTGCGAAAAGTGCAGGAGCTAACTTCATTCCGACAGGAAACTTGTGAGTGGCTGGAAGAAAACTGTCCGCCCAGCATGCGAAAGCCCGCGCTCGAGAAGGACAAATGTTGGGGTGGCCGAAACTTTGAGTTTCAGAGTGAAGATCAGAAACTCTGGCTCGATCGCATGGCGGAGCGCGGCTGGACGGTGCCGACCTGGCCGAAGGAATACGGTGGCGGAGGCTTAAGCAAAGACGAGGCGAAAGTGTTGCGAGAGGAAATGGTCGCCATTTCCGCCCGCTCTCCTTTGATCGGTTTTGGCATCTCGATGATCGGCCCGGCGCTGTTGGAATATGGATCCGAGGCGCTAAAGCAGCAGCATTTGCCGTCAATCCTCCGCGGCGAGATTCGGTGGTGTCAGGGTTACAGCGAACCGAATGCCGGGTCAGATCTCGCGGGTTTGCAGGCCCGCGCCGAGGACCACGGCGACCATTTCATCGTCAACGGCCAGAAGGTCTGGACGTCCTATGCGGACAAATCCGACTGGATCTTCTGTCTGGTAAGAACAGATTTCGAGGTCAAAAAGCATTCCGGCATTAGCCTGGTGCTGTTCGACATGGAAACCGAGGGCGTTACGCCCCGGCCGATTCGACTCATCTCCGGCGCCTCCCAGTTCTGCGAAACGTTCCTGGAAAACGTCCGCGTCGAGAAGGATCAGGTTGTCGGCGAGATCAACAAAGGCTGGACGATAGCCAAGTACTTGTTGACCCACGAGCGGGAGATGATTGGTGGCATCGGCAACGCTCCAGGGCAGAAGTCGCTGGGCGACGAAGCGATTGCTGCGGTCGGCCTGAAGTCCGGACGCTTGGCCGACGAGTTGTTGCGGGCTGAGGTTGCGGAATGGGAGGTCGATTTCAAATGTCACCAGCTGACGACAGAGCGAATTAACGACGAGGTTGCCACCTCTGGCGTGGGCAATACCTCGGCCATGATCAAATACTACGGTACGGAACTGAACATGCGGCGCTACGAATTGTTGATGGGGCTCCAGGGTGCTGATGCGCTGCAATGGAACGACGCATCCCAAGCCCGCCACTGGCTGCGTTCGAAAGGCAACTCCATCGAGGGTGGCACGTCCGAAGTCCAGCTCAATATTATTTCCAAACGTATCCTGGGGTTGGGCTGATGGATAAGCTTGTACTCACCGAAGAAGAACAGATGGTTCGCGAGTCGGCTGCCGATTTCCTTGCCGAACAGGCCGGTCCGGATGCATTGCGAGCGATTCGCGACAGTGAAAACCCGCTGGGCTACTCGGCCGAGACCTGGCAGCAGATGCTCGAACTCGGATGGCCCGCCATTCTTGTGCCAGAAAAGCAGGGCGGTCTTGGATTCAGTCATGTGGCCATGGGGCAGATCATGGAACTCTCCGGGAGTTCCTTGGCTTGTTCGCCATTGTTTGCCACAGCCGTTGTCGGCGCAGCCGTACTGTCGCTCGGCGGGACCGACGCGCAGAAATCCAAGTTGTTGCCCATGGTTGCAGCGGGCGAGTTGACGCTGGCGCTGGCGATCGACGAAACAGCCCGACACGCTCCGGCCAGTGTTGCCATGACTGCAGCTGCGAACGGTGGCGGCCATACGCTCAACGGCAATAAGTGTTTCGTGGCGGATGGTAATACTGCCGACCAGCTGATCGTGGCTGCAAGGACATCAGGGGTGCCGGGCGACACTGACGGCCTATCGCTGTTCCTCGTGCCCTGCGTTGCTGAGGGTATTGCGGTGACTCGTGTGCCGATGGTCGACAGCCGAAACGCCGCGAATATTCGTTTTAGCGATGTCAATGTCGGCAGCGATCAGTTGATCGGTGTTCTCGATCAGGGCATGGCGACCTTACAAACGGTACTCAACATCGCCAATGTCCATTTGGCCGCTGAATTGCTGGGCATTGCCGATGAATGTTTCCAGCGCACTCTGCAATACCTTAAGGAACGCAAGCAGTTCGGCGTTGTCATTGGCACGTTCCAGGCGTTGCAGCACCGCGCTGCGATCCTGTGGACCGAGATCGAGTTGTGCAAGTCCATTGTCCTGAAAGCGCTGCGAGCGCTGGATGACTCGCCTGAAGACGCCGCGTTGCTCGCTAGCATGGCGAAAGTAAAGGCCTGTCGGGCAGCGGAGCTGGCGACTAATGAAGGTATCCAGATGCATGGCGGTATCGGCATGACGGACGAGTTTGACATCGGGTTTTACCTGAAACGTGCCCGAGTTGTACAGATGCTATTCGGCGATCGTCGTTATCACCTGAACCGGTGCGCCGAGCTGTCGGGCTACTGATGAACAAGCACACAAACGAATCAAAACGAAACCAAATTCAAGGAGATCGCCACCGTGCGTGACGCAGTTATCGTATCGACCGCCCGAACCCCTATCGGCAAAGCATACCGGGGCGCTTTTAACAATACCGATGCGCCCAGTCTCGGCGGCCACGCCATCCGGCATGCCGTACAACGCGCTGGTATTGACCCGACCGAAATTGGCGACGCAATAATGGGTTGCGCGATGCCCCAGGGGACGGCGGGGCGGAACGTCGCTCGAAATTGCGCGCTTGCTGGCGGATTACCAGTGACGACACCGGGTATGACAGTGGACAGGCAATGTTCATCCGGAATGATGGCGATTGCGATAGCGTCCAAGTCCATCATGGTTGGCGAAATGGACATTGCCGTTGCAGGGGGCGTCGAGTCAGTTAGTCTAGTGCAAAACGAACACATGAATATGCATCGCTCGATGGACCCTGATCTTGTCGCGATGCATGAACACATGTACATGCCGATGATCGACACCGCGGAGGTCGTTGCCGAGCGTTATGGAATCAGCCGCGAAGCCCAGGATGCGTACGCGCTGCAAAGTCAGCAACGCACTGCAAAGGCACAGGCTGACGGCAAGCTGGACGATGAGATCGTGCCAATGCCGTCGACGGTCGCAGTAAAAGATCGCGAGACGGGCGACGTCACTTACGAAGAATTTCTTCTTGAAAAGGACCAGGGCAATCGCCCGCAAACGACACTGGAAGGACTAGTCGGGCTTAAGACAGTTCGCGAGAACGGCGTGGTTACGGCGGGCAACGCGAGCCAGCTGTCGGATGGGGCATCGGCCGTTGTCGTGATGGCGGCGGACGCTGCCGAAAAGGCGGGCAAGGAGCCCCTTGGCATTTATCGCGGTACCGCTGTGGCGGGTTGCGAGCCCGATGAGATGGGCATTGGCCCCGTCTTCGCTGTGCCGAAGCTACTTGAAATGGCTGGATTGTCCGTTGGCGATATTGGTCTCTGGGAACTGAACGAGGCATTCGCGGTACAGGTTATCTATTGCCGCGATCGCCTGGGCATTCCGGACGACATCTTAAATGTGAATGGGGGTGCTATTTCGATCGGGCATCCGTACGGGATGTCGGGTGCGCGCATGGTCGGTCATGCGTTGATCGAAGGTCGCCGTCGCAGCGCCCGATATGTCGTCTGTACGATGTGCGTTGGCGGCGGGCAGGGGGCCGCGTCGCTGTTCGAAATCGCCTAGTCGCTACCGACAATTATTTCTTGGCAGGTTTTTGAACGAGTTCGATCACGTAGCCGTCGGGGTCTTTGGCAAAACCGAGAATCGCACCCCCCATCGGGGCGTATGCGAACGCCTCTCGTTCAACAATGTAGTTTGCAGCGCGTATGGCGTCCAGGGTGGCCGCGGTATCGGGTACATAAAAAACCAATTTGACAGGACTGTCTTCGAAGTTGCGATTTTTGCCGTCATTGAATTGCGTCAATAGCACGGATGCACCGAGGACACCTTCGAACCCCAATACCATTTGCTTCATCGCGGGGATCTCAATGGTCTGCAGCTCCACCAGACCCAACAGCGTAGTGTAAAAAGCGGCTGAAGTTTCAAGCTCACTTACGGCGATGCCCACGGCACCAAAGTATTTCGACATAATTAGATTTCCTAGTCCCTGGGGGTGTAACCGAGCAGCGCCTTTGTCTCGAGAAATTCCTCAAGACCCCACTTGCCGAACTCGCGGCCGTTACCCGACTGCTTGAAGCCACCAAACGGGGCTTTCGGATCTATACCGGCGCCGTTAATGTGCACATTGCCGGCCTGTAGCCGCAAGCCCACTGACCGGGCACGCTCGAGGTCCCCGGAACTGACATATGCTGAGAGGCCGTAAACGGTGTCGTTGGCAATCTCCACGGCTTCGTCCTCATCCTTATACGGAATCAGCGACAGCACGGGACCAAAGATTTCTTCGCGTGCAATGGTCATGTCGTTGCTGACGCCGGAAAAGATTGTCGGCTTGACGAAATAGCCGGTGTCGAGGCCGTCTGGCCGTCCGATGCCGCCGGCCTCCAGCTTGGCGCCTTCGTCGATGCCTTTCTGAATGAGTGCCTGCACCTTGTTGAACTGTGCTTTTGAGACCAGTGGGCCAACTTTCGTGGCCTCGTCACTTGGGTCACCGACCTTGATAGATTCGGCGGTAGCTTTCGCGATCGCTGCCGCTTCCTCCATGCGGTCCGCAGGGACGAGCATGCGGGTTGGTGCATTGCAGGACTGGCCCGTGTTCATGCAAACGCCGAACGTGTCCCTGGCGACGACTTTCTCGAAAGCAGCATCGTCCAGGATGATGTTCGGCGACTTTCCGCCAAGTTCCTGGGCCACTCGCTTGACAGTATTGGCCGACTCCTGGGCAACGGAGATGCCGGCCCGCGTCGATCCTGTGAAGGACATCATGTCGATGTCCGGATGCGATGACATGGCGACACCGACGTTTGGGCCGTCACCGTTAACCAGGTTGAACACGCCGGGGGGCGTGCCGGCTTCGTGCATGATCTCGGCGAACAGAATTGCGTTGAGCGGAGCAATCTCCGACGGTTTCAATACCATCGTGCACCCGGCCGCGATGGCGGGGGCCACCTTGGCAGTAATCTGGTTTAGCGGCCAATTCCAGGGCGTAATCAATCCGCAAACGCCAATCGGCTCGCGCACAATGCGCGACGTGCCGATATCTTCAACAAACGGAAAATCCGCCAACGCCTTCTGGGCAAAAATGAGGTGTCCGAGACCGGCTGGCGCCTGGGCAGCGGTAGCGAGGCCGATAGGCGCACCCAATTCCTTTGAAACGACCTCGGCGATTTCGCTCATTCTTTCTTTGTACTTGGCAATGATGCGTCCCAGGAGGTCTGAGCGTTCTTCTACTGACGTTTTCGAAAAGGTCTTAAAGGCTGTTCTTGCGGCCTCAACGGCCTTGTCGACATCGGCCTTGCCGCCCATAGCAATCTTGGCAATCGGCTGTTCTGTCGCGGGATTAATAACGTCGCAGGTGTCGTCGGTGGACGATGCCACCCACTGTCCGTTGATGTAAAACTTGTCTGCGTTTTGCATGAAAAAGTGTCCTCTAAAGGGTTTATTCTGCGATTAAGATGCTGCGTTTCGGATTCGTAAGTACGGACTCGAGTACGGGCACGAAGTCGTCGAGCGACATTGATCTATAAGTCTTGTCGAATGAACACTGGTCGTATTTGCGGCAGAATTCTTCCGTGTAGTCGTAATACTCATGAGCTTTGAACTGGTCGCGTAAGTCGCGTTCCAGGCCGATGTGATGGAAAAAGTAATAGCCCTGGAAAATGCCATGCTTTTGGACCATCCAGTGATTCTTCTCGGTAACAAACGGCCGCAGGATCACAGCGGCCACCTCAGCATGGTTTAGTGGCCCTAACGTGTCGCCGATATCGTGTAACAGTGCGCAGGCGACATATTCTTCGTCACGCCCGTCCTCCGCAGCGCGGGTGGCTGTCTGCAAACTGTGCGTGAGGCGATCTACCGCGAAGCCGCCAAAGTCGTCTTCCAGCAGGCGCAAGTGCGCGATGACCCGACCCGGCAATGTTGCTTGGTGATCACGCCCCTCCTGACCGATGACTTTCCATTCTTCGGGTCGCGCATCTTCCATTCGCGCAAATGAAGTTCTTCGGTTGCTGCCAACTGCCATAGCTATATCCTTCCTCTTGCCGATTCTTAGTCAGCGTACCCTGGCATTTCTCGATCCAGCACGCGTTTCATCGCCTCGAAGTACAAGGCGTGGCGTTTCCTGCCGTGGCGATCGTTTTTGTCCGGTGCCTGCACCTGGCCGATGACATGAGCGGGGATTAACTGCAATTCCTCGCCGGTGCTCATTGCCAGCACCTGCGTGCGGCAGACGCGCTCCAGCAGGTACAGTAACTTGTACGCTTTGGCGATACTGTCGGCCGCCACCATCACACCGTGGTTTTTCATGAACAACATAGATTTGTCGCCCAGAACGGCAGCCAGTCTCTCGCCTTCTTCAAGCGTAAATGCCAGGCCGTGATAAATATCATCATAGGCGATGTGCCCGTGGAGCAGCGCCGCGGTCTGGGTTGCCGGCAGCAGGCGATTGTTCTTTAACATGTTCAACGCCAACGCCCAGGGCTGGTGCGTATGCATCACCACGCGCATTCCGGTGATGCGATGAATGGGCGCGTGGATGCATTGCGCTGTTAGTTCAACGATGCCATCGCCTTCGAGCGTATTGCCGGCCTCGTCGAACACGATCATGTCGCTGGCTCGTGCCTCGGACCAATGAAAGCCAAACGGCAGCATCAGGTAACGATCGTCATAGCCCGGCACCGTGACAGTGAAATGATTGTCGATGCCTTCGTCCAGCTCGTGGTAGACCGCGAGGCGCAGCGCCGCAGCGAGATCGATTCGAGCCTGAGCTACCGAGTCCGTGCTTGGTTCTGAGTCGAGGGCATGAAAGGCCATGCAATTCACCTTAAACATCGAGTGGATGACGCCGGTCACCGCGAGGCGAAGCCGGTTAACTGTTAGGCAAATCCTACGCGATTTGAGCGTTCGTGTGGCGGCGGGATTGGGCTTTCCAAGAACGGTTGTCCCCCAAAAATTCGTGTGCGGATCGACCGAGACCCTGTGTTAATCGGCGCAATAGTTTGACCGCGGAAGCGAGTTGGGCCAATTTACCGCGACGAATTTGACTCTTGTTAGCGGTCGGGACAATTGGCTACGCTAAATAGTATTTGGACTAGGGAATGACACGATGCCAACCTACGATGCTTTGAGTGCTTTGCCAAACGGGGAACCCGGGCCGTGGGGAGAGTCGGTGCAAATTGCTTACGAGCAACGCGACGTGCTGCTCTACGCCGTCGGCATCGGCGTGCAGGACTTGCGATACGTTTACGAAGGCCATCCCGACTTTAGCGTCTTCCCCACTTTTCCGATTCGCTGGGGTTCCGCCGGAGCGCCGATTGACGAAACCCTGATACCCCGATCGCCGCTGCCGCTCATGATCGACGCGGAACGATATCTCAGCGTTGAGCGGCCACTGCCTGTGGAAGGAACCGTATCAGTGCGCTCCCGTGTGATTGGCGTACATCCAAGGGGCAAAGGCAACGGCTATGTCGAATGCGAAACGACAGTCACGGATGCCGACGGCAATCTTTGCGTGCGCATGGCCAACGGCTCGTTTCGGCGAGGGGTTAACACGCTTGGCGACATTGAGCCCTTCGAGGGTTCCGGGCAGACCTACTCCACGAAAATTACCTTACCCGACGCTCCACCTGAGGTCACCGTTGAAGCTTCGATCCCGAAGAACCAGGCGCAGGTTTATCGCCTGTCGGGCGACTACAATCCGTTGCACATCGACCCGGAGTCCGCGCGGTTTGGCGGCTTCGACGAACCCATACTGCATGGGTTGTGCACGTTCGGGTACTGCGCAGAGCTGCTCCTCGGCGCGCTCTGCGATGGTAATAGCAAACGCTTCCGCAAGATCAAGGTCCGATTTTCGGCGCCGGTTTTTCCCGGTGACACACTACAGTTGCGTGCGTGGCATGACGGCGACGGGCGAGTGTTGTTCGAGGTACGGGTGACCGACCAGGTGGTCGTATCGAACGCGTATTTCGAATATGAAGCGGGCTGATTGCGGAGCCGCGGTTTCTGATGCAGTCGCCCAAGGTATTGTGTTTCGGGGAGGCTCTTTGGGATTGTCTGCCAGAAAGCCGTCATGTGGGCGGCGCGCCGCTAAACGTCGCCTATCACCTGTCGCGACTCGGTTGCACCGCGTGGCCTGTGAGCAGTGTTGGCGATGATTCGGCAGGGCGTGAACTGCTGGATCAGTTAGACGACTGGGGAATATCGGCCGAACTGATTGGCACAAAACCGAACAGGCAGACGGGGCTGGTGAACGTGTCGCTCGATCGAGGATCACCAACTTTCCACGTCGTAGAGGATGTAGCCTGGGATTACATTGGTCTGCCGGACAGTTTCCCGGGCAGCTGTCAGCCGATCGATGCCGTCGTTTACGGCAGTCTCGCCCAACGCTCGGCACACAATCGCGAAACACTGCAACGCCTGTTCGATGCAACGCCAGAATCGCTCAAAGTATTCGATGTCAACTTGCGTCCGCCCTTCGACGCAGCCGATCGAATTCGCGCGCTCGCGCGCGAAGCAGGCCTGATCAAACTCAATGATGAAGAAGCGGCCATCCTGCTTGACCAAAGTTCACCGTCAAAAGATATCGAAGCAAGTGCGCGTGCGCTGCGAAAGCAGACTGGCTGCGAACGAATTTGCATTACGGCCGGTTCCGTGGGAGGCGGTCTGTTGTACCAGGACGTGTGGTATTGGGCAGATGCTGTACCGGTCCAGGTCCGTGACGCGGTCGGCGCAGGTGACGCTTTCCTGGCCGCACTCGTGCAAGGCCTTCTGGTGTCACCCGAACGACCTGAAGCGGCCCTGCACACAGCCGTGATTCTCGCGTCATTCGTTGCCGGCAGCGATGGCGCAACGCCCCGTTACACGCCCGATGACCTGTTCTAACTTGCGTCGCGAATCAGGCTGCGTGCGATAATCGTCTGCTGAATCTGACTGGTGCCTTCATAGAGGCGAAAAAGGCGTACGTCGCGATAGAAGCGCGCTACAGCATATTCTTCGATATAGCCGGCCCCACCGTGAATCTGCACGGCGTGATCTGCGACCCTTCCGACCATCTCTGTTGCAAAGAGCTTGCAGCACGAGGCGAGCATGTTGACGTCTTCGCCCGCATCGCGCCGCCGAGCGGCGTCCAACACCATGCATTCGGCCGCATAACATTCGGTCTGACTGTCCGCGAGCATCCCCTGCAGGAGTTGAAACTCAGCGATGGGCTTACCGAACTGCTTGCGATCGAGCGCGTACGCCACAGACATTTCGATCAGCCTTTTCGCACAGCCGACTGCAAGCGCAGCGATGTGGATCCGCCCGCGATCCAATGTCTTCATGGCGGTCCGGAATCCCTTGTTGATTCGGGCAGGCCCGCCAATGATATTTGCTCGCGGCACTCGGCATTCGTCGAATATCACATCGCAAACATGCGCACCTTGTTGTCCCATTTTCTTGTAAGGCTTACCGAGCGTAATGCCGGGAGTATTCGCGTCGACCAGGAAAGCACTAATGCCCCGAGAGCCGGCCTCGTTCTGATCGGTACGAGCGAATACTGTAAACAGCTGTGCGCTTTCGGCGTTGGTGATGTATCGCTTGGTGCCGGTAAGCAGATAATCGTCACCGTCTTCGACTGCCTTCGTTTGTAGGGCCGCGGCGTCGGATCCTGCGTCTGGTTCGGTGAGTGCGAAGGAGCCAATAATTTCTCCTGTCGCGAGCTTGGGGAGGAAATGGCGTTTCTGCTCTTCGGTGCCATCCATGACAATTCCCTGACTGCCGATGCCGTTGTTGGTGCCGAAGACCGAACGAAACGCCGGGGACGTGCGACCAAACTCCATGATGATCCGGCATTCTTCTAGCGTATTGAGCCCAAGGCCACCATACGCTTCCGGGATTGTCAGGCCGAACAGACCGAGGTCGCGCATCTCGTCAACGACCTCTTCAGGAATTTTATCTTCCTCCGCAACCTGCGCTTCAAGTGGTATGAGGCGCTCCTCGACAAAGCGCCGGACAGCGCCGATCAATTGGTCAAGTGTTTCCGGGTCCAGGGCCACGGCTTAGTCAGGGGATCCGGAAGCGAGTGATGTCACCCGTTCTGGATGTCCCGCAAACTCCCACCGTCTGCCACCAGGCGTTCGAGCAACGGCGACGGCCGCCAATAGCGCTCGCCGTGCAACTCGGCAAACTCGCGTATGCGGTCCAGTATCTTTTCAAGGCCGACCGCATTTTCCGCCCAGTACATCGGGCCACCACGCCACGCCGGGAAGCCGTAGCCGTTGATGTACACGATGTCGATATCGGAGGAGCGATAGGCCATACCTTCGTGCAGCACATCGCAGCCGACGTTGAACAGCGAATAAAAGCAACGCTCGACAATCTCGTCGTCGGTGATCTTGCGCTGTTCGATGCCGAATTTTTCCGCGGCCTCGGCGATGAGCTTCTCAGCAATCGGCGATGGGATGGGAGTCCGGTTGCCAGGTTCATAGTCATAGACACCGGCACCGGTTTTCTGGCCGAGACGGCCCATTCCCACGAGTTGATCGTACAAAAACGCAGCGCGAACGTCGTACTGGCTCTCGTCGAGCTGTTCCCGCAGGCGGGTTCCGATGTCGAGGCCGGCCATATCGGCCATGGCAATCACGCCCATCGGCATACCGAAATCGCACAAGACGCGATCAACTTGTTGCGGCGCGGCGCCTTCCAGGACCAGCATATTGGCTTCGTGCGCGTAACCCGACAGCATGCGGTTGCCAATGAAGCCGTGACACACGCCGGCAACTGCCCCGACTTTGTTGATGGTCTTGCCTAACTTCAGAATCGTAGCCAGCACTTCGGGCGCGGTCTTCTCTGCGCGTACGATTTCCAACAGACGCATGATATTGGCCGGTGAGAAAAAGTGCATACCGAGCATGCGTTCCGGGTTTGCAACCACGGTCGCGATTTCGTCAATGTTCAAATACGAGGTGTTACTCGCCAGAATAGCGTCTGGCCTGACGGTATCGCTGAGCGTCGAGAAGACTTTCTTCTTGACGTCCATGTTCTCGAACACTGCCTCAATAACCAGATCCGCATCGGCAAGATCGCCGTAGTCGGTGGTGCCGGAGAGTAACGCCATGCGCTCTTCAACTTGAGCGTCGCTAATGCGGCCTTTCTTTGCGCTGGCTTCGTAGTTCTTGCGAATAATGCCGAGACCTTTATCCAGCGCTTCCTGATTCATTTCGAGGAGGGTGACGGGAATACCGACATTGGCGAAGTTCATCGCAATTCCGCCACCCATCGTGCCGGCGCCGATCATTCCTACTGATGCAACCGGTTTGAGCTCGACGTCGCGGGACAGCCCGGGGACTTTGGTGGCCTGGCGTTCGGCGAAAAAGACATGCTGCAGGGCCTTCGACTGCGGGTCGGCAACGCACTCGAGGATCATTTCGCGCTCACGTTTAACGCCTTCGGCGAACGGCATATTGACGGCTGCTTCTACCGCCTGAATGGCGCGTTCGGGGGCATGCATGCCGCGGGTCCTGCGCGCGATCGACTTGCGAAAGGCCGCGAAATATTCTTCGTCGTATTTTGCCGCGTCGAGGGTCATCTCATGGGTTTTCCGGAGCGGTGCGTTTTCCGCGACCAGTTCTTCTGCATATTTCACGGCCGCTGCTACGATGTCGTCGTCTTCAATGCGATCGATCGCACCGGCCTCGTGCGCCTCTGCGGCAGACACCGGATTGCCGGACGTGATCATTTTCAGGGCGAAATCGACGCCAGTCAGTCGTGGCAGGCGTTGCGTGCCCTGGGCGCCAGGGATAATGCCCAGCTTAACTTCCGGAAGCCCGATCTTGGTTGATGGCAGCGCGATGCGGTAATTGCAGGCCAGTGCGACCTCGAGGCCGCCACCAAAGGTTGTGCCAAACAACGCAGCAACAATAAGTTTCGGACTATCGCCCAGCGCGTTGATAACCTCGCCGAGCGCCGGTGGTTTCGGTCCACTACCGAATTCGGAAATGTCGGCGCCGGCCATGAACGTGCGGCCACGGCAGGCCAGCACCAGCGCTTCAATTTCGTCGTCAGCTGCAGCGGTTTCAACCGCTGACATGAGACCTTCCCGAACAGCTTGCGATATGGCATTAACTGGCGGATGGTCGATCCAGATGATCCCGATGGAACCGCGCTTCTCTATCGAACCTTGCATTTGTAGCCTCCTGATATGACACATCAGTTTGACGGTTCAGGTCGACACCGACAAGCGACACGCCCGCCTCGACTATCTGATTTCACCCATCTCTGGGCCGCGCCCAAGCACGCCAGGGATGCAAAAAAATGGGTGGCGGTTTACCCGAAAATCAAGCCGCAGATTGAGCAACAAAGGGTATGTCAGGACAATGACCCGCCGCATCGGAATCGGCGAGATGCAATGAGGAGCGCCATGCAATGAAATCTCGAGCTGCAGTTCTTTTTGAGCCCGGCCAAAAGCTGGAAGTGTGTGAGGTGGATGTCCAGGACCCGGGTCCGGGCGAAGTGCGCATTCAGATCAAGGCGGCCGGCGTCTGTCACACTGACTATAGTGTCATGACTGGCCAGCTGAAAGCACCGTTGCCAGCAATTCTCGGGCACGAAGGTGCCGGCATCGTCAGCGACGTCGGCGCCGGGGTCACCTCAGTTCAGCCCGGTGACCACGTAATCCCGTTGTGGCGATTGTCCTGCGGTGAATGCGAATACTGTAGTGGAGGGCGGCCGGCGTTGTGCGCGGCGGGCACCGAAATTCGTTCGTCC
>SMVA01038679.1_pt1 | contig 12857 bp, 9 predicted proteins | sample 2456451 | NCBI WGS metagenome assembly SMVA01 (sample SAMN11095933, study PRJNA526329) | marine sediment metagenome | biome: Marine sediment; feature: Surficial sediment; material: Deep marine sediment; isolation source: Hadal surficial sediment | place: Pacific Ocean | collected 2014-05 | depth 0-1...
ACGTGGTGACCAGTGCCACGCCGTATTCGCGTTCAAGGCGCTCTTGCACGATTTCCATATGCAGCAGTCCCAGAAATCCGCAGCGGAATCCAAAACCCAAGGCTTCGGAAGTCTCGGGTTCAAATTGCAGTGCCGCGTCATTCAACTGCAGCCGGTCCAGGGCTTCGCGAAGGTCCGGATAATCCTCGGCAATGGTGGGAAACAGGCCCGCGAATACGCGTGGCTGCATGGTTTTAAACCCGGGCAACGGCTCGGTCGCACCGTCTTTTGCCAGCGTGATTGTGTCACCGACCGGCGCACCATGCACCTCCTTGATTCCAGCTATAAAAAATCCTACTTCGCCAGCAGATATCCGCTCCCGTAGTTCACGCTTTGGGGTGAACACCCCCACTCGTTCCACCTTGTGCTGGTTCCCGGATGACATCAATTTGATTTTCTCACCCCTGGTGATAGAACCATCGACTACCCGCACCAGTGAAACAATTCCGAGGTAATTATCGAACCAGGAATCAATGATCAGGGCCTTGAACGGCGCATCACTTTGGCCCGTCGGACACGGTATTCCCCGCACCAGCATCTCCAGGACTTCGGGCACACCTTCACCGGTCTTGGCGCTGACGGAAAGCGCATTGGAGGCTTCGATGCCAATAATATCTTCGATTTCTTGCTTGACGCGCTCCGGTTCAGCCGACGGCAGGTCGATTTTATTCAACACGGGGATGACTTCCAGCCCCAGTTCCACAGCTGTATAACAATTGGCCACACTCTGAGCTTCCACACCCTGGGCCGCATCCACCACCAGTAAGGCGCCTTCGCAGGCGGCGAGTGAGCGGGAAACCTCGTAGGAAAAATCCACGTGGCCGGGCGTATCGATGAAATTGAGTTGGTAGATTTCACCATCCAAGGCAGTGTAATCGAGAGCGACACTCTGCGCCTTGATCGTGATGCCCCGTTCGCGTTCGATGTCCATGGTATCCAGCACCTGATTTTCCATTTCCCGTTCAGTCAAGCCGCCGCACAGCTGTATAAAGCGGTCGGCCAGCGTGGACTTGCCATGGTCCACGTGGGCGATGATTGAAAAATTTCGAATGTGTCTTTGATCCATGCCTCAGACCTTTGGCCTGCATGTTGCACCAAGGGACCGGAGTTTGCGGTGACCTAATTTCTACGGCCGCCTTCGTGCAACATGCGGATTAGACAGGTGCGGAAAGGCCATCCGTTTGCGGTGAAACGAATGGCCTGGTTTCTCTAAGATTGGATTATAACCCAAGCAGCCCCTGTCAAGGAGTCTCTAATTAATGCAACCCACTATTCTTCGGCGCTTGGCGTGTAAGCAATAAAGTTGGTGACACCCCGCCTCATGATACGCAGCGCAACGGCTTTGCCGCTCCGCAGCGATTCTACGATGCCGTCGAATGAACCGACATCATCCACCTTGTGGTTGTTGATCATTAGCACAACATCCCCGCGTCGCAATCCGGCCCGGTAGGCGGCATCGCTTTCAATTTTAGAAATCAATACGCCACCTGCAAGATCACCCAGAGCCGGGCGTTGATCCCGGGTTATTGATTCCACGGCGATACCCAGCGCGTTGCTATGACTGGATTGGTCTGCGGAAGCCAGCGGGCTTTCTTCGGTGTCGACATCAAGCGCATCCAGCGTTACTTCGAAAGTATGTTCATCACCGTTACGGCTGACCAATACTACAACATCCGTTCCGGGTGGGTTTGAGCCCACCAGCGGCGGCAGATCGCTTGATATTTCAACGGATTCCCCATCGATTGCAAGGATAACATCACCGGGTTGAATCCCGGCGCGTTCGGCAGCGCTGTCCTTGTTGACGTCATTGACCAGTGCGCCCACAGGCCGCTCCAAATTCATCGCCTCAGCCATCTCACGCGTTACCGGTCCGATGATGACACCAAGCAGCCCACGGGAAACCCTACCGTGTTCTCTCAATTGTTTTACTGCACTGCTTGCGGTTTCAATCGGAATGGAAAAAGAAATTCCAATGGAACCACCCCTGGAACTCAATATCCATGAATTAATACCTACGACCTCACCATCGAGATTAAGCAATGGCCCGCCGGAATTGCCGGGATTGATGGCCACATCCGTCTGAATAAATGGCACGTATTGCTGGGAGTTGGTGCTGCGCCCCGTGGCGCTGATGATGCCGGCGGCCACGGATTGTTCAAAATTGAATGGCGAACCGATGGCGACCACCCATTCTCCTGCCTGCAGGATTTTGGAGTTGCCAAATTTCAAGGTTGGCAAGTTGTGCGCATCGATTTTCAGCAGCGCTATATCACTGCGAGGATCAGAACCCAATAGTTCGGCCTCAAATTCACGGCGGTCGGAAAGCCGGACAATGATTTGATCTGCGTTTTCAACCACATGGTGGTTGGTGATGATGTAGCCTTCGCTTTCAAAAATAAACCCGGATCCCGTGCCACGGCGATCCGGTTGGTTATTGCCCGGGTCACCCGGGACATCGAAAAACCGGCGGAAGAATTCAGGCATCTGCTCGCGGCTGTTCGGATTCCGGTCGCCGCGGTCTGACTGGGCATCACGCACCCGTACTCCAAACTTGGTCACCTGGATATTAACCACTGCCGGACCAGCGTTTTTTACCAGCCCGGTAAAATCAGGCAGACCCGTTACCCGTGCAAATCCGGTGTCGGCCGTAGCGGCTAACACCAGCAAACAAAAGCCTAGCATAATACGTCTGGTCACAAATCACCTCTGATGTGTTTAATTAGATGGGGTACTCGTCCTATTTGCCGGTTTCCAGGAGTCACACTGCTCTGCAATCCCCTGCCCAACGACCCGCAACAGGTGGACCGTAATTTTCCGTGGAAATTCGTCAAGCGGTTTTCCATTTCCCTGCTTGTTCCACATAAGCGCAAAAATGCCAGCCAACACAGCTCCAAGCAGCGCCAGACCGTCCGAGGCAGCGGAAGCCACTTGGAGCTTTACCGATATATAGTGTCCAATGGCGGCTCCTACAAGCCCCGCCAGCAGTGGAACCAGGTAAAAACTGAAAACCAGACGCAAAAAGAGTGTTTCCGGCAAGCCGACCATGACTGCCTGGCCAAGCCGGGCACCAGGATGGTTGTGCAATTCAAGAACTACCGGTTTTCGTTGCAACAAGCGCCCAAAAATTCCGGCGCCGCAACCTTTTCCAGCAGTACAAACCGCGCAACCGGAACTGCCTCCAAGCTGCACACTGGCAATTTCACCGGCCACTGCAACGATCAAACCCTGCTGTTCAATCATAAGCGCTAGGGAGAGGTCAGGCTGACGGCGTTGCCGATGGACCGCACCGTGATGGCGGGCACATCACCGACGACCGTGATGAGGACGCCGTCGGTCACCCGGGAATAAGCATGTGTCGTTCCAAGGCGGCTGATACCGGTTTCTTGATCCAGTGCGTCACTACCGGCACTTTCCACGTAAACCGAAATTGCTGCAAGGCCATCGCTGTACACCAGGTGTTCGAATATCTTCTGGTTCTGCTGTTCCATGTAACGGCGGTGCGCTGTCAGGTGAAATCCCGTGGGAAGCTCACTCGGCTTCCAGCGTGGACTACCGTGGGAAAGGCCATTGCCGGAGGGCAAACTGGACTCCAGAATTTTGTACTCTTTCAATTGACTGGTGGATTCCAATTCTTTCACATCGACCTCGGAACCCAAGCGTAAATCGGTGAACATGAGCTTGGCCAGCCGCTGATTATCGCTGTCCAGCAATTCCCATTTCAGCAATAGGGCGGAACGCTCCTCCAGCCAGAATGTGTAACCGTAGCGATACTTGTCCTTGGGTATGACTTTGAGCTTACGGCCTGTGTGGCCGGCGATTCGTTCACTTGAGCCAAGCTCAAGACGGTACGACGCTGAGGCCTGGTCAGACTGGCCCAGTGGTATTTCCGGAAAAAATGAACGAGCGAAGGCAGAGTCCTCCATCACCTGGAGATCTTCACCCTGCACCCAGCGCACACCGTTCGAATCCCTGAGTATTTCGCGCCGAAGGCCGGATATCGAGACCAGGTGCTCCCGCACTCCCTGTTCGTCTGAAACGTGGGTGATTCTCATGATTTCAACTTCATCACCCTGCAGGTAAACGAAAGTTCCCTGGTAGGTCATTTGGCTCATCGCGGCTGACATCCGCTCAAGCCACTGCGCTGCGTCATTGTTGGAGCCGGCCATGGCAGGTAAAACAGCGCAGAGCACAAGTGTCACCAGGCATGACCTTACAGCGCAGGGTCTCATTGCTGTATGGATTCGTTTGTCCTATCCGGAGAATTATTATCCGGGGTATCTTCGCCTTCCTCAACTTCAAATTGTGCAGCGGCCAGTGAATCGGCCCTTGAATCGACTTGTTCCTCCCGCTGGGCGGAAGCCTGGGTGACGACGATGGGTACAAAAGTAACAAAACCCTTACCGCCCGTGGCGCCGGTCACCTGGTAATGGCGCAACAGGTAGGAGTTCATTTTATGGTTCGTATTGCCGGCTCCACCCAATAAGCTGACCTGTTGGGAACGCGGACTGCTACTCAATACATTTTTGGGGCTGACAAATGATTCCGCCTGCTGGCTGCCGGCAAGTTCAGCCGGTGCAGTGTTGACCGGACTCTGTCCAGACCCTACAGTGATGATGGCCATGAAAGCTACTGAAGCCGCCACGGCCATGCCGGCGATCGGCTTGAGCCAACCCCCCTTCAACAGACTTGCCGAAAATCTTCCCGGCACCGCCTGTGGTGCTTCACCTGCCAATGCCTGCTGCACCCTGCCACATAAATCAATATCCAAATTGTAGCCAACCAGGCCACCCTTTTGGTGCCGCAGGCAATCCCTGACCAAATGGTAACGTGCCCATATCTCACGCAATTCGCTATCCGCACCAAGGCGCCTGACCAGGAAACGGCCTGTTTCCCTGCTGATTTCACCATCCATGAAACATGAAAGGTGTTCCCGTGATTCTTTGCTCATCGTCTTACCGTGCCGGTTAAATTCTCAGTTCCCCTCTACCAGGGGTCTCAACTTCTCATCGATGGCCTCCCTGGCCCGAAAAATCCTTGAACGGACTGTGCCGATGGGGCAGTCCATGGTTGTTGCAATTTCTTCGTAACTCATGCCTTCCATTTCCCGCAGCATGATGGCGGTTCTCAAGTCAACCGGAAGCTGTTCAATCGTGTTATAAACCATGCGCTTGATTTCATCGCGCAGCAATTCATTTTCCGGTGTGTCTTTATCCTTGAGACGGCTATCCATGTCATATTGTTCCGCATCCGCCGCATCAATATCCGAGGCTGGCGGGCGGCGTTTTTGTGCAACCAGCCAGTTTTTGGCTGTGTTGATTGCAATACGGTACAGCCAGGTATAAAAAGCACTATCACCGCGGAACTTACCGATGGCCCGGTAAGCCTTGATAAACGCCTCCTGCGACACGTCCAGGGCCTCCGAATGATCGGACACGTAGCGCGATACCAGACTCACAATCCTATGCTGGTACTTGTTGATGAGCAGATCAAAAGCATGTTTGTCGCCTTTTTGCACTCTCTCGACCAGCAATTGATCAACCTGTGCTTCGCTCATCCGCACACGCTCCGTCTCTCCCTGTCGGGCTTGCCGGTCCAGCTTGCGGGAGCAATTCCCCCCACCGGCGTTATTGCCGCTACGAGTGTATTTCCCATCAACCAGTTCGGCCAGACTTGTCTGTTGTTTGTATAGTGCCGTCATAAGTGCCGGCTCCCTCTGCTGAGCATAACACGCTACCCTTTCTGCCAAGACTTTGTTGGACCGCTAAAACCAGTTCCAGCGACAGTTTGTTACTGTGCGATATGACAGGCCCCGGGGGGTGGAGTTCCGTTAATTTTCATTTTCATTTACCCGGGAGGAAGCGTGCAAGAATCCAGAGTGAATGCGATAATGCTTTGCTCTGAATTTTAATTTTTTTCTAAGCTTTTATGAAGGACCAAAGACAGTATGGAATTTCTGCAAGAACTCGGAATCAAGGATTACAATCCCGGCGCTTATTTCGGTAACGGCGAGTGGTCGACAACACAGGACAAGGGCGTTATTGAATCTACGAATCCAGCCAATGGCGAGGTCATTGCACGGGTTTATGGCGTCTCATCGGATGACTACGAACGTGTGATTACAACAGCACGCCAGGTTTTCAATAGCTGGCGAAATGTTCCGGCGCCAAGACGAGGCGAAGCCATCCGCTTGTGCACGCAGGGTCTGCGCCAGCACAAGGATGCACTGGGCAGCCTGGTCTGCCTGGAAATGGGCAAGATCAAGGCAGAAGGTGATGGCGAAGTACAGGAAATGATCGATATCGGCGATTTTGCACTTGGCCAGTCCCGCATGATGTACGGCCTGACCATGCACTCTGAACGTCCGCAGCACCGCATGTATGAACAGTGGCATCCCTATGGCATCGTCGGAGTAATCTCCGCGTTCAATTTCCCGGTTGCGGTCTGGTCCTGGAACGCGTTCCTGTCCGCAATCTGTGGCAACACGACGGTTTGGAAGCCCTCACTCAAGGGTGCCCTGTGCTGCATCGCCGTACAGAACATCTGCAACGCGGCCCTGGAGGCCGGCGGCTTTCCTTCGATATTCCTCAGTTTTATTGAACCTGGCCACTCCCTGGCAGAACGGTTTGTCGATGATAAACGGGTGAACCTGGTTTCCTTCACCGGTTCGACGGCCGTGGGCCGGAAAGTCGGCGTGCGTGTCGCTGAGCGCTTGGGCCGAAGCCTGCTGGAATTGGGCGGCAACAACGCCATCATCCTGGACGAAAGCGCAGACTTGAAAATGGCTATCCCCGGCATCGTGTTCGGTGCCGTCGGCACCGCTGGTCAAAGATGCACCACCACGAGGCGCCTGTTCGTGCACGAAACCATCCTGGACCAAGTGACCGAAACTCTAATCAACGCGTATCAGCAGGTACGTATCGGTGACCCCCTGGATGCGGATACGCTGATGGGACCGCTCACCGATGAAACAAGCGTCCAACAATTCCTGGCAGCCGTCGAGAATGCACGCGATGCCGGTGGCGACGTGTTGACCGGTGGCAACCGGTTGAACGGCCCCGGCTGCTTTGTCGAACCGACCATTATCAAGGCCGAAAATCACTGGGAGGTCGTGCAGACGGAGACTTTTGCTCCCATCTTGTACCTGATCCCATTCAGTGAACTGGATGAGGCTATCGCCATGCAAAACGACGTGGTCCAGGGACTGTCTTCTGCCATCTTCACCAATGACATGCGTCACGCCGAACTCTATCTGTCCGCTGCAGGCTCGGACTGCGGTATAGCCAACGTGAATATCGGTACATCTGGGGCCGAAATTGGCGGGGCTTTCGGCGGCGAAAAAGAAACCGGCGGCGGAAGAGAGTCGGGTTCTGATGCCTGGAAGAACTACATGCGCCGACAGACCAATACGCTTAACTGGGGCACGGAACTTCCTCTGGCGCAGGGCATCAAGTTTGACCTTTGAATGTTCTATAGACTCGCACAAAAGGTCTTGTTTGCTACCGACCCGGAATTCGCTCACGAGCTGAGCTTGGAGGGATTGCGCCTGGGACACAAGCTGGGCGCTACGCGATTCCTGGGTAAAGTTGTACGCCAGCCGGTTCAATGCATGGGACTCGAATTCCCCAACCCGGTAGGTGTGGCTCCTGGCCTGGATAAAAACGGAGACTATTTCGAAGCCCTGGAAGACCTTGGTTTCGGTTTTGTCGAAATCGGCACAACCACGCCCAGGCCGCAGCCCGGTAGTCCAAAACCCAGGATATTCCGGCTGCCCGAAGCCGGCGCTATGATCAACCGGCTGGGTTTCAACAACAAGGGCGTGGATCATTTGATCAACCGGGTAAAGAAACACCACTTTAAAGGAATTCTGGGAATCAATATCGGCAAGAACTTCGATACGCCCATAGAGAACGCTGCGGACGATTACCTGCATTGCCTGGAAAAAGTCTATCCCTACGCCGACTATATCACTGTCAATATTTCCTCACCCAACACACAAAACCTGCGCGACCTGCAGGCTGAAGATGAGCTGGATAATCTGCTCGGTAAACTCAGCCGGCGACGCGAAGAACTGGCAAACATAAACGACCGCTACGTGCCACTGGCGATTAAAATCGCACCGGACCTGGAAGACGAGGCAATCACGGGAATTGCGCAAGTGATAAGCCAGCACCGCATGGATGCCGTGATTGCGACCAATACGACGATCCGCCGTGACGGTGTGCAAGGCATGCAACACGCCGAAGAACCAGGCGGCCTGTCCGGTGCTCCCCTCAAGCCAAAAGCGGACAAAGTCCTTGGGGCGTTCAGGAAAGCGCTTGCGGATGAAGTTGCACTGATAGGCGTGGGTGGAATCACCACCGGGCAGGACGCGCTCGACAAGCTGAACCTGGGCGCAGACCTGGTGCAATTTTATACCGGCATGATCTATCGTGGCCCTGCACTGGTCGGCGAGTGCCTGCAGGCCATTGCAAATCGTAACAGCGGATGAAAGTACTTGAGCGTCCCTCCCTGAAGTCATTGAACACATTCGGTGTCGAGGCATCGGCCGGCCTGCTGCTGACCATCGAAACCGAGGAAGATCTGCTGACCCTGCCCGCTTTTGATCCGCGCAGGGATTTTGTACTGGGCGGCGGCAGCAACGTGTTATTCGTCAGCGATGTACCCGGCACGGTGTTTCTCAACCGGATAGCCGGTAAAGACATTGTCAGTGAACACGACGGCTATGCGCAGCTTGAAGTGGGAGCGGGTGAGAATTGGCACCAACTGGTGCGCTGGTCGCTGGACCAGGGCCTGTGGGGTCTGGAAAATCTTTCCCTGATCCCCGGTCTGGCGGGTGCGGCCCCGATACAAAACATCGGCGCCTATGGCGTGGAACTTTCGTCCGTATTGGAACTGGTAACGGCATGGGATTGGCAAAATTCCAACTGGGTGACCTTCAACCAGGAAGAATGTCATTTTGGCTACCGCGACAGCTTTTTCAAGTCCGAGCAAACTGACCGTTATTTTATCACCTCCATCCGCCTGCGGCTGAATCGGCATTTCCGGCCACAGGTCGACTACGAGGGACTGCGCGATGCACTCTCATCCGCGGGTATCGACCAACCTGAAGCAAAGCAGGTCAGTGATACCGTGATCCGTATCCGGCAGCAAAAACTTCCCGACCCGGCGGTCACAGGCAATGCCGGAAGTTTTTTCAAAAACCCCGTGGTTTCGCTGGATGAAGCTGAATTGTTGCGCAGTCGCTTCTCCGGCCTTCCCACCTGGCCGGCAGGCGCGGACCGGGTGAAACTCTCCGCCGCCTGGATGATCGACCGGTGCGGTTGGAAAGGCGTCCAGGAAAACGGTGCCGCTGTCTCCTCTCAACATGCACTGGTGCTGATCAACCAGGGGCAAACCAGCGGCCATCATATCCTGGAACTGTCCGCTAAAATCGTCGACAGCGTTGTGCAAAATTTTGGCGTTTTTTTAGAACCTGAACCAAAGATATACAAAAGGCCAAATCCTTTGTAGAAACTAGCCTGCGTAGTTCCAGTCTGATCTTTGATGTTGTCAATTCTGTTCAGTAGCTAAAGTAGAGAGCGTTAGGGCATTAGGTATGGGCCGCAAATTACGCGAATTACGCGAATTTTTTAGATGGGGCTGCATTGATATTAGAATCTTTGACTTTGTAGCAAGGGTGTGGAGTACTTTTGTGGGCCATAGATTCACGTTTCCAGAGTCGAATTTCATGAGGCGGTACAAGTTGGCACGCCACAACTCAGCATTAAATTCGCTCTTTGAATTGGCGTAATTGGCGTAATTTGCGGCTAATTTTCCTGCCCCATGTTTAAAGCGTCGGCCAATCATTGCATCTGAGCGCTTTCGATAACGGTCGCATGCGCAGTTACAACATCATTGCCCCGTGCACGGCGCTACTGGAGCCCCAGAATGTACTTCCAACTTGCAGCAGACCTGATAAAAAGATAGCGTGCACACTTTCCTTGCCACACTCGGAGTCGAAGTGAAAACCAGTCATGTGCATCTGCTGCTGATCAGCACCCTTTTCCTGTCCGCCTGCCAGCGTGAGCAAAGCGAGACCGAACCCGAAACCACGGCTGTCAAGGCAGAAATCAGCCTGCAGAACGCAGCGCCGGCTACCGATACCGACCGCATGATGTCCAACATCGCCGAACTGTCGTCCGATCAGTACGGCGGGCGTGCACCGATGTCGGAAGGCGAGCGTCTTACACTGGATTTCATCAAGAACCGTTTCCGCGACATGGAGCTTGAACCCCTGTTCGGCGACAGCTACCTGCAGCCGGTGGAGTTAGTGTCGATCGAGGCTGACCCGGCCACGGCTCATATGACGTTTCACTTGGACGGCAAAGACCGGCTGGTGAAACACGGGGATGAAATGGTCATCGGAACCAAGCGCGTGGTTGCCGAATCCCGGGTAAGATCCAGTGAAGTAGTGTTCGTTGGTTACGGCATTGTCGCGCCGGAATATGGCTGGAATGACTACGCCGACATCGATGTGAAAGGAAAGACCGTATTGATACTGGTCAACGACCCCGGGTTCGCCACCCAGGATCCTGCGTTGTTCATGGGTAACGCGATGACCTACTACGGCCGCTGGACCTACAAATACGAGGAGGCCGCAAAGCAGGGCGCAGCAGCAGCCCTGGTGATCCACGATACGTTGCCGGCCGCCTACGGCTGGGACGTGGTGCGCAACAGCTGGACCGGTCCCCAGTTTCACTTGCATCGTGATAATGACAACATGGACCGGATGCCGATCGAGGCATGGATTCAGAAGAACATCGCCGAAGAACTGGTTGCCGCAGCCGGCCTGGACCTGGCCACGCTCGAAAAGGAGGCGCTGTCAGCGGAATTCAAGGCCATTGAACTGGGCAGCAGCATGGACGCCGGCGTACAGAATAGCTTAATCCGCAACCATTCCTACAACATCGGTGCTCTTTTGCCTGGCAGCAAACGGCCGGGGGAAGTGTTCATCTACATGGCGCACTGGGACCATCTCGGTACCGACCATTCCGTTCCGGAGGGCGAGGATGGCATTTATAATGGGGCAGTTGACAATGCTACGGGCGTGGCCACGCTGCTGGAACTCGCTTATTCTTTCTCCATCCTGCCACGAGCGCCGGAACGTAGCGTGGCGTTCCTTGCCGTGACCGCCGAAGAATCCGGATTACTGGGTTCAGCCCACTATGCGAACGACCCGGCCATCCCCATGAGCAATACAATCGGCGGTATCAACATGGATTCCATGAACGTTTATGGCCCGACCAACGACATGATCGTGGTCGGATACGGCAGTTCCGAACTCGAGGATGTCCTGCGCGATAAGGCAGCGACACAGGATCGTTTGGTCAAACCCGAGGAGCACCCGGAACACGGCAAATACTACCGCTCCGATCATTTCAATTTCGCCAAGAGGGGTGTTCCCATGTTGTACGCCAAGTCCGGCTCAGATCACCGTGAACTAGGCACTGATTACATCGAGGCGAAAAAAGCCGAGTACCTCAAAAACCGCTACCACTCCGTCCGCGATGAAATAGATGACGACTGGGACCTTAACGGCCTGGTCCTTGACATCGAATTGTACTTCGCCATCGGCCTTGAACTAGCCGACAGCGACGAATGGCCGGAGTGGTACCAAGGCAACGAGTTCCGTTCAATTCGCGAGGTGTCCCTGGGACGTGAAAATTGATGAGGGTAATCAATTTTTCCGCCCGGAATGCAGAAAACGCAGAATTATTGCGGTGGGCGGTAGCCGTTATGGGCAATCGCGTTGGACGAGCTTAAATTTTTTCCGCTAAAGACGCTAAAGACGCAAAGGGTTTCTAGGATGGTGGTTACGCTGCACGTGGTCGCGACACCATCAAGGCACAAATATTCTGCAAGCCTTAAATTAATGGGATAAATCCGGCTAAATCAGAGCACTGCCGCGATGGTTATCACTGGCGATTATTCTGCTACATAGCAATAAATTTTAGCGTCTTTAGCGGAAAAAATCTAACTCAATCAGAACGGTCGCGTTCGTTCGTGATGCCGTCGGGAACATGGGCGGTGGCAACGTGGGCGCTGGCCGATTCAGTATGTACCTGCTGATCATCGAAAAAAATATCCGCCCCGAACGCTTTGAGAAATTCTCCTTTGGAACGCCCACCGAGAAACAGCGCCTCGTCGATTCGGATGCCCCATTCGCGCAAGGTCAGTACCACGCGTTTGTGTGCCGGTGCGCTGCGGGCGGTAACCAGGGCGGTACGGATGGGATTATCAGTGATGGGATAGGCGGACTGGATCTTGTGCAGGGCTTCCAGCACCGGCTTGAAGGGCCCACCGCTCAAGGGTCGTTTTGCCGCTTCGCGTTCACTGTCTGCGAAGACGTCGAGCCCGTGCTGCTGGTATACACGCTCTGCTTCGTCACTGAAAATAACGGCATCGCCGTCAAACGCGATGCGCAGCTGTCGGCTCTCACCACTGGCAGCGCTGCCGGGCAATATGGTTGCCGCCGCATAGCCTTTTGCCAGGGCCTTGCGGACGTCTTCCGCGTTGGTCGACAACAACAGATCTGTGCCAAAGGCGGACATATACTTGTACGGGCTTTCGCCATTGGTGAAAGCTGCCCGCTCAATTTTGAGCCCGTAATGCTCGATCGTATTGAAAATCCTCAGGCCTGTATCGGCGCTGTTCCTGGACATCAGGATGACTTCGACACCTGGGTGATCGACTTCATCCTCGTTCAGTGCGAGCAACTTCTTGACCAGCGGAAAGGCAACGCCAGGTTCCAGGTATACGTCCTCGTTTGCGACCTGGTA
>SMVA01435691.1_pt1 | contig 12850 bp, 16 predicted proteins | sample 2456451 | NCBI WGS metagenome assembly SMVA01 (sample SAMN11095933, study PRJNA526329) | marine sediment metagenome | biome: Marine sediment; feature: Surficial sediment; material: Deep marine sediment; isolation source: Hadal surficial sediment | place: Pacific Ocean | collected 2014-05 | depth...
CGATCCGCTCGCGATCGAGTTCAACTGCGAGGATTAAAAATAATTCCGGGGACAGTTTACTTAATTGAAAAAGGTGAAAAAGGTGTCAGGTTTATTTAATGCCGTTCGTCGTAAATCGGCGAACGGCATTAAATAAACCTGACACCTTTTTCATTAAATAAACCTGACACCTTTTTCATGACACCTTTTTCAATTAAGTAAACTGTCCCCGGAATTATTTTTAATCCTCGCAGTTGAACTCGATCGCGAGCGGATCGCCCGATTTCGCGACCTTGCCAAGACCAATAACACCTTTGCCATCGAGTACAACGCTATCGCGGCGTACAAAGGTTTCCTCACCGCTCTCATTTAGCAGGAATGTGCCGTTGGTGCTTTGATCGACCAGCATGAATCTGCCGCGGCGCATTTCAATGCGCGCGTGTATGCGCGAGATCAGGTTGCCTTTGACGACCAGGTCGTTGTCGTCGGCACGGCCCATGTTTGCGCCCTTTTTCTTTTCGTCGATAACAACAGAAGTATCGTGAAACGTGAGAATCAATCTCGAGGCGCGCTTGAGTTTGCTCTCCCACTCGATGGTGGGCAGCATGCTGGTCGCCTCCTCCGGTTGCCAGAGCAATTCAAACAGCGCGACTTCGTCCAACCTGCCGCGAACCGTGGCGAGATCGATTTGCCGCGTCTGGGCCTGGACTTCGGGGCTCATTTTCTCAACCGTTGTTCCGGAAATTACGATTTGCCGCGCCTTGGCCTGCGACGTCATTCGATTCGCGGTATGCACCGCGGCACCGAATATGTCGTTTTGCTCCTGAACGACAGGGCCGTAGTGACAGCCAATTCGGATTGATACGGGAATATGCTCTGCGCTGTTGTCTGAGTCGCTGCTAATCCGGGTCTGCATCAAACTTGCGGCGCCCATGGCTTCATCGACTGTCGGGAATGTCGCCATGACTTCGTCGCCGATGGTCTTGATGACAGTGCCATTAAATTTGTGCGTGGCATCCTTCATCACGTTCAGACAAATCGCGACGGTCTCGCTTGCTTTGGTGTCACCGAACTTGTCATACAGCTGCGTGCTGCCCACAACATCGGCGAACAAAATGGCGACTTCCAGATCCTGTACCATGAAACTTAAGGCCCCGGTGACTCGTTACTTCTCAGCAACAATATAGGCGATCCAGGCAAGATCAGCCTCGCCCTTTTCTTCCGGCGTGAATTCGCCATCGCCGTCGCCATCTTCGTCCGTTCCTTCCCAGTAGATTCCGGACTTCGCAAAGCCGGCTTCGGCCAGTATTTCCAGAATCTCCGGTGCCGTCCAAAGACGCCATTCATAAGTAAACGCCTTTTTCATTTTCGAGCCATCTCGAAAGTTAAAATGGATATGACAGCGAATGAAATGCGTGACCGGGTGAAATGTTTCCTGATGCCATACATACGAAAAACCGTGCTTCTTATACTTGGTTTTTTCCTTTTGTTCCTCCTGCGCTTCCGGCCCGCCGAACATGTCCAGGAACAAAACTCCATCGTCAACCAGCGCGTCACGCGCTTTTTCAAAATACTCGCGTAATGCATCCCGGGTGTCGAAAATAAAGTAGCTAAAGTTAAAGGCGGTCAAGACATCAACTTTAGGCGTGGCCGCCGTTCGCACGTCGGATTCCAGCAACTGAACGCGGGCCCGATCTACCGTATCGAGTTTTGCGAGGCGATTGTCCCGGCCCCATTGCAATACGTCAGGATCGATATCAATGCCGATCGCCTGAAATGCTTCGCCTTGTTTGACCCACTGGCAGCAGGCGCTGGCGGTTCCGCAAAAGTCTTCCCTCAACAGGTGTGCATCGCGGCCACGAATTTGGTTGAACGTGGTTTGCAGAAAGTCGACTTCGTTCTCGACGTCCTGTACAGAAATTTCGTACAACTCATGCTTGTCCGCCTTTTCTGCCATGGTGCGCCCATCCTGAGGGGCTGGTGCTTCTTTCGCGCTCATTATTTAGCTTTTGACTCCTGCATTTAGGGCATGGTTCCGGGCAAGCTGGATATTGTAACCATAGCGCCGCAATCAGACCATATTATTTCAGTGTGTGCCGCCGTGTGCGTCGCAACTTTCGGCTTTGAAATTATGCCGCACGATCCAGCTGAGAAAGTGCTTGCTCCAGAATCTCGGGACCGGCCCCATCAAGATGAGCGTTCTCACTTAAGAATCGCCGCCAGCCCCGGGCGCCAGGTTGTCCGGCGAACAGTCCAAGCATGTGGCGAGTGATGTGTTTGAGTAGGGTCCCGCGAGCCAGCTCACGCTCCACATAAGGCAGCATTTGCGCTACGACGTCAGCGCGGGTGGCTGGCGCGGACTCGGTTTCTTCACCAAATGCCTGTTGCAGTTCGTTCAGGAACCAGGGGTGCTGATACGCTTGTCGGCCGATCATGACGCCGTCTACGTGCGTCAGATGTTCTTCAATCTGCTCGCGGGTCGTGATGCCGCCATTTAGAATTATTCTCAAATCGGGAAAAGCCTGTTTCAGCCGGTAAACCCGATCGTAATTAAGCGGCGGCACGATTCGGTTATCTTTCGGACTTAGCCCGCTCAGTATCGCAATTCGTGCATGAACAATTACGGTCTTGCAGCCAGCGTCTGCAATGGCGGAAATAAAATCGCGCACGAATGTATAGCTGTCCAGATCATCGATGCCAATGCGGGTCTTTACCGTCACCGGGACGGGTCCGGCGTCCTGCATTGCCTTAATGCAATCGGCGACAATACCCGGCCTGTTCATCAGGCAAGCACCGAATAAACCGCTTTGCACGCGATCGCTGGGACAACCGACGTTGATGTTGATCTCGTCGTAACCATGTTCATTCGCCAGTCTTGCGGCGGATGCCATTAACTCAGGGTCGCTGCCACCAACCTGGAGAGCCAGCGGATGTTCACTGATATCGTATGCAAGCAATCTGTCCGCATCGCCGTGCTTAAGTGCGGCTGCAGTAACCATCTCTGTGTAGAGACCGATAGAGGGGCTTAAGACACGCATTAAATAGCGGCAATGGCGGTCGGTCCAATCCATCATTGGGGCGACGGATACCGTAATACACATTGTGCAGTCTGCCATCATGACTGGTTTTTCTTTATTATTCCGCGAGTTGCTTCGATTCCAAACTGTTTCATTTGATATGTCAATGTTGATGGCTTCATGCCCAACAGCTCAGCCGCGCCATTCGGCCCCCAAACTTTCCAGTCGGCATGTCGAAGCGCAGCGCTTAGATTCCCTTTCTCAAACTCCTTGAATTCTGTCATCGTTAGAAAATCGGACGGCTCGGTTGCGGCACTTTCCTCAGGCAACCGAACGGTATCGGGAACATTCGGCAGCGCCAGATCCAATCTCAGGCGACCGCCGGCTGAAGATATTACGGCGCGCTCAATAACGTTCTTGAGCTCACGAATATTTCCGGGCCATGCTTGCTGTTTCAAGACCGACAACTGTGTCTGAGTTATTCGCATTGGCTCACGCCCTAGTTCCTGGCAGATTTGTTGCAGAAAATGAGAAGCAAGCGGCGCAACGTCGTCCAACCGATCTTTCAATGGCGGTACCTCGACGGGAAAAACGCTAAGACGATAGTACAAGTCTTCCCGAAATCGTCCTGCCTTGATTTCCTCCATCAGGTTCCTGTTGGTAGCCGCAACGACTCGTACGTCAACTTTCATTGTCCTGTCATCGCCCACCCGCTCGAATTCACCTTCCTGAAGCGCTCGCAGCAGTTTTCCCTGCTGGGACATCGGAATCTCGCCAACTTCATCCAGAAACAAAGTGCCACCATCAGCGAGCTGCAAGCGACCGATCCGATCCTGGTGGGCACCAGTGAATGCACCGCGAACGTGCCCGAAGAATTCGCTTTCGAAAAGGTCCCCCGGTATCGACGCACAATTGACTTTAACAAGCGCTTTGTCGGCCCTGTCACTTCTAGTGTGGATCGCCCTGGCAATCATTTCTTTACCGACCCCAGACTCACCGAGAATCAAGACGCTAACGGGTGTGTTGGCCACGGATTCGATTTGTGCAAGGGTTCGTCTTAACGCCTGACTTTCGCCAATAATTTCGCCAAAGTTAACTGCAACATTGATCTCGTCGCGCAGGTAATCGCGCTCCTGTTCAAGCTGTACCGTCAACGCTTTTACTTCGTCATATGCAGCTTCACGTTGCCGTTCAATTTCTTTGCGCGCCGATACATCACGAAATATGACAACAGCTCCGTTCGGCTTGCCATCCTTTGTGATCGGTGTGCTCGTATACTCGACGGGGACCGCCGAACCGTCTGTATGCCAAAATACTTCGTCATCAACACGATGGACCTCGCCGTCTGTCAGCGCGGCATATATCGGACATTCTGTACGCGGATACGGAGAGCCATCGGCATGAGAATGATGATGCACTTCGTGGGCCTTTTGCCCCAGAATTTCACCTGCTTGCCAACCGAGAATCTCGGACGATGCCGCGTTGCCAAAAGTTATGTTGCCGTCCGCATCAAGACCGTATATTCCTTCGCCAGCTGCATCCAGGATTAGTTGGTGTGCCGCCTGTAATTTCTTGAGTTCGCTGAAAGCATCTGCACGCTGACGCTCAATTTCCAGGCGCTTTGAAATATCCCGAAATACGACGACCGCCCCAATCGGCTTTCCTTCTTTCATAATCGGCGTACTAACGTATTCAACCGGCACACAGGTTCCATCAACATGCCAGAACACTTCGTTGTCTACGCGGTGGACCTTACCGTCATCCAGCGCGGCGAAGATTCGGCAGTCGTCTCGTGGATATGGCGAACCGTCTGCATAAGAATGATGGTGCACATCGTGGGCGCTTTTTCCTCGCACATCCTCAATATTCCAACCAAGAATCTTTGTCGCAGCCGCATTGCTGAATGTGAAGTTGCCCTCGCCATCCAGACCATAAATGCCCTCGCCGGCCGCATCCAGAATCATTTGGTGCTGTGTCTGGATCTCTGACAGTTTTTCGCTGGTACTCACGACTGACCTCCCTCAACTTTTTGAGGATTAGACCACAACTTTTTGTGTTTTTCAAATTCTTGAGGTAACTGTAAATTACTAAGCCATTGTATTCATTGGTTTTCCCAAGTTGGCACGCTAACTGCAATGTAGATATCAACGCAAACCCAAGATGATCACGGAGACCGAACATGAAATCCTCAGCCACGACGTCAAACCCAATATTCAGCACCTGCAGAATCGTTCACGCATTGGTCTTCGTCGTCGCGATGCTCTCTTTTTTCCTGCACGCATCAAATGTGCAAGCCGCAAGTTTGCGACCGGTCGATTATCGAGTGCTCGCTGCCGTCAACAATTTCGACGATACCTGGCAGTACGCCGTCACGTTCAGAATGCGACCACCAAGGCGCTTACGGTCCAGTCACCTCGAACTTGCCATCGGCACCAACCCCGGCCTCGACATGGTCGGCTTGAATTTTACCTACAACTTTAACGAACAATGATTGCATTGACAGGAGACGCATCATGATCAGCGAATTAGACATAGATGGAATTACCGCGAGCACTATGAGGATCGCTCTAAGCGAATTCTTCCCCGAATCAACGTATGGAGCAGTACCTGTCATTGACCGGAACGACGCATTGGAAGCCTTTTATGCGTACGACGACGGCGGGCTATCCGCGGTTCCACAGGCACTCGCAGCTTATGTCGATCACCAACAGCACATCGCGCTTTAGGAGGAATTGATGATGCAACGACTTCCTCTCCCGCCATTCAGTCGTGAATCGGCACTGGCAAAAGTGAAAGCAGCAGAAGACGCATGGAATAGTCGTGACCCCGCCAGAGTCGCTCAGGCGTACACAGCAGATTCGGCCTGGCGCAATCGCGACGAGTTCTTCACGGGCCGTGACGCTATCGAGGAATTTTTGACCCAAAAATGGGCACACGAAATTCATTATCACCTGATGAAAGAACTTTGGGCATTTACAAATAACCGCATTTCCGTTCGCTTTGAGTACGAGTGGCAAGACTCGACAAGCGGACAGTGGTTTCGCACTCACGGCAACGAACATTGGCAATTTGACGCGGATGGATACATGGAAAGCCGCGACATGAGTGCAAACGACATCCCGATATCGGCCGGTGATCGGCGGATCGGACTCTAACTTTTTTAAACAGCAATTCAAGGAGAAAAATATGAGAACACGTTCAGTATTTTTGGCCATCGTTTTGACAGCATTTGGCTTCGCATCAATCGCGGCGGCGGCATTGCCGGACCCAGGCGTCGAGATCGTTCCCGGTCGCACTGCACTCTTGATTACCGATCCGCAAAACGACTTCCTCAGCCCGAAAGGCGTGGCCTGGGGCGTTGTCGGGAAAAGTGTTACGGAGAACAACACTGTCGAAAACATCGAGTCACTGTTCAAGGCAGCCAAAGCCAACGACATCCCGGTGTTTATCTCGCCGCATTACTACTACCCGACGGATCATGGTTGGCATTTCGAGGGCGCGCTCGAAACGTTGATGCATGCCATCAATATGTTTGACCGCAAGGGCGCATTAACGACAGAAGGATTTGACGGATCCGGGCCGGATTGGCTGGAACGATACAAACCTTACATCAACGATGGTGAAACGATTATCTCCAGTCCACACAAAGTCTACGGTCCGGAAACAAACGACCTCGTGCTGCAACTTCGTAAGCGCGGCATCGACAAGGTCATCCTTGGTGGTATGTCAGCAAATCTTTGCACCGAATCGCATATGCGTGAGTTGTTGGAACAAGGCTTCGAAGTTGCAGTGGTGTCTGATGCAACCGCTGCCGCCATTGTGGAAGAAGGTGACGGCTACCAGGCCGCGCTCGTTAACTTCCGCTTCATCGCCAACACAGTCTGGACGACTGAAGAAGCCGTACAAAAGATCAATGACAGCAAATAACGTAACTAATTTACTAACCTGGAGAACACGATGAAATTTTTGACTACCAACGCGCACTGGTTGCTGCGTATCGCATTGGCAAGTGTGTTTGTTTATCACGGAGTCTTGAAGTTTATGAACCTCGAAGCCTTCGCTCAAATGCTGCCTATCTCATACCTGCAAGTCGTACTTGTCGCAGCGGCCGAAACCGGTGGCGGACTCCTCGTGCTACTGGCTGGATTCGGCAGCGACCGGCTTTCCGACCTGGCTACGCGAGTTGGCGCAGCGCTGAATCTGCCAGTCATTATTGGAGCGATTTCAATAGTGCACTGGGGTCGATGGAACTTCGTACCGTCTGAATCGCACCCCATGGGCGGCTTTGAATTCCAGGCCGTGTTACTTCTGCTCATGCTCTATCTCGTTTTCACGGGAAACAAGGGATTCGCAGACTCAAGATCAGCCGAGCTTCGCTCGGCCTGATCTGACCACAGTGGTAATGGAGAATATCAATGAAAATCCAATCAATTAGAAGCGGGATTGCCTACGTGATTTTGATCATGATGGGGGCTGCGTTGGTCAATTCCTCAGCAAGAGCAAGTGACGTAGCCGATATCGCCTACCGCAGCGTCAAGATAGAGAATGTCGACATCTTCTATCGGGAAGCAGGCAACCCGGAGCGACCGACGATCTTGCTGCTGCACGGTTTTCCGACGTCATCACACATGTTCAGGAACCTGATCCCTGCGCTTGCCGATCGGTATCACCTGGTGGCGCCGGACTATCCTGGCTACGGCTTTAGCTCGATGCCGAGCGTCGACGAGTTCGATTATTCCTTCGATAACATTGCGAGAATTATTAGCAAGTTCACCGATGAGATAGGAATCGATCGTTTCAGCCTGTACCTGATGGATTACGGCGCGCCTGTTGGCTTTCGCATAGCAGCGAGTCAGCCTGAACGCATCGAGTCGCTGATCGTGCAGAACGGAAATGCCTACGACGAAGGGATCGATAATAATTTCTGGGAGCCCATCAAGGCCTACTGGAAGGATCGCGATGCCATTAACCAGGGCCTGGACAACGCCTGGTGGAAAAACGTAAAGGCCGCCTATAACAATCCGTACATGTCAAACGATGACGCACTGCGTTTTCTGGTGACACTGGGCGCAACCAAATGGCAATACACCAATGGGGTACCCAACGTGGAGGCGGTCAGTCCGGATAACTGGGGCCACGTACAGCCATTGCTGGATCGTGACGGCAACAGTGAAATCCAGCTACAGATGTTCTACAGCTACGGATCGAATCCGCCACTTTACCCGCAATGGCAGGAATATCTGCGTGAGTATCAGCCACCGACTTTAATAGTCTGGGGCAAGAACGATGAGATCTTCCCGGCGGCTGGCGCAGAGCCGTACAAACGGGATCTCAAGGACCTTGAGTATCACCTGATAGACACCGGGCACTTCGCATTGGAGACGCACGGTCAGGAAATCGCCGACCTGATGCGTGACTTCCTGAACCGCAAGGTTGACGGATCCCCCCTGGCGGCTAACTAAAGCCGCGCTTGTGCGGCCGCAACCGTTGCGGCCGCACCTTTTTTTGAGAACGTATATGACACACCGATTTGCAGATCTGACGTTTACGGACAGCGTAAAAGCGATTCAGGACCAATACGGTTCACGAACACATAACGACCGGCTGCAGGCAAATGCGGGACCGAATGACCAGCTCGGACCCAACGAGGCAGAGTTCATCGCGCAGCGCGACTCGTTTTACCTGGCTACCGTCAGTGAGACGGGATGGCCCTATGTACAACATCGGGGCGGCCCTGCCGGTTTTCTGAAAGTACTGGGGCCAAACAAAATCGCTCATGCCGACTTTCGCGGCAACGCGCAAATGATCACCGTGGGTAATGCATCAAAAGACAATCGATGCTCACTGATCCTGATGGACTACCCCAACCGACGACGACTGAAGATTCTCGGACACATGCGCGTCGAAAGCGCACGCGACATATCGCCCGAGCTTATTGCTCAAGTGGAACTTCCCGGTTACCGGGCATTAGTGGAGCGAGTCGTCGTGATCGACGTTGATGCATTCGACTGGAACTGTCCCCAACATATTACGCGCCGATATACCGAAGCGGAGTTAGGCGAACTCCAGGCGCAACGGAAAGACGAGAATTAGGAGTTATCAATATGCGCCTCTTGAAATTATTGGCCCTGATTTTGGCGACAATGCTGCTGAGCGCCTGTGCGAGCGAATCCAGCGTTACCGAAAGTTCCAGCGATTCGGATCAAGTCAATGTTGATCCCTGGGAGCCGGCAAACCGTGGCGTGTTTGTTGTCAATCACGGACTGGATAGCACCATCCTCAAGCCGATTGCAAAAGGTTATAAAAAGGTATTACCCAATTTCCTGCGCATTGGCGTAAGTAACTTTTACTCCAACCTCCGTACGCCCTTGTCTATCGTCAACAATATCCTGCAGGGAAAAGGGGGCGCCGCATTGAGTGATACCGGCCGGCTGCTGCTCAACACCACGGTCGGTATCGGCGGTCTGCTTGATCCCGCGACTTCTGCTGGCCTGGAGAAGCGCAACGAAGATTTTGGCCAGACTTTGGCCGTATGGGGCGTTCCGGATGGGCCGTTTGTAATGGTGCCATTGCTGGGTCCACGGACGCTCAGAGATGCGTTCGCGATACCGTTGAACCTCTTTGCACACCCGCTTTATCACTACGACAACGCGCCCGTTCGAGACAAGCTGTGGGGCCTGGGCGCCATTCAGGTGCGGGCACGACTGCTGGCCGCCGCCGACATGATCGACAACTCATACGATCCTTACATCACGATCCGGGAAGCCTATTTGCAAAACCGCCGCTACCTGATTTATGACGGCGACCCACCCGACAACGACCAGTATTTGCTCGACGATTTTGAAGAAGAAACGCTATCCGCAAACTAACCGCAGTGGAGACAGACAGATGTCCGAAAAAAACATCGAAAAACCCAAAGTGGCCGTGATTGGCGGCGCACGTACACCATTCGCGAAAGCGAACACCACGCTTAAAGGTTATTCAGCACTCGAGCTGGGTACACACAGCGTCAATGGCGCGCTCGAGAAACTAAATCTCGATCCGGCCGATATCGATCAGCTGGCCTACGGCGTGGTGGTGGTGGATCCCACTATTCCGCATATGGCGCGTGAAATAAATTTCAAAAGCCAGCTGCCTTCCGAAGTGCAAGCATTGACGATAACCGATAACTGCATTAGCGGTACGTCGGCGATTGCATCAGTACATGATGCGATTGTAACCGGCCGCAGCAATGCCGGGATCGCCGGTGGTGTTGATTCGATGTCAAACCCGCCTGTTCTGTTCAAAAAACGAGCGGGTCGAATTTTCCTGTCGGCAGCAACTGCCAGGAGCTTTGGAGAAAAAGCACGAATTCTTTCGCGACTGCGTCCAAAGGATTTCGCGCCCTGGGCGTATGGTGTTGCCGAGCCTTCGACTGGCCTGAGTATGGGTGAGCACACTGAGATTACGGTTAAAGAATGGGAAGTCGCTCAGGACGAGCAGGATAAAATCGCATTTAGCAGTCACCAACATGCGTACATTGCGACTGAAGACGGCAGACTGGCAGCCGAAATCCATCCGTTGGGTGGAATCGATCGAGACTCCCTGATTCGCCCGGATACCAGCCTTGAGGTGTTGGCGAAACTACCGCCGGTATTCGATCGCAGCGACGCCGGAACAATAACGGCAGGAAATTCGAGTCCGCTGACCGACGGCGCTGCGTCAGTTGTCCTGATGTCAAAAGCCCGCGCCGTTGAGTTAGGTCACGAACCGCTAGCCTACATAAAGGACTTCATCAACGTCGGAATAGATCCAAAGGACGGACTGCTAATGGGACCTGGCGTTGCCGTACCGCGACTCTTGCGAAAGAACGGCTTGACACTGGATGACCTCGATCTCATCGAAATGCACGAAGCGTTTGGCGGACAAGTCGCATCAAATCTGAAGGCCTGGGAGCAAGGATGGAAAGAGCCCGCGATTGGCAAAGTGAACAGAGACATCCTCAATGTTCGCGGAAGCTCAATCGCAATAGGCCACCCTTTCGCTGCGACGGGCGCGCGTATCGTTCTAACTCTCGCAAACGAAATGAAACTGCGCGATGCGCGTTACGGACTCGTCAGCATCTGCGGGGCCGGCGCTACCGCCGTCGCAATGTTGTTGGAAAGAGCATGATTCCGCGTAGTATCGTCCCTGTAACCGGGCTAGCCAGTATGCGGCTCCCTTTACACCTCACACAGATTCGTCAGGACCAAAATCAAGATGAAAACACCAAGTAGATTAAATACCGCAGTCCTATACGGAAGCGCTCGCCGCAACCGTCAGGGAATCAAAGCAGCACGCTTTGTCGAACGGAAACTGCTGGATCGCGGTCACGAGGTCACTCTGATTGACACCGTAGAGAGTAAACTGCCTGAACTCGATTTGATGCACAAAGAGTATGAAAAGGGAAAAGCACCCGAAGCGATGGAGAATGTCAGCCAGATTCTCAATAAAGCGGACGGCTTTATTGTAATAAGCGCTGAATACAATCACAGTATTTCCGCAGCACTAAAAAATCTTCTTGATCATTTTCAGAGCGAATATCTCTACAAGCCCAGCGGAATTGTTACCTACTCGGCGGGACCATTCGGCGGTGTCCGCGCATTGGTAAACCTGCGAGCGATACTTGCTGAACTGGGCACGCCCAGTATCCCCAGCGCATTCCCTGTTTCCAATATTCACAACGCGTTCGACGAAGACGGTACGCCACAGGACACAGCTTACGATGAGCGAATCGTGAAATTCCTGGATGAGTTTGAGTGGTATGCAAACGCGTTGAAAGTCGCCCGCCAACAGGACGATGTCGGCAGGGATTATCCTGTGCAACAGCGAATTTGCAGGGGAAACCAGGCCAAATGATTTTCTTCCCGCACTAATTTTCTTGCTCTTTTAATCTATGTCGTGTATATACACTACTTATGAATAGAAAAACCCTGAATCAGAAACTGAGAAACGATGTTGCTGGATCCTGCTTGTGCCGCAAAACGCGAGAGACAGCCCGAAAAATAAGCAGGATGTATGACGAATCGCTGCAACCTGCGGGGCTTAGAGCAACTCAATTCGGAATGTTGGCGGTGATCTCCTTACAGGGCGACGCAACAATTACCGAGCTGGCGGCGATTCTGGGCATGGACCGAACGACACTATCCAGAAACCTGAAGCCCCTGGCACGAAGCGGCCTCATCGAAATATCAGCGGAGGGCTACCGCCGCGCTCGATCGACCAGCATCACCGACAAAGGGGTCGAAGTAATGGAAAAAGCGCTGCCCCTTTGGAGCTCGGCCCAGGATTCACTGAGGAAGCGATTGGGTAAAGATACCTGGGACCGAATTCAGACCGATCTCATTGAAATCGGACATTTACTCTAGTTCCCTTTTTTTAACGTATGACGTGTATATACACTACGTAGCAGAACCGATGGAGACCGACATGAGCAATACCCCGACTAAAGCAGAGAACTTCTTCGAGTTCGTCACTGCCTGGCCGAAGACTATCCTGATATTCAGCTTGCTGCTTATCGTCGGGCTGGCCTCGTTTGTTCCACAAATTCACAAGGACACGAGTTCCGACGCCTTCATTGCCAAGGACAGCCCCGTGGTTCTCTACCGCGATCATGTACGCGACGTCTTTGGTCTCGAAGACCCGATTGTCGTAGCCGTAATCAACGATGGTCCTCAAGGTGTATTCAACCCCGCCAGCCTGGCCCTGGTGGATAACCTTACCCGGGCGATTGCAAAGCTTCCTAACGTAGACCCGGATCGGGTCACCAGTCTCGCCACCGAATCCAACATCGTGGGCACTTACGACGGCATGGAAGTCTCGGACTTCTTCGATCC
>SMVA01082504.1_pt1 | contig 12847 bp, 13 predicted proteins | sample 2456451 | NCBI WGS metagenome assembly SMVA01 (sample SAMN11095933, study PRJNA526329) | marine sediment metagenome | biome: Marine sediment; feature: Surficial sediment; material: Deep marine sediment; isolation source: Hadal surficial sediment | place: Pacific Ocean | collected 2014-05 | depth...
ATAGCCCCGTGCCGGCCGCCCACAAATGCGTTCGATGGCTGCATTGCCGCGCAGCAACTGATCTCGTTCGGCTTCGCGCGTGAGGCCTTGCGGCGACACGTGGTCATAGCCGTGGTGGGCGATTTCATGGCCCGCCTGCGCCACAGCCCGACAGGCATCTGGATAGGTATCGAGAGTGATTCCAGGGATAAACCAGGTCGTGCGGATCTGGTATTTCTCGAAGAGCTTGAGCAACCGCTCGGCAGCCACGACTCCAAATTCACCACGCGACAGGGGCGTAGGCGTGGTCTGGCCCATGGCCAGCCACAGCGCAACGGTGTCGAAATCGAACGTCAGTGCGACAAGATGGGTCATCGTGGCCAACCTCTCGTGTGTCCTAAACGACCTTGCAAAGACCGCCATCCATATTGATGGCACAGCCCGTAACGTATGAAGCCGCATCGGATGCAAGAAACAATACGAGGTTTGCGACTTCTGCTGCTTCTCCCATTCGTCCCATGGGTAGCCGCGCACCGGCAGCCGCGACGAACTCTTCGAGACTCTGGCTGCCGTCAGAGGCTTCGTGCATGCGCCGAATCTGATCGCTTTTGATAAAACCGATCAACATCGAGTTTACGAGAATGTTGTGCTCCGCACCTTCCCCGGCCAGCACTTTTGCCAGCGCCATCCCGGCTGCCCGGGTAACCGACGTCGGCGCCGTATTGGCGCCAGGCGCTTTGGCTGCCGTATTGAGCACATTGATGATGCGGCCCCAGCGCTGCGCCTGCATCTGCGGCCAGGCGAGGCGAGTCAGCCGGATTGCGGCGAATAACTTCAAATCGAAATCGGTTTGCCAGTCTTCGTCGGAAACTTCCATAAAGGGACCCGCAGCGGACTTTCCAGCATTGTTGACAAGAATATCAACGGAGCCCAGTTCTTCGCAGACACGCGCGTGTGCGGCGACGACCTGCTCTGCTTGTGCCACATCACAGGCAAAGCAGGCAACGGTTGCCTCCTCAGGTGCATCGCATGTGCGGATTTCATCGCGCGCCTCTTCCAGCGGGCCTTCTCGTCGCGCAAGCAGTGCAACCCGGGCACCTGATCGGTACAGCGCAGTGGCCGCGGCACGGCCGAGCCCCATACTGCCTCCGGTGATCAGCGCCGTGCGGCCAGTGAGATCTGTATTCATAGACTTTTCTCCCGTTTTCTACTGTCTCGGCAGCGCCTGCACGAGCGCGGTCGCTGCGCGGCGCAATTTCTTGTCGAGCGACTCGAAACGCTCTACCAGTTCGAACTGCACCCGAGCCCGCTCGAGATTAGCGCCGTGATGTTCTACCTTGAAATACTTATCGCCCGCCAGATGGTCGGTCAGAAAACGTACACCCAACATGAATGCAACATATCGCGGTGCGATAACAAGTTCATCCACAGACCGCCGGGTTTTGCCTGCCTGGAGGAATCCTTCCGCGAGCGCAGAAAACACCGATATCGGATCGAGTTGCGAATTGCTCAGTGCCGATCGCGCCAGATCACCAAAGTCCCAGGCCCAGTGTCCACGCATGACCGTATCCAGATCGACCACGCAGACAACGGCGTTTTCGACGCCGCCAAACAGCAGGTTGTTCAGCTTGCAGTCGCCGTGGATGTAGTCCTCGCCTGTGGCCAATACACTCGCCAGGCTGCGGCGGGCGGCGATGAAATCGGCGAACGAGCCGTCTGCAGCGCTTGCGGTCGACGACAATGCGAGATTGTCGCGCACCTGATCGTAGTGCTCGAGATAACCTGCCAGTTCGAGAAAACCGGGAATCGCAGGTTCCAACGGCGCTCCCGGCAGGTCGCCGAGCAGCAACTGGAAACGGCCGAACGCAGCACCTGCGGCGCGGGCCATCGCAAGGTTTTCGACAGCGTCGTAAGCCCTGGCGTTCTCCACAAAACGCCACAAACGCCAGTATTCGCCGGCTGAATCGCGAAAACCCGGTTGCGCCGCCCTACTCGGTATAATTTCCGGCACGAACCCGGGTGCCTGGGCCGCTATGTGAGCAACCACTCGCGCCACGTTCGATTCGACGATCCGAGGATCTTTGAACACGTGTCGATTGACCCGTTGCAGCACGAATCGAGCAGCGGATTTTTGCTCGCTGCCGGCGACGGAGCCGACCAGATAGGTATCGTTGATATGACCCGTGCCGAGCGGCCGGCAGTCGGCCGCTTCGAACCAACCCGCGCACAGCGCCTCCTGCGCGTTCAATCGTCTGATTCCGTCAACCAGCGGCGTAGCCGCGGACCGACGGCGACCATGAGTTCACCCCTGGGCGCAGTAATTTCAGCCAACTGCGCCTCGGTCTGCTTCCCAGGCGCCCCCTGCAGGCGCTCGATCACGAGCCGACCCAGCTCGCCGCATGCTGCTGCCAGCTCAGCCAGCGATGCAGGCGCGGCGGCGGGATTAAGTGAGATCCAGCCGGTCGCAAGTTTTTCAAGTTCAGTCATCGTCTGCTCGGTGCCCGGTTCGTCCAGCAGCGCCGTGCACAGTGCATCGACCTGACGCGCAAGGCGGCTTTCCGGGGCGAGGTAATCCGCAATGGTGGTGAGCGGTGTGTCCGCATCATAAGGTCGCGCCTGCGGCATTTGTGCGCCGCTGATACGAGCTTGCAGTGCCGCTTCCCCCAGCAGGCGGCCATACCATTTCACCGGTTCGAGCATGTCAATGAGTGGCAACCAGGCATCCTCAATCCCGGCCTTGCGCAATTGAGCACGGCTGCGGGCATGGAGGTCGAACCCACGAAGCGGATGAAGCTGCGTCAGATAGTGTTCGAGTCGGTCGTGCAGCTCGTTGGCGTCTTCACATTCCGCGGGCGACCAGAACCTCTCGGCGATAGCCGGCAGGCGACTCCACAAACGCACATCCAGTACTTCGGAATCGACCAGCTCGCCCCACAAACAGGCTTCGCCACCGATCACCGGCCCGCTGTTCGCCGCATTCGCCAACTGAATTGCGCCTCGCCGCCATTGCGATGTCCAACGCATCCCCGCAGCAACGTGAGAAAACCGTGGGTCATCCAGCAGCGCATCCTCCCGTGCAACCAGGTCGGTCTGGCTGGCTTGCGGGTCGAACCCGTAGTGGACGTCCACCGGATAATTGAGATCCAGATAGTAAGGCGCAGACACCAGCGTTCGATTGCCGTTGGCGCGTGCCCGATCCCGCGTCGTTGCACCGCGCCAGCACTGCACGATCCAATCCGGGTTGAGAGAGGGATGCAACACTTCGTCCCAGGCAACAACCGTCTTGCGCCGCGCCGCGAGCAGGTCAGCTACGCGTTGATTGAAGTAGGCCTGTAGTCCGGCGACATCGGCAATCTGGTTTGCATCCATGAATTCTGCAATCGCAGGTTCCTCGGACCACCACTTTGGATTGACCTCATCGCCACCCAGGTGCAGACATTCGTCGGGGAATATGTCCGCGAGCTCGTCAAACAGACAACCGATCGCCGTGTAAACATCTTCATTCGTGGGATCGAGACAAGCCTCGTGGGGGCCGAATCTGCGCGATTCGGCGCTAGCCCGCGGACCCCATTGCGGATAGGCGGCAAGCCAGCTGCTGACATGGCCGGGCATATCGATTTCCGGCACGACGCGGATGCCGAAGGAAGCCGCTTCAGCCACGAGTGCTGACAAGTCTGCCGCTGAGTACGCGGTCGCGCTCACAAGTTTCGGATAGGACGTGGAGGGAAAGCGGAAGCCCTGATCGTCGCTCAGGTGCAGGTGCAGAACATTCAGTTTGCACAGAGCCATACCTTTGAGTGTCCGCGAGAGCACCTGGGTATCCAGAAAATGACGCGCAACGTCGAGCAGTAAACCGCGCCAGGCGAAGCGCGGCGCGTCGTCAATCGCAACATAGGGAATGACGCCGGCTGCGGAGACAATCTGGGTGAGGGTCGTCAGCGCATGCAGCACGCCGCGATCACAGGCCGCGTCGATGTAAATGCCCGCATCGTCCACCACCAGCCAGTAGCTTTCGTCCTCACCGAGTGCTGGATAATCGGCACCCGCTGACTCACAGCAAATTCTGAGCGTAACGCCTGCGTCTTTGGCGACCTGCGGCAGCCCGGTCAATTGCGCTACTTCGGAAGCAAATCGCTGTACCGCTGAATTGATTCGCGGGCTCGACGTTTGCTCGTAACTCGTCTCGAAACGGGCGCTGAGCAACTGCACAGAACCGCCGCCGACATCCAGTTGCCGCGGCCAGGGAAGTACCGACACCGCGGAAGAATCGGGATGCGCCATCGTCAGCCAATGCCATGAGTTCGTGAGCGACTGTGGAAGAGACTCGGCAGGGTGTCAATGCACAAAGCGGCCGTGCACCAAGCCGGACGACGGTTGCTGCACAGCCAACGGACGCAGCAGGACCTTGAGCAGGGCAATGCCGCATGCCACCATGCGTATCTGCATTTTCCTGCGAGCCGGATTTAGCGAATGAATATAGAAGAACGTATGCGTGCTGTATTGGCGGCCGAAGCACAAGCCATCAGCTCCGTTGAAGTCAATGAATCGTTCGTACGATCGGTGGAGGTGATGAAAGACTGCGATGGCAAAATTCTGACGACCGGTATCGGCAAAGCCGGTTACATCGCCAGCAAGTTCGCCTCCACCCTGTGTTCGACGGCGACACCGGCGGTATTTATCCATCCGGCCGAAGCCGCGCACGGCGACTTGGGCCTGGTGGACACCCACGACGTGATGGTCGCTTTCTCCACCAGCGGCAAAAGCCGCGAAGTGCTGGAGATCCTCGAGCTTGCCCGTCACCTGGGTGTCGCGACGATCATTGGCATCACCTCCCATCCGGATTCCGCGTTACGCGAATACTCCGACATCGTCCTGGACATGGGCGTGATCAGCGAACCTTGTCCTCTCGGCCTGACGCCGAGTTCGAGCATGGCCGTGATGCTCGCCATCAGTGATGCGATCGCACTTGCCTTGCTCGAAGTAAAAGGCGTTACCCGGGAAGACTATGGCTTGCGCCACCACGGCGGCTACCTCGGTCGAACGGCGCGGGAAGACAACGCGCCACACTAGCAGCGTGTTGAACAACACGCTGCTAGTCCTTTGCACTCGCCGGACAGAGCAATAATTTTTGCATCGCAGGAACCATGGATCGATGGATGGACGAATGGATGAACGGAGGGTTGGGACCATGACAACTCGGACCAACTCGAGCCTGGTTGGTCTCCTGATCGTTTTATCGCTGCCGATCGCTTTTTACCCTTTCGCCTTTCAGCTCGGCGAGACCGGCGACCCACAATTTCAACAACGCATCGCTTCTATGCCCCTGTTCGCCGCATTTCATTTCATCGGCGCCGGCATCGCGTTGCTGCTGGGTGGCTTTCAGTTCGTCAGCCGTATTCGTAACAAAGCGATAAACGTACACCGCTGGTTGGGGCGCACCTATCTGCTGGCCGTTCTCTTCGGCGGCATCGGCGGCTTTGTGCTCGCCGGCAGCGCCGACGGCGGCCTCGTTGGCCGGCTGGGGTTTGCCACACTTGCCATCATCTGGCTCTACAGCGGCTGGCAGGCCTATGCCGCCGTGCGCCGCGGTGATATCGCGACCCACCGCCAACGGATGATGCGGAATTTCGCGCTGACCTTTGCGGCCGTCACGTTACGCATCCATCTGAACATCCTGACGGGACCGCTGGAGATATCGTTTGCGGAGGCCTACGCGAGCGTGGCATGGATTTCCTGGGTGCCCAATCTGCTCATCGTCGAGTGGTTTCTGTTACGGCGCAAAATGCCGCTGACAAATACCAATGAATCGGCGCGCGCCCTCTGACAGCGCTTTGTGCTTTTTATAGTAAACGCCGACGTGTCGTTCGAAGCTGGAAATTTCCAACCCCTGGATGTGATGGTATCCAGGTGACTCCTCTAACAACCGATCAGACATGTAGCTCAGACCTTTGCCGGCCTCACACAGGGCAAGCCGTAGCTCCAGGTGACTCACCTCCCAGACATCGCCCACCAGATCCCTGATCCGCTCGCCACCACCGCGTTTGCTCGCGTTATCGAGATAGGATGTCAGCAGGGTCTGGGTGGCCATGCATTCCTTGGCATTGTTCATCAGTTCGTTAAACGCTGGATGATTTTCATGCACGGCAAGCAGACGTTGCTCTGTGAAAAAACCGACGCATTCGAAGTGCCCGGGCATGTGCGACTGGAACGGACCGAAGGCCAGCTCCCAGCGATCCTCATCGACGCCGTAGACCATTTCCCGGCTCGGAGCGACATCGAGCTTGAGTCGCGTAAGCGGATTTTTATCGCAGAATTCCAGCAGCAACTGCTTGCCGAAAAACCGGTTGACCGTGCTGCTCATCGCGAGGTTCAACGTCGACAGTGCGCCGCTGCGAATGCGCTGAATATCATCGAGCGCCTGGTTTTCTTCGTTGATCACCATGCGGCTGAAGCTGAACAGCCGCTTGCCCGCCTCCGTCAGTTCGAGCTGGCGGCCACGCACCATGAGTTGTGTGTTGAGTTTGTGTTCGAGATTGGCTATCGCCTGGCTGACGGCAGATTGCGAAACCGCAAGCTTTTCGGCGGCGCGACTGAATCCGCCGGCTTCCACAACCGCCGCTAAAATTCGAATTTCGTGACGCTCGATGTGCATGCGCCGAGCCTACCACCCGTCCCGGAGCGTCTCCACCTGTCGGTGGAGGCCTCCACTTATCGCTCGATAAGGCAGTCTTATGGCTATTTCGTGCGCATAAGTGCGGCTACTTATTTCAGAAGTCGCACGCTCTGGGTCAGTCGTGACACTTTCGTTATCTTGGGCCACTAACCTGGTCGGACAGTTTTTTTTCAGGAGACAACGGATGAATATATCCCGCGGACTCGAGGGCGTGGTGGTCGACACCACGCGAATCTCACTCGTCGACGGTGTCAACGGCGTACTGAGTTATCGTGGCAGCAACGTCGACAACCTGGTTGGCAAACCGTTTGGTCACGTGGCCAGCCTCGTGGTCGACGGTGAATGTTCCGCAGCACTCAGCGAATCACTGCACGCTGCATGCAGCCTCTCCGAGCGCGAGACCGACTTGATCTGTGCACTGCCCGAGTCAACCCATCCCATGCACGTGCTGCAGGGAATCACCCCGCTGCTCGACGCAACCGAACGTTTCGCCGAGCGCGGCGAAGCCGCCCAGGGTTTTGCGATTGCCGCGAAACTTCCCACCATACTCGCCACCTTCCTGCTCCGCCGGCGGCCGGACGCCAGTAGCGTGGCCGATCCGGCCGAACGTTTTCTGCGGCAGATCGACGCGGCGGACTCAGCCATCGGCCGCGAAGCGTACAACGTGACGCAGATTCTCCAGATCGAACACAGCTTCAACGCGAGCAGCTTCGTCGCCCGGGCGACAGCAAGTACGCTTGCGCCGGTCGAAAACGCCTTGTCGGCGGCGTTCGGCACCCTGCATGGACGGCTCCACGGCGGCGCCGACGCAGCGGCGCTGGAAACCGCCGATCGGGTCGGCCGGCCGGAGCGCGCAGCGGCGTTCGTCGATGACTGCCTGGCGAACAAGGTCAAGGTCATGGGCATGGGTCACCGGGAATACCGGGTGCTCGATCCGCGCGCCCGCTATCTCAAAACTCTGGCCGAATCCCTGTGCAGTGGCACCGAGCATGAAGTGACCTATCGGACTCTGGTTGCGATCGAGGCAAGATTCACCGAGCGCATGGCCGAAAAAGGCAAATCGCTCTATGCGAACCTCGAGTTCTACAAAGGGGTGATTTACCGGACACTGGGACTGCCGAGCCGTTTCTTCACCGCGAATTTCGCTCTCGCCAGGGTGTTCGGTTACCTCGCCCACTTCATTGAAAGCCGTGAGGACAATCGCCTCATACGGCCCACAGCCCACTACGTGGGTCCGGCGGTTGCTTAGCGCGCCAGTGACCCACTGCCCTGGGGCTGAGGTAGGGTCAGGCGTACGGTGAGCGACCAACCGCAAGGAGCGAATTGACCGTCTTCGGGCAAGTTCGCGGATTGAGGGAATCGCGGAGCGATTGGGCGCCGGGCGAATGGCCCTACCTCAGCCCCAGGGTAGTGGGTCACGTCCCAGCTACTCGGGCGTGAGGGTCAATAGCAAGTCAGCGTCGACGGCTGCGAAGCCAATTTTCGCGAACAGACCGCGCAGTGGCGTGCTGGCAACGAATATTTCGCGTGCGCCCTTGGTTTCCGCAAGGCCAATGGCGTGGCCGAGCAGCCAGCCGCCGAGGCCTTTGCGGCGGTAACCTTCGGCGACTGAAAGATTGAGCAACTGATAGCGCGTCGGCGTCATCGCGGCGACGACGTAGACGCCGATCACCGCATCATTCAGTTTCGCCACGCGCATCAATTCGGTGTGGGCATAGGCGTCGACGCGCGCCTCGTCCGGATCGGCCGCGAGTAGCAGTTCCCAGGGAATTTCATCGCGGTAGGGCTTGTATATCGGCGTCTGCGAGGGCGGCAACCGGCTCACCTGCGCCACACCCGCCGGGCGCCGTTCACAACCAGAATTTCCACCATCTGGCACCCCTGCGACCATCGCGACCGCGGAAGGAGGAGTCTGCGGAGCGCCCGGCCATGTAATGCCGGGTCAGAACACCCGACAGGCGATCGTAATGGGCCCAGTCATCCTCCACGCCGTAGACGTCCTCACCGAATACCGCGCGAAAATCATCGAAAAACGAGGCGTAGTAACGATCGGTGAACTGCCGGCCGTGTGCATTGAGGCAGTCGCTGGTCAGGCGGCCGCCACAACCGGCTATCAGCAGCTCACTGCCGGTCACCTCGCGGTAGCGCAATCGCAGAAGCAGCGTCTCGCAGCTGTGCTGCAACTGCTCGCTGACCAGGTGCAAATTGGCGCACCACGCAAGATACATCCCCATGGGCACGCAGGCCCGCTCGATGCTGCCCGCAGCAGCCAGGTGGTGATCGAGATCATCGTAGACAACGCACGCTTGCGGCATCATTTGCGGCACGCTAGAGCGCATTGTCGAGATCGCGCAACAAGTCGTCGGTAGACTCGATGCCGACGCTCAACCGGATCAGCCCCTCGCCAATGCCCACCTCGGCCCTTCTTGCGGCCGAGAGGCTCGCGTGGGTCATCAATCCCGGATGCTCGATCAGGGATTCCACCCCGCCCAGGCTTTCCGCCAGTGTGAAGACTGCCACCTTTGACATGAGAGCTTTCGCGGCGGGCAAGCCGCCGTTGAGCGAAAACGCCAGCATGCCGCCGTGACCCGATGTCTGGCGGCAGGCGAGTTCGTGCTGCGGATGGCTCGCCAGCCCCGGATACGCCACCCATTCCACTTTGCGATGGCCCTGGAGGAATTCTGCAACCGCCAGTGCGTTCTTCGCATGCGCCTGCATGCGGATCGCCAGGGTCTTGAGGCTGCGCAGACACAGATAAGAATCAAAAGCGCTCTGAATTCCGCCGAGCGACTGGTTGAGAAACTTCAGCTGCCCGGCGAGCTCTTCATCATCGGTGATGACAACACCGCCGATGAGATCGCTGTGGCCGTTGATGTACTTCGTCGAGGAGTGCAAGACCAGATCCGCGTCCAGGGCGAGCGGCCGCTGAAAATACGGACTCATGAAGGTGTTATCCACCATCAGGCGGGCGCCGTGTTCGTGGGTAATGGCGGCGACGGCTGCGATGTCGATCAGCTTCATCAGCGGATTCGTCGGCGATTCGATCCAGACCAGGCGAGTGTTGTCACGCATCGCCCCAGCCAGCGCCGTCGGCTCCGACAGATCCAGGAACGTGAAATCCAGGCCTTTCTTGTGAAAAATCTCTGCAAAAAGCCGATACGTGCCGCCGTACATGTCATCGCAACACACGACATGATCGCCCTGGCTGAGCAGATGCATGACCGTCGTGGCACCCATGCAGCCCGAGGCAAACGCAAAGCCGAAGCGTGCTCCTTCCAGATTGGCGACACATGCTTCGTACGCGGCGCGGGTGGGATTGCCTGCTCGCGAGTAATCGTAACCCTGGAAGACGCCCGGTTCGGAATGGACGTAGGTCGAAGTCAGGTACAGGGGTGTCACCACCGCGCCGGTGGCGCTGTCGGGGCTCTGGCCGGCATGTATGGCGCGCGTCTCGAAGCCGAATTCTTCGTCTGACCAGTTCATCGGTTGTCCCTCATCGTCTGCCGCTGCGTCGCTGTCATGGCGCGAAGCTCGAACGGGCTCGAACGCCCCAACGACCGTCGATTCGCACGATCACATACAGCGAATCGTAGGTTGCAATCAGTGCATCGTCGGCATCGAAACGCGAAAACTGCACCTGAATGTGGACCTTTGTTGCGGAGTCCTGGAGCACGACCATGTCGTCCCACGTGCTGTAACGCCAACCGGTTGCGGCGGCAAAACTCGCGAGATCCATGGCGTCCATAAAGTCATTGCGCGTCTCATATATCACCACCTCGGAGCTGGCGAGGCGCACATGGGGATAGACCAGCGTGTCTGCCCACGCGGCTTCGTCGCGCGCGTTGAACGCGGCCAGGAAGTCGGCCATCACGCCAGTGGCGGCTTCCCGCGCTACCGCGTCGGCCAAAACCGGGTTCGCCATGAGGCAACTGCCGACAAACAAGCCACGCACCACTCTGAGCAGCAATCTGAAGTTGCGCCTGTCCACACTCACACCCCACAGCTTTCTTGCGCTCGACAAAGAGTCGCGCACAGTAGCCCTCGAGCGCCACCCCAGCAACCCTTGGGAGCGGTCCTGTAGCGGTCCGACGCTTCGTTATTGTCCGATCCCTTGTTCTTCGTAATGGTCGGACAGGACCTGGCGCTGCGGTAATTTTGTACTACACTCCCCTGCAGCGCTATTGCCGGAGTGCGGGCGCACCAGGAAGGGTGCGGGCGCACCAGGGGACGCGTCGGGTGAGACTGGCGCCAGGTAAAACGCCGGGTAAAACAGCCGAGTGCGGAGGAGACCATGGGTCGACTATTTCTGATGTTCAGTGTTTTGACGTTCGCAGCCGCGGCATTTGCGGCTGGCTCGGCCGGGGGCACCTCCGGCGGTATGCCCACGCAGAGTACGCCGCGAACGCCGGAGCAGATTGCCGCTGCACATTACAAGTCCGGTCTGAAGCACAAGAAACGTGCCTGGAAGAATGAAGAGCGGGCAGCGACCGCGCTGGCGGCGGACAACGAGAAAAAATACCAGAAATATCTGAAGCGGGCCCAGAAAGAGTACGTGAAGGCCATGAACGATCATGGCGCCGCTCTGAAAGTCTTTCCGCAACACTACGAGGCCGCCAACGAACTGGGCTACGCGCTGCGCAAGACGGGTGATTATCGTAAGGCGATTGGCGCCTACAACTACGCCCTGGGCATAAAACCCGATTTCCACCAGGCGATCGAGTATCGCGGCGAAGCATTCCTCGCCATCGGCTTGATCGAGGAAGCCAAGCAGTCCTACATGGCCTTGTTCCGCGCAGATCCCGAACTTGCTCAGCAGCTCATGACCGCAATGGACACCTGGCTTGCCGAGCAAACTGACCAGACCGAGTCCATCGCGGATCTCGCCACTTGGGTTGAAGAGAGGAAGAACCTGGCAAATATCTCGCAGGATCTGTCGCAGAACACAGCTCGTCAGTGGTAACCCGCGCACGCCCGCTGGCGCGTCGCTAGATCGGCGCGACACCGCTGATTGTGACCCGATGCATGCGTCGATGCTGTGGGAAATAATCATTCACTGGTTTGTGCTGGGTTAACCGATTGTCCCAGATCGCCACGGTGTTCGGCTGCCAGTTGAGCCGCACCACGAACTCTTCCGTCACGATATGGCGATACAGGAATTCGAGCAACATCGTGCTTTCGGCTTTGCTCAATCCCACGATGTGCGTCGTGAACAACGCATTGACGTAGATAACCTTTTTCGCGGTCTCCGGATGCGCACAAACGAGTGGATGTGTCACCGGTGGATTCGCCGCAACTGCCTCGGCAAGCCGTTCGGTACCACCGGATTCGGCAAGACTCTCGGCAAAGCCGTGGCGAAAGTCATGGACCGCTTCGAGCGCATCGAGCAGCTGCCTGATCGGCTGCGAAAGACTTTCATAGGCAGCCGCCGTACTCGCCCACAACGTGTCGCCACCGTAGGGCGGAATGATCTGACCGTGTAGCAGCGTGATGGCGGGCGGCGCGCTGCGGAATGTCATGTCGGTATGCCAGGCTTCAATCTTGCTGGGTTCTTCTGCCGTGCTTTCGAGTATCTGCACATCGGGCGCACCCGGCACGGTCGCATAAGCAGGATGGCCTTCTATCTGGCCGAATCTGCGGGCAAACGCCTGGAAGTCAGGCGGCGCTAGTTCCTGCTCGCGAAAGAACAGCACCGCATGTTCGAGCAATGCCGTATGGACCTGCGCGAACAGCGCATCGGATTGCGCAACATCGGCGAGCGCGACATCCACAACGTATGCACCGATTGCTCCGGCTGCTTTTTGCAACTGCAACGTGGCATCCTTAGTGGCTGTAACTTGAGAAAGTGAAGTTTACCCAGTGGCAGAGCAAGAAGGCATCATTAGATTCGCCTACGACCTGCAGGTGCCCGAGACCGAGATCGCCGAAGACGAACTGTTCAACCCTCTGCGCGCCTGGCGCGTCATCTTCCGGGATCTCGGCCTGATAGGTCAGAACGCAGCACGCTACCAGGGACTTGGTTTCGGTAACCTCAGCGCCCGCGACCCTGACCGGGAGAACGAATTCATCATCACCGCCAGCCAGTCCGGTGGCGTGGCAGATCTCCAGCAACAGCACATGGTCCGCATCACCAACTGCAACCTGGAGCGCTTCTGGGTCGATGCCTGTGGCAATGCGCCGCCGTCTTCGGAAACCCTG
>SMVA01182625.1_pt1 | contig 12847 bp, 11 predicted proteins | sample 2456451 | NCBI WGS metagenome assembly SMVA01 (sample SAMN11095933, study PRJNA526329) | marine sediment metagenome | biome: Marine sediment; feature: Surficial sediment; material: Deep marine sediment; isolation source: Hadal surficial sediment | place: Pacific Ocean | collected 2014-05 | depth...
CAGGTCCTGTTCACCTATTTGCACCTCGCCCCCGATCTCGAGCAAACTCAAGGTCTGATCGATTCCGGCTGCATCGCGATCGCCTACGAAACCGTGACCGATGCGCGCGGCGGCCTGCCGCTGCTCGCGCCGATGAGCGAGGTCGCCGGGCGCATGTCGGTGCAGGTCGGCGCCCATTGCTTGGAGAAGGAGCAGGGCGGTTCGGGCATGTTGCTCGGCGGCGTGCCCGGCGTGGCGGCGGCGCGGGTGGTGATCATCGGCGGCGGGGTCTCGGGCACCAATGCGGCGCGCATGGCCATGGGCTTGGAGGCCCACGTCACGGTGATCGACAAGAACCTGGCCCAGCTCTACGCGCTCGACCTGCAGTTCGGACCGATGCTGAACACCATCTTCTCGACCGTGGACAACATCGAATCCCAGGTCATGGGCGCGGATCTGGTGATCGGCGCGGTGCTGGTGCCTGGCGCCGCAACCCCCAAGCTGGTCAGCCGCGACATGGTCCGGCGCATGCGGCCCGGCTCGGTGCTGGTCGATATCGCCATCGACCAGGGCGGCTGTTTCGAGACCTCGCGCCCGACCAACCATGCCGAGCCGACTTACGTCGAGGAGGGCACGGTGCACTACTGCGTGACCAACATGCCCGGCGCGGTCGCCCGCACCTCCACGATCGCGCTCAACAACGCGACCCTGCCGTTCGTCATCGCCCTCGCCGACAAGGGCCACCGCCGGGCGCTGGCCGAGGACCCGCATCTCAAACAAGGCCTCAACGTGGCCGGCGGCAAGGTCACCTATAAGGCGGTCGCCAAAGCCCACGGCCTGCCCTACGTGGCGCCCGAGGAAGCCCTGGGTTTGTAGGTGCCGCGCCCGCCGGTAAGATGACCGCCCATGGGCTGCTGTCATTACTACGCCCCTACCGCGGGCGGGGATACGGCGTTTTCGGTCGACGTCTCGGCGATCACCTTCGGTCCCGGGGTTTTGGCCGAGGCCGGCGATCACGTGGCCGCGCGCGGCATCAAACGCGTGGCGCTGATGACCGACAAGGTGATGGCCGGGCTCGACGAACATCTGGCCAGCGTGCGGGCGTCCCTGGAGGCGGCTGGGCTCGACGTGGTGCTCTACGACGAGGTCCGGGTCGAGCCGACCGACACGTCGTTCCTGGCGGCCACGGAATTCGCGCGCGAATGCGGCGCCGAGGCCTTCGTCTCGCTCGGCGGCGGCTCGGTCATCGACACCTGCAAGGCGGCCAACCTCTACGCCAGCTACCCGGCCGAGTTCCTGACCTACGTGAATGCGCCGATCGGCGGCGGCCAACCGGCGACCGGGAGGCACGCGGCCAGGTCATGTGGGCGGCGACACTGGCCGGCATCGCGTTTGGAAACGCCGGCGTGCACGCGCCCCACGGCATGTCGGTCATGGTCAACGCGCCCTCGGTGTTCCGCTTCACCGCCGGCGCCTGTCCGGAGCGGCACCTGGACGCGGCCGCTTGGCTGGGTGCGGAAATCGGCGGGGCCGGGACGGCGGATGCCGCGGAGGTGCTCTCCGGCCAGCTGATCGCGTTGATGCGCGCGACCGGCATGCCGAATGGCATCGCGGGTGTCGGCTACGGCGAGGCCGATATCCCGGCGCTGACCGAGGGCGCCTATCCCCAGCGCCGCCTGCTCGACAACGCGCCCTGCGCGATCGGCCGGGACCAGATCGGCGAATTGTTCCGGGATGCGCTGAGCTACTGGTGACGCCGTGTGGCGAGGCCCGGTCTTGGCCTCCCCGGTCTTGGCCTCCCCGGTCTTGGCCTCACGGAAAACCTGGAATTGGTCCTAGCCCTGGCTTGGGGGCAGGGACTAAGCTCCGGGCAACACTCCGATCTCTCTGTCCAACGGGTGGAACCGAGTCATGACCGAAATCAACAAGATGCCGAACTCGCTTGAAGAATACTGGATGCCGTTCACGGCCAACCGGGACTTCAAGGCCAATCCGCGCCTGATCACCGGCGCCGAAGGCATGTATTACACGACCCATCGGGGCGACAAGGTGCTCGACGCCTCGGCCGGGCTGTTCTGCGTGGCCGCCGGCCATGGCCGCAAGGAGATCGCCGAGGCGGTGCACAAGGCGCTGACCGAGCTCGACTACTGTCCGCCGTTCCAGTACGGCCACCCGCTGTCGTTCGAGCTGTCGCGCCGCCTGGCGGCGGTGACGCCGGGCGATCTCAATCACATCTTCTATGGGAATTCCGGGTCCGAGGCGGTTGATTCGGCTCTGAAAATTGCACTTGCCTACCATCGCGCCAAGGGCGAGGGGCAGCGCACGCGGCTGGTCGGGCGCGAGCTTGCCTATCACGGCGTCAATTTCGGCGGCCTGACCGTGGCCGGGTTGGTCAACAACAAGCGCGTGTTCGGCCCCGGGCTGCCTGGCGCCCTGCACCTGCGCCACACCCGTCTGCCCGAACACAAGTTCGTGCAGGGTCAGCCGGAAACCGGCGCCGAGCTGGCCGACGAGCTGCAGCGCTTCGTCGAGCTGCACGGCGCCGATACCATCGCTGCCTGCATCGTCGAGCCGATCGCCGGCTCGATCGGTTCGCTGGTGCCGCCGAAAGGCTATTTGCAGCGCCTGCGCAAGATCTGCGACCAGCACGGCATCGTCTTGATCTTCGACGAGGTGATCTGCGGGTTCGGGCGCACCGGCAAGCAGTTCGCCTCGGATTCCTTCGGTGTGGTGCCCGACCTAATGACCATGGCCAAGGCGCTGACCAACGGCGTCGTGCCGATGGGCGCGGTCGCCTGCAGCGACAAGATCTACGAGGGCATCACCGGCGCCGCGCCCGAGGCGGCGATCGAGCTGTTCCATGGCTACACCTATTCGGGCTGCCCGGTGGCGGCGGCGGCGGGACTGGCGACTCGCGATATTTTCGAGCGCGAAAATCTGGTCGAACGGGCCGCGGAGATGGCGCCCAAGTTTCAGGAAGCGCTGTTCGCGTGTCGGGATATTCCAATCGTCACCGACATCCGCGGTTACGGTCTGCTCGGCACCCTGGACCTGGCGCCGGTGGAGCGCCCTGGTGTGCGCGGCTACGCGGTCCTGCAGCAGCTCTACGACGCCGGGGTCATGACCAAGATCACCGGTGACAGCGTGTTGCTCTCGCCACCGCTGATTCTCGAAGACAGCCACATCGACGAGATGTTCACCAAGATCCGCGGTGTGCTCGCGGGGCAGTAATCCGTCGCGCCGGACGAGAACCGCGTGACTACGCGTTAACGAACTTGTCGCGGTACTCGGTTCGCAAGTCGGCGTACCACTGCGGCTCGCTCGGCCAGGGGTTGAGGTTGGCGAGGGCGCCGGCGGGATAGGCTTCCGCGAAGTTCTTCCGGTACTGATCGTTCGCGAAGGCGTCCGCGCCGATCACGGCCGAGTTGTAGCCGTGCTTGTCGATGGCCTTGCCCGCCGGCTCGGGTTCGAAGGCGAACTTCAGGAATTCGTAGATCTGGTCGATGTTCTTGGCGCCGATCGGCATCGCCAAGCCATCGACCCAGGCCAACGCCCCTTCTTTCGGCGCCTGGTAGGTCACCGGTTCGCCCGCGGTCTTAAGCGCGAGCGGCGGGCCGTCCCAGGTCTGGCCGACGATCACGCCGCCGGTGAGCAGGCCGTTCTTCTGCGCGTCGGCGTCGTTCCAGAGCAGCTTGATGTTGCCTTTTCGCTCGATACAGAACTCGGTGATCTTGGTCCAGGTTTGGTGCATCTTTTCTTCGCTCTGATAGGCCTGCCACACCGACCCGGGGTCCATGAGTTCGGCGGCTTCCATGTATAGGCCCGCGCCGAGCATCATGGAATGTGGCCGGCCCATGGTCTTGCCGGCGTTCTCTTCGGCCCAGATGTCGCCGTAGCTGGGAACGCCGTCGCTGGGCGACCACTTGTCGGTGCGCCATCCAATGCCTTCGGTGCCCCAGATGTGGGGCAACCAGTGCACGCCCTTGCCATCGAAATTCCATTCGCGGACGCCGATATTGAGCATGGCCGGGTTGATCGACGCGGTGTCGATCCGGTCCATGTCGAAAGGCTGCACCAATTCGAGGGGCTGCCACTGCGGCGCGCGCATGTTGGTCGGACTGATGAGGTCGAAGCCCTGCCCGTGGGAGGCCTTCGTTTTGGCGATGATTTCTTCGTTCGAGCCGATGCCGATGTAGTTGACCTTGATGCCGCTCGCCGCCTCGAAGTCGGCGATGAATTTGGGCGGCAGATAGTCGGACCACATCAAGATGTCGATCTCGCCCGAGGAGGCGAGCACGCCGCGGCTGATTGCGAAGGGGCCGGCGGCCAGCGCCGCGCCGGCGGCGGCGCCCCTTAGGACCGTACGCCGCGTCAGCTCGCGTGCGGCGGCCGCGGTCTTTTCAGCATCGAGTTGAGCTTTGGTTTTCTCTGTCACGCTGCCATACCCCGCTCGGCACATTGAATCTGCGGAGTCACTCGAATGACCGGTGATGTCGGCGGCTCAATGCGTTCGGCATTATGTTACAGCATATTCGCGGCGCAAAGGGCATGTCGCGGTGATTCAGAGTTAAAAACAGATCATTATCGACGAGATTTGGTGTTAGGCCGTGGACGCCGGGTTTTCGGCCAGCGCCGGGCACGGTTCGGGCATAATTCGGGACGGCCCGGGAGATGGGACGACACCAGAGACCACTCGACCCAGGGGACGACTCGACCCAGGGGACCTGGCATGGCTGGATTTACGCTCGGGGGCACCGCCGCTTTCGTTTGGTTTGGCTTCTGTTGGGCGGGATATACCGCGTTCGCCGATCACAGCCGCTGGCGCCATCTAAGCATCACAGCCGCCATGAACCGCGAGCGCGGCGTTTGGATGAATGAGATGCTGGCCCGCGAGTTCCGCATGGTCGACATCCAAATCGTTGGAAACCTGTTGAGAAGTCTGGGATTTTTTGCCCCACGACGATTCTTCTGGTGGCCGGACTGATTGCGGTCCTGGGTGCCGCGGAGCAGGCCGTCGAAACCCTCGCGGAAGTGCCGATCGCGGTGCCGACCACGGAGGCGGTTTGGCACGTGAAGGTACTGCTGCTGGTAACGATCTTCGTCTACGCCTTCTTCAAGTTCGCCTGGGCGTTCCGGCTGACCAACAACTGCTCGATCCTGATCGGCGCGGCACCGACCGCGCCGGCCGATCCAGCCCGGGCCGAGGCTCATGCCGAACGGGTGGCGACGATCATAGGCTTGGCGGCGTTTCATTTGAACCGCGGGTTTCGAGGTTATTTTTTCGCACTCGCCGCGCTTGCCTGGTTTCTCCATCCGGCGATTTTCACGGTCGTCTCGACCTGGGTCGTACTGGTGCTTTATCGCCGGGATTTCCGGTCCCGCGCCCTGCGCGCCGTCCGCGCGGCCGAAGAGGCGGCCCCCCCTGAACGCCCGGCGCGGTCCGGTTCCCATGCCCCGGAGCGCCCGCGCAACACCTTCCGCCTCGGCTTCTCCTCGATCCCGGTCGAAAAACTCGCCCCCGGTATCGAAAAACTCGCCCAAATTATCGACCGCATGGGGTGAGGGGAGGGGCTTCGCCGGCCGGCGCGAAACGTCACCCCTCCGGCGGCGGGGCGATGGCGTCCTCAAAGGGGTGGCGCTTGGTGATGAGGCCGACGTGTAGGAACACGTCGAGCGTCGCCTCGTAGGCGGCCTTCGTGATTTCCACGTGCGGGCTCCAGCAGCCGAGGCCCTGGTAGGCGGCGATGGTCTCGGTCAGCACGCCCAGGTCGATCTCGGGGAACAGCGCCTGCTCGGCGCGGGCGATCTCGGCGGCCGGAGTCTCGGTCACGTAGGCCCGGGTCTTGCGGTAGGCGCGCATGAAGGCCTTGGCCATGTCGCCGGCCAGCCATTCCCGGGTCGCCGCCAGGCTGGAGAAGGCGCAGGGGCCGATCGGCTCGCCGACCCGCGCGACCACATGGCCAACGCCGTCGTGCTCCAATTGTTGCGGCGACGGGCCCTGCTGGTGGATGTAATCGCCGGTGCCGGCGCGGAAGGCCGCGTCCATCTCGGCGCCGCCGCCGGCATCGACCGCCTCGATCGCATCGTAGTCGAGGCCCGCCCGGTGGCAGGCGTAGCGGAACATGGCCAGCGGCTGGCCGCCGTGATCGACCAGCACCGTCTTGCCGGCCAGCTTATCCCAGGAGAAATCCGGCTCCGCCGCACGCCCGGTCAGGAAGAAACCGTCCATCTCGTTGATCTGGGCGAAGTGCATGGCCGGCGGCGTCGCGCCGCGCTCGAGCGCCGAAATGCCTTGCGAGGGCGCCGATTGCACCACGTCCGCCGAGCCGTCCACGAGCGCGTCGATCGCGGTCGCGCCGGGCGGCGAGATCGAGTGCTCGGGCTCCAAGCCCTCGGCCTGCAGGAAACCACCTGTGAATGTCGAAATCAGCGGGCTGTAAAAGGCGGAGAAACGGGTGAACTGAATATGGATCTTGGTCATCTAAGTTAGCCTCGCTCTTCGATCGGGACGTAGGGGCGGGGGGCGGGCCCGTTGTAGGCCAGCAGCGGCCGGATCAGGATGTTGTTGTCGAGCTGTTCGAGCGCCTGCAGGGTCCAGCCGGGCACCCGGCCGATCGCGAAGATCGGCACGAACAGATCCTCGGGCACGCCGTGCAGGAAATAGGCGACGCCGGAGTAGAAGTCGACGTTGACGTTGATTCCGTGGCGGGCGTAGCGGCTCATGGCCGCGACCACGGCCGCGAGGATGTCGTACCACTGGGGCTGCCCCATTTCGCGCGACAGCTTGGCCACGCCGTCGCGGATGTGGCGCGCGCGCGGATCCTCGGCACGGTAGACCCGGTGGCCGAAGCCCATCACCGGTTCGCGGTTTTTGCGCTTCGCGTTGACGTAGTCCTGGGCGTTGGCGGGATCGCCAATTTCCCGGGCCATGCGCATGACGTTCTCGGCGCCGCCGCCGTGGGCCGGACCCGAAAGCGCGGCGATTGCCGCGGTTATCGCGGCGTGTAGATCGGCGTCGGTGCCGATCACCACGCGCGCGGTGAACGAGGAGGCATTGGCACCATGTTCGGCGTGGAGCACGAAGTCGGTGTCCATGAGCTCCGCGGCATCCGCGCTCGGTTTCTCGCCCTTGAGCATGTAGAGGAAATTAGCGGCGTGGCCGAGTTCGGGCGAGGGGGCGACCGGTTCCCGGCCGTGGCGGATATGATTGTGCGCGGTCACGATGGTGGGAACCTGGGAGGTCAGGCGGATGCCCTTGCGCAGAGTCGCCTCGTGCGACTTGTCGGAAACCTCCGGCTCGAAGGCCGCGAGCGCCGAAACCGCGGTGCGCAGCACATCCATGGGATGGGCGTCCTTCACGGTACGGATCACGTCGTAAATTGGCTTCGGCAAGTGGCGTCCGGCCTTGATCTCGGCGTCAAAGGCGTCCAACTGGGCGCGGGTCGGCAACGCGCCCCTGAGCAGCAGATAGGCGGTTTCCTCGAAGGTGGAGTGTTCGGCCAGGTCGTGAATGGAATAGCCGCGGTAGCGCAGCTCGCCCGCGCGCCCGTCGATGAAGGTCGCGGCCGAGCGGTCCATGTAGACGCCCTTCAGGCCCCGGTGAATGTCCACCGTCTTGTCGCTGCCCATTTATGCGGAAGTCCCCTCAAGCCCGGCATGCCGGGGATCTGTCGATTCCCACCCATGGTCTCAATCCCGGTCCGAGAGCGCAAGGCCAGGGGATTTCTCCTCACTCGATCAAAGGTCTTGAAGGAGTTCGTGCCTTCTGGCACCGTAGCGCCTTGAGGTATTGGCATGATACGCAGAATCGTCCTCAAATAGGCATTTAACAGGGAGAGTCCAATGAAGAAGTTCGGCTTGCTAGCCGCCACCGCTATTGTGGCCGTGGCAGTGTATGGCACCGGGGCGGAAGCCGTGAGTTGCCCAATCAAGATCGGCGGCCTGGCGCCCCTGTCGGCGCCCGGCGCGGTCGGCGGCGGCGAGGGCATGCGCGCGGCGATGCTGATTGCCGAGAAAGACATCAACGCGGCCGGCGGCATCCTCGGTTGCGATCTCAAGGTGATTATCGCCGATACCGAGGGCCTGCCGGAAAAGGCGTCGGCCATCATGGAGAAGCTGATCACCCAGGACGGCGTGGTCGCGGTCGGCGGCGGCTATCATAGCTCGGTCGGCGTGGCCTCCAAGGACGTCGCCGACAATCGCAAGATTCCCGTGGTCTTCGCCGAGACCTGGAACGACACCATTACCGGCGACAAACAGAAGTTCATCTTCCGCATCGCGCCCTTGAGTTCCTGGGCCTCCGCCACCCTGTGGAAGACGGCGCTGCTGGTTCCCAACATCAAGAAGGTCGCCATCCTTACCGAAAACACCGACTACGGCATTCCCGCCGCCCAGGAGACCACCAAGGGTCTGATGTCTGGCGGCGTCGAGGCGGTGACCTTCAGCGTCGATATCGGCACTCAGGATTACGCCGGCATCGTCGAGCGCATGAAGGCCGAAAAGCCGGACTACATCATCGTTCTGGCGACCGGCGAAGCCGGCTACAACTTCGCCCAGCAGGCCGCCGACGCCGGCATGGGGCCCCAGGACATCCCGTTCCAGGCCGGTCAGGTGGCGCTCGAAAGCGGGGCCTATTGGGAGAACGTGCCGGACGGCAATTTCGCCTTCGTGCAACGCATCGGCACGCCGGCGAGCCAGTGGAACGACAAGGCGCTGAAGTTGAACGAGGCCTACAAGGAAATGACCGGCCGGGACGTCATCGAGAGCTATTCGATGGCAGCCTATGACTCGATCGCGATTTTCGCCCAGGCCATGGAAGAAGCCGGCTCCACCGATGGCGACGCCATCGTCGCGGCGCTGGAAGGCATCAGCCACGAAGGCACCCTAGGCCGCATCTACTTCCCCTACGGAACCGGGAAAGACCCGAGCGAGGATGGCAAGGGCGATGAGTGGTGGCACCAGTGGCCCGATCCCGCCATGACCATGATCCAGTATCAGATCGAGGGTCAAAGCTCCCTCGATGCGACCATCGTCTGGCCGGACGCCTACAAGACCGGCGATGCGATTTACGTCGGCCAATAGCGGGCGGCCAAAAAAAATCGGGATTTGAACTCATGAACCCCCGCCGGCGGTGCCCGCACTTCGTGGAGGCCGCCGGCGGATTTCATGAAAAGCATTTCCATTTTACGATCCGAACGCGGACGGGGTAGAGCGTGGAGTTTCCGAATATCTTCTGGGGGGTATTTGCCTGGATGATCTTCTGGGCGGTGTCCGGGAGTTTCGTCACCCGTCGCGCTTATCTGCGCCGGGACTTGGATACCTCGAACGCCCCGTTCGTTGGCGCCATGCTGGGCGCATCGACCGGCCCCTTCGGCCTGGTGCCGCTGTGCATGAACACGCCGGTTCTCACCACGCGGCTGATGGTGGCCCCGGCGCTTGCGTCGGTCGCCGTGCTCATGATCGCCTTCGGTTTCGCCGATCCGGAAAACTTCTGCGTCGCGAACGGCTCATTCGTCGCCTCGCAGATCGTCAACGGGCTGATCATCGGCATCATCTACGGTTTCATGGCGCTGGGGCTGACGCTGATCTTCTCGATCCTGGGGGTGGTCAGCTTCGCCCACGGCGAGTTTTACATGATCGGCGGCATGATCACCTATTTCCTGACCAAAGTCTGGCTGCCCGGCATCAACCCGATCTTCGCCATAACGCTCGCCTGCCTCGCCGCCTTCGCCATCGGCGCGGCCTTCGAGCGCATGTTCCTGACACCGATGTACGAGGGCAAGGTCGATCGGCCGGTCGAATACGGCATCCTGGTGACCTTCGGCCTGGCCTTCACGATACAGTATTTCGTCCAGGCCACGGCCGGCGCCAATCCGCTCAAGGCGAGCCGCTACTTCGACTTTCCCCGCATCCGCCTGCCGTCGAGCGCCGACCCCTGGCTGATCAAGACCAGCCGCGGGAACATGGAGCTGTTCGAGACCATCTCGATTTCCAACCCCCGCTTCACGGCGGCGGTGATGTGCATCATCGTGTTCGGCGCGTTGATGTATTTCCTGCATCGCACCTGGACCGGCAAGGCGCTGCGCGCCGTCAGCCAGGACCGCGAGGCGGCGGCCATCGCCGGCATCAACCCCGACCGCATGAACATGCTGGCCTTCGCGCTCGGCGGCATGATCGCGGCCCTCGCCGGGGCCATGCTGGTGCAGGCGTTTTCCTGGCTGCCCCAGGTCGGCGCCATTCCGGCCATGCGCTCTTTCGTGATCCTGGTCCTCGGTGGCTTGGGCTCGATACCCGGCGCCTTCGTCGGCGGGGTCATCGTCGGGCTGTTCGAGGCGGCGGGCACCGGCTGCCTGCCGGACGCCCAGAAGGCGGCCTCCTATATCCCCGCCTACGGCATGATCATCCTGACGCTCACGCTATTGTTGCGGCCGACCGGGCTGTTCGGTCGTCGCTTCGCCACCGGCGCACACGGTAAATTTTGACCAGGTCGCGCATACCGCAAGCGGCGGGGCTGTTCCTGGTCCTGTTCTTCACGATCTTTCCGTTCGTCTATACCGCGAATGATTATCCGTATATCATGCACACCCTCACCGCGTGTTTTTTCTACGCGATCCTGGCGTCGAGTTGGTCGATGCTGTCGGGTTACGCCGGACAGTTTTCGTTCGGCCACATGGGGTTCACCGGTGTCGGGGCCTATACCGCGGCGCTGTTCAGCCATTACTTCTATCTATCCCCGGTGCCGACCGAGTTTTGCACCGAATTTGCCATTGGCGACCAGTATCTGGTGATCGTCGATGCCATCGGCGTCACCTCCTCGACCCTGACCCAGGACTGCCTGCGCAAGGCGCTCGCGGTATGGGACGGCAGCGTCCAGATCACCCCCATGCCGGTCTGGCTCGGCATCATCCTCGGCACCCTCATGGGCGGTGTCTTCGGCCTGTTGATCGGACTGTTGGTGCTGCCCTTGCGGGCCGCTTATCTGGCCTTGTTCACCCTGGGTTTCTCGGAAATCCTGCGCGCCACGATCAGCGCGGAGATCGCGATTACGCGCGGGCAGGCGGGGATCGAGCTGCCCTATCTGTTCGATTCCGGCATTACCCTGTTCGGCCGCCATTTCGACAAGACCGACAAGCTGCCGCCTTATTTCGTGATGTTCTTCCTGCTGCTGACCTGCCTCGCCATCATGTTCTGGCTGACCAAATCCAAGTTCGGCCTGTTCGTGCGCGCCCTGCGCGAGGACCAGGACGCGGCGGCGGCGCTCGGTGTCAACACGACTCGCTACAAGGTTCTGGTGTTCGTTTTGACGTCGATGATGGCGGCGGCGGCCGGCGCGGTGATGGCCCATTATATCCGTATCATCACGCCCAACAATTTAATGATCCTGCAGATGAGCTTGGTCGTGGCCATGGCGGTGATCGGCGGAGTCGAGAACGTCGTCGCCGCGGCGATCGGCGCGATCCTCATTAACTTCGTGCTGGAATTGCTGCGCAACTCCTTCGAAATAGGTCCCTTCGTGGTCGATATGACGATTTGGCGTCTGGTGGTCTTTGGCGTGTTGCTGATGGTAACCCTGCGGTTCTTCCGAAACGGGTTGATCGCGCCGGTTATCGAGTATTTCCAGCGCGGCCACGTCGCCGCCGAGACGGTGGCCAAGCGGACAGAGGCCGCCGAGAACGCGGGGGGTTCGGCATGATCGAGCTCGTGGTCCACAATCTGAACAAGCGCTTCGGCGGGCTCCACGCTCTCAAGGACGTCAACTTCGAGATCAACGGGCCCGAACTGATCGGCCTGATCGGACCCAACGGCGCGGGCAAGACCACGCTGACCAACGTGCTGGACGGGGCGATCAAGCCCAACAGCGGCACGGTCTACCTGAACGGCAAGCGCATCGACCAACTCCCGCCCTATGAGGTGGCGCGCGCGGGCCTGGGCCGGACCTTCCAGGTGACCCGTTCGTTCCGGCGCATGTCGGTGCTCGAGAATCTTTACGTGCCGGCTTTCGCATTGAGCCGCGGCCACAGTCGCGCCGAAATCGAAGAAAAAGCGCTCGATGTCCTCGAATTCCTGACCCTGCATCACCTGCGCAACGAATACGCCCAGGCACTTTCCGGCGGTCAGCAGAAGCTGCTTGAGCTTGGCCGCCTGCTGATGCTCGATCCCGAGGCGATCATTCTCGACGAACCCTTCGCCGGCGTGCATCCGCAGCTCATGAAAGTCATCTACAGTTATATCGAGCGGGTTAACGACTCCGGGACCGCGATCATCCTGATCAGCCACCAGATGGACTCGATCTTCACCCTGTGCCGGCGCTTGCTGGTGCTCAATTACGGCGATCTGATCGCCGATGGCGTGCCCGACGAGGTCAAGCGCGATCCCGCCGTGATCGAGGCCTATCTGGGCGTCGATGAGGAGGAAGAGGGGAACGGCCAAAGAAGCGGGGGCCAGCCATGACCGAAACGACTGCGGAAGCCCGTGTCATACTCGAAATCAGAGATCTCGATGTCGGCTACTACAAGGACCTGAACATCATTCAGGGCCTCAACATCAAGGCCCGCGAGAACCAAATCACCGCCATCCTGGGCGCCAACGGGGTCGGCAAGTCGACCGCGCTGAAGGCGATGTTCGGCTTCCTGCGGCCCAACGCGGGCGAGATTCTGCTCAACGGCGAAAGCATCCTCGCGGTCCCGACCTACGAAAGAATCCTCAAGGGCCTGGCCTACATCCCGCAGCAGCCGGGCGTGTTCAAGGACATGACCGTGGAGGAGAACCTGCTGCTCGGCGGCTGGACCTTCCGGCGCAACAAGAAGCTGGTCCGCGAAAAAATGGAGGCCAACTACGAGCGTTTCCCGGTGCTGCGCGAAAAGCGCAA
>SMVA01186009.1_pt1 | contig 12846 bp, 11 predicted proteins | sample 2456451 | NCBI WGS metagenome assembly SMVA01 (sample SAMN11095933, study PRJNA526329) | marine sediment metagenome | biome: Marine sediment; feature: Surficial sediment; material: Deep marine sediment; isolation source: Hadal surficial sediment | place: Pacific Ocean | collected 2014-05 | depth...
AAATGGTCACAGTTGATTGATAAAATAAATCCTGATCTGCGAGTATTTCTCATTGGTGCTCCGGAAGATGTTTCTGTGTGTGAGGAAATCACGAAAAACTCTTGTCATAATAATATCAGTATTCTCGCAGGGGAATTAACATTGGAACAGACGGCAGTTTTAATAAAGGATGCTTTTTTCAGCTTCGTGAACGATTCTGCCCCTTTGCATATCGCTTCTGCATATAATACTCCCGTTTGCTCCATCTTCTGCTCCACATTACCCGAATTTGGTTTTTATCCGTTATCTGATATTTCGGTTGTAATTGAAATTGAGGAAAAGTTGTACTGCAGGCCTTGTGGATTACATGGAAAAAAATCTTGTCCTGAAAAGCACTTTAAATGTGGGGTTGATATAGAAGTTTCTTCAATTATTGGGAAAGTAAATGCTGCATTAAAAGGAATATTTATTGATGAAACGCTGCCGTAATTTCCATGGTCCAGGCCAAGCCAATATGAATAATTATTCCCCCCAATATATTTCGACTATAATAGGCAATGACCCCCAGTATAAATCCTCCAAACACTGAACTGATACACTCTCCAACTGGTTTCCCAAAGTGGATAAAACAATAAACAACGACCATAGGTAAGATGGCATGCCGGCCAAGTATTTTTATCATTCCCACAACAAAAACGCCTCTAAAAATTAATTCAACAGAAACGAAACTCCACCCATAGGCCAATTCATAGATAGATGCAGTCACCCATTCCGAAATACCCCAATATCCCGCCGCAGCATTTTGCTTGTAAAGTGGATAATATGAATTGAAATTTTCATGGAATGAGGCAATTATTACGATGGGAACAACCAGTAAAAATAATTCAAGGTAAGGTTTAAATTGGAAACCCCTTGTTGTGAGTCCATAGAAGCTCTTTTCTCGATCATAAATCAAGTAAAACAGAGCCAGTGGAAGTACATAAGTAACAATTGTAAACAGGTTATTAAATACCTTGATCACGTAAAAATATATTTCAATAGGTAATGTGAAATACGAATAAGTGTGGATTGCTGTGTCAAAAGAAAGGACGGAGAATCCAAAGACTACTATTATCCAAAGCTTTTTGTTTGTTAAGAACTTATTTTCCGGATAATATAAATGATTTACAATGATCACAATTAAATAGGCTACAACGTATAATCCGGTAAAGGCAATAAAACGCTGAAAGGTATTTGGGAGCTTATCAAGAATACTATCTTCGAGATCTATTGAATAATTAAGCCAGATTGACAGGGCAATAAAAACAGCAACTGTGGAATAATACCATGGATTAAAATCTTCTTTAATAAATCTTGAAATGTACGTATAGAACTGTCTCAACAGAATTTATTTTTCAAGGTCTGGTATACCAGGCTTACCGGCAGGCCCATAACGTTGTTATAATCACCATCTATTGATTTTATTCCAATGACTCCTATCCAATCCTGGATGCCGTATGCACCTGCTTTGTCAAATGGAGAGTTTGACTTGACATATTTTTCTTTTTCTTTATCATTTAAATTAAAGAAATCAACTTTCGTACTTTGTGTAAAGCTTACGGAATGTTCTGGCGACTCAATAACTACCGCTGTAATAACTTCATGATTTTTTCCACTCAGCATATTTAAAATGTAAAATGCCTCCTCCGGAGAATCAGGTTTACCCAACACCTGGCTATCAATGGTTACTATAGTATCAGCAGTTAAAATTGTGTAATAAGGATATTTCAACTTGTAGTTACTCATTTTCCTTTTTGCTATTTCAAGTGCTACTTCCCGCGGGTCATTATTTGTATCAGATGATTCATCCGTACTTAAGTATTTCACTGTGAAAGTCAATCCAGCTTTTTCAAGCAGTTCTTTTCTGCGGGGACTTGCCGACCCAAGTAACAGCGGATATTTAAGATTCATTTATTTATCTAATTTCCGTAAACGCCATTTACTGCCTCCATTTGAAGAAATCGGTATGTTTTTAATTTTATTGTTGATAAAATGTTGACCTGCTACCATTGCAGCTATTTCAAAAAGTTTAGAATCGACTTCATCAGGAGTGTTCAATTTTTCGGGGTCAAAGTATATATCAACAAATTTGGTGGTAAATGATGCATTTTTGAAAGCTTCGTGATTTATAACGAATGAACAAAAATCAAGGGTTGTTTCTACGCCAATTATTGTATACTCTTCAATTGCCAAAGTCATTTTGCTGATGGCATCTGCTCGTGTTTTTCCGTGCACCACAAGTTTTGCAATCATTGGGTCATAATAAATTGGAATCTGCATTCCTTCTTCAAATCCATCATCAACCCTTACACCCGGTCCCTTTGGTGTAGAGTACCTGGAGAGCTTTCCTATAGCAGGGAGAAAATTAGATGAAGGATCTTCTGCGTATACACGTACTTCCAGTGCATGTCCATTTATTTTGATATCGTCTTGCTTAAGTGTTAATTTCTGACCCTGGGCAATTTTTATTTGCTCTTTTACAAGATCGATACCTGTAATTTCTTCAGTTACCGGATGCTCAACTTGCAGCCGAGTATTCATTTCCAGGAAATAGAAATTTTGTTGATCATCATAAATAAATTCAACTGTGCCTGCGCTATAATAACCACACGCTTTTGCTACCTTAATAGCTGCTTCTCCCATTTTTCGCCTCTTTTCGTTGCTGAGTGAAGGAGAAGGAGCTTCTTCAATTACCTTCTGGTGTCTTCTCTGGATAGAACACTCCCTGTCAAAAAGATGAATAATATTGCCTTGCTGATCGCCAAGTATTTGGAATTCAATATGTTTATTTGATTTGATATATTTTTCAAGGAACACGGATCCATCACCGAATGCTGATGTAGCTTCGCTAATTGCTCTTTCCATCTCTTCCTCAAAGTTGTCAGGATGATCAACCACTCTCATTCCTTTACCTCCTCCTCCTGCACTTGCTTTTATTAATACCGGATATCCAATTTTACCGGCTATTTGTTTTGCTTCCTTTGCATCAGAAACAGCCTCTTTTGTACCCGGTATCATTGGAATGTTATATTTGGAAACTGCTGCTTTTGCGTCCAGTTTATTTCCCATGGTTTGAATGGCTTCAGGAGATGGACCGATAAAAATGATTCCGTTTTCAGCAGTTCGTCTGGCGAATCCAGCATTTTCTGATAGAAATCCGTAACCGGGATGAATGGCATCAACATTCAGCTCTTTACATACATTTATAATTTTTTCAACATTTAAATACGATTCGATGGAAGGAGGTGGGCCTAGAAGAACTGACTCATCTGCGAATTTTACATGGGGAGCATTTGCATCTGCTTCACTATAAACGGCGACAGTTTTTAAGCCCATTTCTTTGCATGATCTCATTACTCTCAGGGCTATTTCTCCTCTATTTGCAATAAGAATTTTTTTTATTTTTCTCATGATTTATATCAGTAATGCCAAATTCAGGCTGGAAATGGTAACATACCTTTAATATCCCGAAATTAAATTAAATACTGTCATTTGACAAATTCATTAATCGTCGTATTTTTGTGTGCTTTTAAATCGGATAAGAACCATAAAAAGAAGATACAAGTGGACATTTTTGAAAAATTACTTTATGACAGAGGGCCGCTAGGTAAACACGCGGATGTAGATGAAGGTTACTTTATGTTTCCTAAACTTGAAGGCGAAATAAACCCAAAAATGAAATTTCGTGGGAAAGAGGTCCTGACATGGAGTTTGAATAACTATCTAGGATTAGCGAATGCTCCTGAAGTACGTGAAGCCGATGCACAAGGTGCCAAGGATTGGGGTTTGGCGTATCCAATGGGAGCCCGTATGATGTCCGGAAATACTGTACTCCATGAAGAATTTGAAAGTCAATTAGCCGAATTTGTCGGGAAAGAATCAGGTATGCTGTTAAACTATGGCTATCAGGGAGTTGTGAGCATAATTGATGCTATTGTCGATCGAAAGGATGTAATTATTTATGATGCTGAATCCCATGCTTGCATTGTTGACGGAGTTCGACTGCATATGGGTAAAAGATTTGTCTTCCCACATAACAATATAGAAAGCCTTGAAAAACAACTGCAAAGAGCCCAAAGGTTAGTTGAAGGTACTGAAGGAGGAATTCTATTGATAACAGAAGGAGTCTTTGGGATGAGTGGAAACCTTGGAAAACTGGTTGAAATCATTGCCCTGAAGAAAAAATACGATTTCAGGTTATTTGTTGATGATGCGCACGGTTTTGGAACAATGGGTAAAACAGGGGCTGGAATTGGGGAACATTTTGGGATTCAGGATGAAATTGACCTTTATTTTTCAACTTTTGCCAAATCCATGGCACTCATTGGAGCATTTGTAGCTGGAGAAAAACATGTTATTGATTACCTGAGATATAATACGAGATCCCAAATTTTTGCAAAATCTCTTCCAATGCCACTGGTTGTTGGCGGAATGAAGCGTCTGGAGCTGTTAAGAACAAGACCTGAATTTAAGGATAACCTTTGGAAGATAGTGAATGCACTGCAAAAGGGGCTTCGAGAGAAAGGATTTGATATTGGAACAACCCAATCTCCCGTTACACCTGTGTTTCTGAATGGTGAATTAATGGAGGCAGGAAATTTAATTGTTGATTTGAGAGCAAATTACGGCCTTTTCTGCTCTGTTGTGATCTATCCTGTAGTTCCTAAAGGAATGATAATGTTGAGATTGATTCCGACGGCTACACATACACTGGAAAATGTAAAAGAAACAATAGAAGCATTTGAGGCGGTTAAGGAAAAATTGCAGAATGGAAACTATTCAAAGGTAGATTTAGTGGAATTCAGCTAATTTTTCTGCAAAAAAAAGCTTCTAATAGTGGATTATTAACGATTTTGACTATATTGGCTTAAATTTTTTTATTAACTAAAACGTCAACCTTAACGATTTTACTATGAGCAAAAGATTCGATGAAGTAAGAGACAAAGTGATGGCTATGGAAGCTGATTTTGATAAGTTCTATGACAAGGGTAACCAGGCAGCGGGAACTCGTGTGAGAAAAGCAATGCAGGACATGAAAAATCTTGCACAAGACATTAGAAAGGAAGTTCAAAACATAAAGAACGACTAATCATTATCTATCTATGGCATCAAAGAGGCAACATTGTTTGTCTCTTTTTTTTTGCCTAATTCTTACCTATTATCAGATATGGATGTAAGTAAATGCCGTATACGTGAAGAAAGACCTTCAGAAGCTTTTAACAATGGTAACCTTACATGATTTTCACAAATACTCATTAGCCGGAGAACCTCTTTTATACCCACAGGGTTTCCTTCTTCATACATTAGTGGGTTGATGTCTAGCAATTCAAAAAACAGTTCTTTGTTATTGTATTTACAAAGCTGGGCAAAATGATAAGGAAAAGCATTTGCCAGCACTGATATTACCCCTGAAGCTCCAATTGGTAACAAAGAAGGAGTGAGCATATCATCTCCGGAGATTAACTGGAAATTGTCAGGCTTTTTTGACAGAATATGCATGCATTGAATCAGATCTCCTGAGGCTTCCTTAATACCTATAATATTTGGATGGTCAGCAAGCTCTAATGTTGTCTGCCACAATAAATTTGAAGAAGTTCTTCCAGGCACGTTATATAAAATGATGGGGTACTTGCAGACATCTGCAACTGCTTTGAAATGCTCTACAATTCCTTTCTGTGATGGCTTATTATACGCAGGACTAACGCTTAATATTGCATCTACTCCTTCCGGAACATTTGATAGTGATTTATTTACTTCCAGCGTATTATTTCCTCCAACTCCAAAAACCACCGGGAGCTGTTTTACATTATTATTTAAAACAAAGTCCAGTGTCTGATGCTTTTCTTCAGAATTCAGAGTTGCGGATTCACCTGTGGTTCCGCAGACTACCAAATAATCAACCCATTCAGAAACATGATTAATTACATTGAGAAATCCTTCAAAATCTACTTTCCCATTTTGATCAAAAGGTGTTACCAAAGCAACTCCGGTACCCTGAAATTTATTTTCCATTACCAATAATCTTTTTAACAAAATGAAGAATTTCTTCCAGAAGGAGATCAAATGATTGTTCGGAAGATGGATGAAGCATTAGTTCATAAAACTGATTACTTTCCTCATCATTATTTATAATTCCAATTCTACATTTAGCATTACTTTTGGCCAGAATATTTTCAATCATGTCATTTCTATTGATATCCAGGTGAAAGAGAAAATCAAATTTGTTTTCTGTAAATCGATTCGCAATCTCATTTTGTTGTTTCCCCCACATTGAAATATCTTCATCAGTGAAAAAGTCAAAAAGGAATTCATGATTATCTTTTCCTTTTCCAAGATAGGATAATACCTGAACAGTCTTTCCTTCTTCTTCAAGCGTTTTAATGAAAGTTTTAATTGACTTATGCTTGTTTAAGTCTTCTATTGAAAAAATCACTCCCACATTTTTTGCATTTTTAAAACCGATTGAATCTCTGCTTTTAGCATTCTTCAGAGATGATTTGGTATTGAAAAGGAGTAATTTTTTCTTAAACATTATTTTCTATAAGGTTTATAAAATCACTTTCGGTTAAAATATTGATGTCCAGTTTTTCAGCTTTTACAACTTTTGAAGGCCCGGGAGAATCCCCGACAAGCAGATACCCCAATTTAGCGGAAACTGAACTTACTACTTTTCCACCGTTTGTCTTAATGGCATCTTTGATTGTATCCCTGCTAAAATGTTCAAATATACCCGAGACAACAAAGGAAATCCCATCAAGTTTAGATGAAGATAATTTGGATTTATCTTGTTCCTGCACAAATTTTAATCCTTTTGACTGAAGCTTTTCAATTATTTTCATTTGGTCAGGGTCGTTGAAATATTGCATTATGCTTTGGGCAATTTGATCTCCAATATCGTTGGTCTCAATTAGTTCTTCATATGAGGCCGTTTTCAATCTGTCCACAGTTTTAAAATGATCTACAAGTTTTTCAGCAACTGTTGCACCGACATGCCTGATTCCCAATGCGAAAAGTACTTGTTCAAATTGCTGATTCTTAGATTCTTCGATTGCATTAATAATATTTTTGGCAGACTTTTCACGCAGACTCCTGATTCTCTCATCCCTATCCCCGGAAACTTTAAATTCAAGGCCAAACAGATCATCATATTTTAAATCATACAGATCAGCTGCAGTTTTGATTTTGTTATTTAACAAAAGTCCACGGATTGTTTCAGGACCCAGGCTGTCGATATTCATTGCTTTCCTTTGAATGAAATGTTCTATTCTACCTAGAATTTGTGGGGGGCACCCTTTGATATTAGGACAATAGTGCACGGCTTCCCCTTCTTTTCTTACTAATGGGGTTTTACATTCCGGACATTTTGTTATAAATACTACCGGTTTGTTTTGAGGATTACGTTGATCGATGTTGACTGATGTAACTTTTGGAATAATTTCACCACCTTTTTCTACATTTACAATATCACTAAAGTGCAGATCTAATTTTTTAATTTCATTTGCATTGTGTAATGACGCACGTTTTACAGTTGTGCCGGCAAGTAAAACGGGTTTTAATTCTGCCACAGGTGTAATTGCACCGGTTCTGCCTACTTGAAATGTTACATCCAGCAAGGTAGTCACAGCAGATTCTGATTGATATTTGAATGCAATTGCCCATCTTGGATTTTTGGCTGTGAATCCTAATGTTTCCTGCTGCTTGTGTGAATTTACTTTAATGACAATTCCATCGGTATCAACGGGTAATTCATGTCGTTTGGATTCCCAGATATTAATATATTCAACCAGAGATTCAATAGAGTTAAACTTACCATAGGTTTTAGACACATTAAATCCCATGGATTCTAAAAGATTAATACTATTTTCATGTGTCTTGGTATCTATGTTATCGCCTAATAGCGAATATAAATAGCAGTTTAGTTTACGCCTGGCTACCTCGGTTGAGTTTTGCATTTTAAGAGTACCTGAAGCGGTATTTCTTGCATTAGCATATGTTTCTTCCCCCGCTTGAATTTTCCTTGCATTGAGGTTGATGAATGCTTCTTTTGAAAGAAAAACCTCACCCCGAACCTCAAACCTGGAGGGTATATCCGTCTTCTTTATTCTCAAAGGCAAAGTCCTGATTGTCTTAATATTTGTGGTTACATCATCTCCGCGTGTACCATCACCTCTTGTTACCGCTCGGACCAACTCCCCATTTTCGTAGGTAATACTTATTGCAACACCATCGAATTTTAGTTCAGCGAAATACTCATATGCCCGATCCTGAAGACCTTTTTTAGTCCTGTTGTCGAACTCGATCAGTTCCTCAACAGAATATGTGTTGCCTAATGATAACATCGGATATTCATGGGTGATTGTTTCGAATTCTTTTGTAACAGTTCCTCCCACACGCTGTGTTGGAGATAACGCATTTTTCAGCTCCGGATAATCTTCTTCCAGTTGGATTAGTTCTTCCAAAAGTTTATCAAAATCAAAATCTGTGATCTCACTCCTGTCTTGCCGATAGTACAGGTCATTGTGATACTCGATTTTATCAGAAAGCCACTGCACCCGTTTTTTTACATCTTCAGAGGCCATAGTTTATGGTTAGTCGATTTTGGTTTCCTTTAACTCGCTTAATACTACCGCATTATTTGTGCGATCGACATCTGCCATTTTCATGGAGGGATCAATTTCTATACTTTCTATCGCATCCGTTGAGCCGGGAATCATAAATGTATATGAAGGGTAAGTCCAGGGCCATTTGTCAATCGTTTTTCTTGGCATTGAACCGTCATCTGGTTTTTCTCCCCTCATAATTCGAAGTGGTAAATAATACATTTCCTGATTTCCATTTGTGTAAGTAACAACGACCTCAACGGGCATTGGCATCAATCCTATTCTCTCCAATTCCACTAAAGTATTTCCATTTTTCGAAATCACATTTTTTATCCCATAATCTATTGTTCGGGTTGTACCAACCCAGTCAAGGAAAAACCAATCAAGCTCCAAACCTGATTCTTTCTCCATTATGCGCTTAAAATCGGTAAAATTAGGGTGCTTGAACTTCCAGGTTTCGAAGTATCTTCTGAAGGCCCTGTCAAATACTTCTTCACCTAAGATATATTCTAATTGTCCAAGTGTCACCGCCCCTTTTGAATAAGCAGCTGTACCATAAGCCCTATTTGTATTGTAATGGTCTGAATGAGAAGATAATGGCTCTTCAGTGCCGGAATTAACTATGAAATAATATCCACCATATCCAGACAATGGATCACCCGAAGAATTATTGAGAAACTGACGTGTGTGAGCAGATGCATAACTGGTAAAACCTTCATCCATCCATGGATATAAACTTTCGTTTGAGCCCAAAACCATTTGATACCAGCTATGAAAAAACTCGTGTATTGTAACTCCAATCAGTCCATTCATACTTCCACGACCATTTATCAATGTTGCCATAGGGTATTCCATTCCACCATCACCACCCTGAATGACGGAATATTTTTTATACGGATAAGTGCCGTACGTTTCATTCATAAATCCCAGTGCTTTAGCAGTAATATCAGGAAGTTTGGGCCACGTTTCGTTTGTTATGCTATCAGGTTGATAGAAGAAATGGAGCATAGTTTCATTAGGCCCCATTTTTTTCAAGTGTACATATTCGGGATCCGCTGCCCATACGAAATCATGAACATTTGGAGCATTGAAATGCCACGTAAGTTTCTTTTTCGAAGGTTTCACAGTTGTGCCTTCATCTTCATACCCATGTCCTACTTCATTTGGGTTCTGGCAATAACCGGTAGCTGCAACAACGAATGTGGGATCAATTGATATCTTAACATCAAAATCTCCCCAAACCCCATAGAATTCCCTTGCGATATACGGATTTGCATGCCATCCTTCGTAATCATATTCGCTTAGTTTGGGGTACCATTGGGCCATTGAATAGGCAACTCCTTCATTATTATCTCTTCCTGTTCTCCGTATTTGAACGGGTACTTGTCCATTGAATTCCATATCAAAGGTAGTTTTCGCCCCGGGGAGAATTGGAGAATTTAGTGTCACTTCCAGAATTGTACCCACGATTGCAAATGAAACATCCTTATTATTTTGTTTCAGTACGGTTGGCCTTAAATAGCCAATTTCATTATCTTTTAATTTTGATATCCTGTCACGAACACGGCGATCTGGATCTTCAATGTTTCTTGATCGTGCATCCATCATACTTCCGGGTTGGAAGGCATTGAAGTACAGATGGTAAAATACCCGCAGAAGTGTATCAGGTGAATTATTAGTATAGACCAGTTTCTGAGTACCTTTAAATTGATGATTTGAAACGTCAAAATCAATTTCCATTTTATAGTCCACGTGCTGCTGCCATCGATCAGGTTGTGCAATTGCAATGATGCTAAAAAGAGTAAAAACTAAAGTGAGAGTTTGTAATTTCATAAGCTTAAAACTAATTTAAATGCAATTATAAAACTGTAAGTTAGAAAATACAGTTTGTCCGATAAAATCTATTTATTCAGTCGGTAAATTATCTTTGTCAAAATCTTCCTGAATGCGTTTCTCTGTTTCTCTTAGCTTTGACTGGCATTTATGAATTAAGGTCAGCGCTTGATTAACAAGGCTTGTTAGTTCATCTACATCAGGTTCGCCACTTTCTATCTTTGCCAGTATATCTTTAATCTGGTCAATCGTTTCTTTGTAGGTCTTTTTCATTTACGTTTTTCTATTTTTTCTACCTTACTTTCAACTACATTATCAACTGTATAAGTTTGTAAGGTATCACCTGTTTGTATATCTGATTGGGCACTGATTTTTAATCCAAGGTGAGTAGTTATAGTGTAACCTCTCTTTAGAATTTGTTTTGGATCCAGTAATTCTACATTGATTTTTAATTGTTCAAGGATTAGCCTTTGTGATTTGATTGAAAAATTCACCCCTGATTTTAATATCTCAAAATAGCTATTCAAACTATTCAGTTTATTTTGAATTAATTTAGAAGAGAGAAGTTTTATCTGGTTTTTAAAATCATTTAATTTTAAATTCTCAGAATATATCCTGCCTTCATAGGTTTGTTTCAATCTCTTTCTAATTTCTAATAAACTACTTTCAAACTGCATGATACCGGAAACTATGAACTCTCCAACTGCTGTAGGCGTATGTAAGTCTGTGTGGGCAACAATGTCTGCTATACTCTGATCTCTTTCGTGACCGATACCGGTAATAACGGGGATTGGCATGAGAGCTATCTGCTTTGCAAGAAGGTATGAATCAAAGCAATCCATGTCCACCTGTGAGCCGCCTCCACGGATAATTACCAGTACATCAAATTGTTTTGGTTTTAAAGCAATTTCTTTAAGGTTCTGGATGATATTTTTCTCAGCCTCAAATCCCTGCATAAGCGATTTATACAGTGTCATTTGAAAGGTATATCCATAAATATTTTTATGAAGCTGCTTGAGAAAATCTTCATATCCTGCAGCAGTTGGAGAAGTTATAATGGCAATTCGCTGGGGCACAATTGGTAACTCCAGTTTTTTATTTTGGTCAATCAGATTTTCATCTGTAAGTTTATTTAAAGTTTCCTGGCGTTTCCTGGCACGCTCCCCCAGTGTAAAATTCGGATCGATATCCTTCACCACAAGACTCATACCATATACTTCGTGGAATTGTACTTCTACATTAAAAAGAACCTTAATCCCTTTTTTTAGGGGCATACCTGTAATTCCCTCGAACCAGCTTCCTAATTTTCGAAAAGTGTATGACCAAATGTTTGCTCGAATTTTAGCAACTACGTCATCTTGCTCTTTTTGAACAAGATCCATGTAGCAGTGCCCTTTCTGATTTATTCTGAGATCACCGATCTCAGCAATTACCCAATAGGTAGGTTCCAGATGGGTATCAAGCGTGGCCCGAACAAGCTGATTGAGTTCAAATAGAGTAAGCTGATTCATTCATCTGCCAAAATATTAAATATTAAGACGAGTGAATGAAGAATTCCTATTTAAAAATAATATTATAAACCAGAGTGGTTCCGAAATATGAATTTGGAGTAGTGTCTATATTTTCACCCGGAAGTGAAACAGGTAAATTAAGGCTATAACTTGCCATAAAAGTAAAATTGCCGGCATTTATATAAATGGGAAGAGCGAATGAATAATTCATTAAACCGAATACATTCTCTATAGTTGTGGAATAAATCTTAGCGTCTATTTCACTCTGCCGTTTCTCATAGGCTATTAAAAATCTACGCCATCCAATTCTTTTGATTATTTGGTTGAGAAGAGCCTGATTCGTACTCGTTGTAACAATGGTTGTGTTTCCAAACAGGAGAGAAGCACCCGGCATGAACGTCATTCTGTCTATAAAACCTAATTTCCCGGTTCGAATTACACCGGAGATATTTGGTCGTAACCGATGAGCAGATTCAGTTCCAAATAAAAATGAATAATCTACACCTGCAGAAAGAACCTTTAAATCATAGTATGAGCTAAGATTGAGCGCGTTGCTAAGCGGATAATTCACTGCAAGATTTTCATCTCCCTTTCTGTAATTCAACATATCATAAGAGCCCAATACTGACCATCTTTTTGTAAGGGTGCCAATATAGCCCAGGCTGAAAGTGTTTAAATAATATTTTGGGTCTATTTCACTGTTCCAGTAGGCTAAAGCATCCACAAACAATCCGGTTTTGTGGTAGTATGAAGCACCACCTGAAAAGCCATACTGTTTGAATCCATAGTCTCTGCCAGCATTTAGGATAGAACTTGTATATCCGGCACGAAATGATAGCGTGCTCACTCTGAAATCCACAGCCATTAAACTATCAATCAGGTCC
>SMVA01189628.1_pt1 | contig 12846 bp, 9 predicted proteins | sample 2456451 | NCBI WGS metagenome assembly SMVA01 (sample SAMN11095933, study PRJNA526329) | marine sediment metagenome | biome: Marine sediment; feature: Surficial sediment; material: Deep marine sediment; isolation source: Hadal surficial sediment | place: Pacific Ocean | collected 2014-05 | depth 0-1...
AGCGCCGTCGTCGCCCGTCAGGACGTCGACTTTGGCGAAGTGGCCGTGGCCTATGTGGTCAAATCATCTGATAGGCTGACCGAACAAGGTCTGCGCGACTATGCTCGCGAGCACCTGGCGAACTTCAAAGTACCGAAAACCATTGTTTTTGTTGATGATTTACCCCGCAATACCATGGGTAAAGTACAAAAGAACCAGCTGCGAGAATGGGCAACAGATACCGAGTGATCAGTAGGTTCTATGGGTGATTGATGGATTGTTTGGCCGGTCCTGCCGCCAAAAGAGTGGGCGCGGACTGTCATCCCCCTACAACCCGCGCCCTACCAAAGCCTCCCTCCCTCACGTGGCAGAGTCTCTGGTTTAACTTGTTGCCATTACTATTCGACAACGGCCCTGATTGTGACCGGGATCGAACTTTGACGCGGCATGCCCGATATAGGATCATAGTCGATGTGATTTGTCATCAACCGATTGGTACTAGTACCGATTTCGCGAACATTGCCATCATTGCTGGGCAGGTCACCCCACGCATGTGTCATCGAACAAACACCCCGGCCAATATCATCCGTTGCCTGGGTCACACCAACCACCGAACCACCTGGGCCTGTAATGTGCACCAGGTCACCTGAATTGATACCCAATTCAGCAAGGTCTTCTGGGTTCATATAAGCAGGGTTGGTCGTGCCCTTCTTTTTGATCGCATCGTATTGTTGGCCCGACGAATTATAGACATGCTTTAACCGCCGGCTGATCAGCAAATGGGTGTAGTCCCCATCTTTTGCAGGGCGTCCAGTTTCTGTCAGGTCTTCAGAGCGGATCTCGACGATTTCTTCTGCAATGCCCGCCGGGGTCAATTGCAACTTGGCATCGCTATCACCGGCTTCAACGACGAATTCCAATTCGTCGAAAATGTGGCCGCCATCTTTCTCGCGAATTTCGGACAGGGGTATTTTCGTCCCTGCTGTGATCAGTTCCAGCACGTCAAACTTGGATGGCTTTTCATCCATGGGCAGCTCGCCGCCCGTCAGTTTAATGGGTGATCCAATGCGGTTGGCAATTTCCCAGTAGAATTCCCATTCTTCGGTCAGGTCACCATTTGGTTCTACGATTGCTTCGGCATAATGAGAATAAGGTACGTTGTACCAGGTATCGGCAAGGACAGGCACATCATCGCGTTCCAGGCACATTTTGCCGGGCAAAATATAGTCCGCAAGTTTCGCCGTCGCCGACATTTTGACATCGATGCAGACCAGCAGGTCCAACGCCTCCATTGATCGCTTGGTCTTGTGCTGGTCAGGCCAGGCAACCATCGGGTTGCCACCGACATTGAACAGCACCTTCACCTGACCTTCACCAGGCTCCAGAATTTCGTCATTCAGGACGGCAGTTGGCATTTCACCAAATATCTGGGTCAGGCCATTAATACGAGACTGGGGAAACCCTTCGCCATAAGACTTCCACGGTGCGGTCACCTGCGCCTTGCGATTGCCCACTGGGGACAGAACACCTGGGTTCGGCACCTTGTCACCCTCTTTATTAAAACGGGCGCACAGGGCGTTCAGCACATGCATCAGATGTTCGGTCAAATTGCCGTGTGGTGACATGTTCGGGCCGGTACCGCCACTGGCCACGCCGCGCTTGCCATTGGCAAAAGTGCGGGCCGCCTCGATCATCAGATCGGCGGGCACGCCTGCACGGTTCGCGACATAGTCGGGCGTGTAGTCGGCCACCGATGCCTTCAATTCATCCAGGCCGTCGACATATTGGTTAACAAAGTCTTTGTCGTAGAGCTCTTCTTCCAGGATGACGCGGATCATGCCCGACAGCAATGTGGGGTCCTCGGCAGGGCGAACCTGCAGATGAATATGCGCCTTGCGGGCAACTTCGGTGCGGCGCGGATCGATAACAATCATCTTCAGGCCGCTTTTGATGCCTTCGTTCATCGACTTGGTGGGGCTGAACGGTGGAATGCCGCCATAGGGGGCAAATTGCGAGATCAAGGTGTTGTTGCCAACAATGATGGCAACATCAGCGCCAACAAAACTATGGCCGCCGCCAGACCACATGCCATGACGGGCCATCGAGATAGCCTTGCCCGGTTGGTCAATGGTTACCGAGGTGTAATAAGAATCAGATCCGATACCAACGTGGAACGCGCGCGACACTGACAGCGCTGCAGATTCCTGGAATGCATAGGTGCCGCAATAGGTGGCAATAGACCTCGGCCCAAATTCATCGATGCTGCGCCTTACCCGAGGCGCAATTTCATCCAGCGCCTGCTGCATGGAAATTTCCTGCCAGCTGCCGTCGGGCAACTTCTTCATCGGCGTTGTGATCCGGCTTTCATGGTCATAGACGTCGACCAATTGGCGCCCTTTGATGCAGGTATAGCCACCATAGACGGGGTCGCTGACATCACCGCGCACAGCGATGGGCTTGCCATCGACAATGTCTACTTCCATGGCACAGTAATTGTGGCAGAAGCGGCAATAAGTTTTTTTGGTTTCAACGACGACGTCTTCGACTTCAGGCAGTGCGCTCACCAGCGTCTCCTCAACTTGATTGGCATATTGGTCGCATAGACTAGTGGCGCAGCAGTCCCCATGGCAAGCAAGATCGGCCCCATGGCAAGCAAGAACGGTGGATATTGCGCCCTCCCTTACCAAACATTACCAAAAAGGTCATATTTACGGTGTATCCGGCCTCATTCAGGACAGAGAGCGCACCTTAAGTAAAATCATGGACCCGACAATCGTCTCCAACTAGGGTTACCCCAAACAATGGGAGGACAAGATGCGCTTTGGGGTATTTTACGAACTGCAATTGCCAAAACCTTGGACTGAGGACGATGAACGTCGCCTGGTTCATGAAGCGTTGGATCAGATCGAATTGGCCGACAAGTTGGGGCTTGATTACGCCTGGGCGGTAGAACACCATTTCCTTGACGAATACTCGCATTGTTCTGCGCCAGAAAGCCTGTTGGCTGCTGCTGCCGCGCGCACGAAGAACATCAAATTGGGCCACGGCATTCGCCAGGTTATTCCACAGTACAACCACCCCTCCAGGTCTGCCGAGACATTGTCGATGCTGGACCTGATTTCCAACGGCCGCGCCCAGATGGGTATTGGCGAAGGGGCCACGCGGATGGAGCTGCACGGTTTTGGCGTCCCCGCCAAGACCAAGCGCGAGGCATCCATAGAGGCCGCCGAACAGATCGCCAATATGATGGTGATGAACCCGTATCCTGGATTTAATGGCGAACATTTTTCGATGCCTTGCCGCAATGTCATCCCCAAGCCGATGCAAAAACCGCATCCCCCTATGTGGATGGCCTGTTCCAACCGCGACACAATCAAAGTGGCCGCCAGCCTGGGGCTTGGTGCGCTCGCATTCGCCTTTGTTGACCCGGACGAGGCCAAACATTGGGCCGACATTTATTATGGCATCATCAAAAGCGACCAATGCGTGCCCATCGGCCATGCAGTCAATGCCAATATCGCCATTGTTTCCAGCTTTTCAGTGCACCGGGACCGTACAGAGGCCATCCGCCGTGGGCAGGAAAACTTTGAATTTTTCAGCTATGCGCTTGGGTCGCTTGTCACCAAGGACACGGTGCCGGGTCGCACCACTTTGTGGGATGACTACATCCAATTGCGCGGCGACAAGACCGAACAGATCGCGCAGACGGCGGCCATGGACCCTGAATATTCATCCGGCATTGGTACGCCAGATGATCTGATCAAGCATATTCATGAATTTGAAGCCGCGGGCGTCGACCAGCTGATTCTGATGCAGCAGGCAGGCAAGAACCCGCACGACCAGATCTGCGAATCCCTGAACCTCTTTGCCGAGGAAGTCCTGCCAACCTTCACCGAAGGCCGCGAAGAGCGTGAACAAAAAAAGGCAGATGAATTGGCGCCCTATATCGAAGCCGCCCTCGCCCGCAAAAACTGGATGGAACCGCTGGCCGATGAGGACATCCCCATCATCCGATCATCCGTCGAAAAGGTAAAATTCGCCGAAAGCAGAACCGGTGTTGTCAAGAAAGCCTGAGCCAATGGATCAGGCGCCATTGTGACCGCGTCCAGCATTATTTTTGATTGCGACGGAGTCTTGGTCAATTCTGAAGTCATCCATATCTCGGTCGAACGCAAATATCTGACGCAAATTGGGCTGGAATACAGCGACGCAGAATACCAGAGCCGATTTGTTGGCTTGACTAATCCCGACTTTTACAGGGAACTTGAACGGGATTATGCTGCCTTGAACAAGGGCACCCTGCCGTCAGATATTGAGGCGTCCATTCGTTCAGAATCCTGGGCAAGGTTCGAGACAGAGCTTGTTGCCATCGACGGCATCCATGACCTGCTAGATCAGCTTAAAGGCCCCACCGCCGTGGCGTCGTCGAGTTCTCTGCGGTCGCTGCATCAAAAACTAAAGATGACCGGCTTGTTTGAGCGCCTTGACCCGCACATCTATTCTGGCGAACAGGTGGCCAAAGGCAAACCAGCGCCAGACCTGTTTCTGTTTGCAGCCCAGAACCTGGGTGTGTCCCCGACCGACTGTATTGTGGTTGAGGACAGCGTCAATGGCGTGCGATCCGGGCTGGCCGCAGGGATGGAAGTCTGGGGCTTCACCGGCGGCGGTCACGGTGACGATGGTCTGCACGACCGACTGCAACAGGCCGGTGCTCACAAAGTATTGCCGACGTTCACCGAGGTAAGCCAGCTACTTAGCTAGCTTCTGCCCGGATATGCCCGCCTGGGACACCGGTATCATCTAATAGGCTAGAGCTTGCCAGACCCTTTGATATTGGTGGCCAGCCGGTCTCCCAGGATTGTTCGCACTTTTTCAGCCAGTTCCTGCTGACCGAATGGTTTGGTTAGTAGCGGATAGGGCAAGGTCTGGTCATCCGCCAGATCATAAATATCGTCCTTGAAGCCAGACAACAACAGAACAGCGCAATCCGGGTCGTACAGCACCGTGTCGTCGGCCAATTCGATGCCATTGTGGCCCTGGGGTTGCACAATATCCGTGACCAGCATATCGATCTTCAGCCCATCACGGATCATCTGTTTGGCGACGGTACCGTTCTCGGCCTCTTTCACCTGATAACCCTGGCCGTGCAGGATACGGACAATGACATCGCGGACAGGCGGGTCGTCCTCGACCACCAAAATAACTTCTTTACTGGCTAGCTCTTCGGCGACTTCTACCTGGACAGAGGCCTCTGAAAGTCCTGATTCAGGCTGTAGGCATGGCAGATACAAATACACAGAAGTACCCTTACCGACCTCGCTTTTGACATCCACATGGCCGCCCGATTGTTTAACAAAGCCATAGACCATCGACAGGCCAAGGCCAGTGCCTTTGCCACTTTTTTTGGTGGAATAGAAAGGCTCGAAAATTCGCTCGATGGTTTCCGGCGTCATCCCGATGCCTGTATCGTGAACAGCGATCATGACATAATTACCCGGTTTCAACACAACAGCCTGGCCGTCATAGCCGCGCTCTATTGTCTCGTTGGCGCTTTCAATGCGGACCGCCCCGCCACCTGGCATAGCGTCACGGGCGTTGATCGACAGGTTCAAGAGCGCATTTTCCAACATCGCAGAATCGACCATGGCAATGCCGACATCCTCAGCCAGTTCCGTCTCGACCGTCACACTGGTGCCAAGCGACCGTTCCAGCAGCTCGGTCATGTCATGGATCAACTGGTTGATCTCGGTGGGTTCAGGCTTCAGGAGTTGTTTGCGCGAAAACGATAGCAATCGCTGGGTGAGGTCAGACCCGCGACCAACGGCGCGCAACGCCGTCTCAACATATTTTTCTGCGTCTGCCCGTCCAACCACCAACTCTCGCAGGAATTCCAGATTGCCCTGCACCGCCATCAACAGATTGTTGAAGTCATGGGCCATCCCGCCCGTCAACTCGCCCACAGCCTGCATTTTCTGCGCCTGCAGCAATTGCCGTTCAATATCGCGTTGAGTCGTCAGGTCTTCGCCAGATGCCAGAATGCCAGTAATGTTACCATGGACATCACGTGTGGGGGCCAATTCCCAACCGATCAGGTGGGTTTGCCCATCTTTGGCCCGTATGTCGATTTCCAAATAACCCAGGTTTTGATCCCCCGCCACAAGACGCGACACAAGGTCTGAGACTTCGGGCACTTGTTCGGGCAGCACCAATACTTCCAACCAATTCCGCCCTGCCAATTCAGACTCTGTATAACCGCTAATCTTCGTGCCTTTGCGATTGAAGCGTGACACCCTGCCCTGCAGATCAAGCGCCAGGATGATCGAAGACGCCACATCCAGATATTGTTCTGCGCGGTCTTTTTCGACCTGCAAGTCACGATTGGCCTCGACCCGTTCCGTGAGGTCGATCACCACGCCTTCAAGTGCTTCAACATCGCCGTCTTTATCGTAGATCGGCGTCCCTTGCTGGATCACGTGTTTGACCCGACCATCCCGGGCAATGAGGCGATAATTCACCTGGAACGGTTCGTGGTGATTGACGGCGTGTAATATCTCGCTGCGCACATGGGCTTCATCATCGGGGTAAATCAAGCTGGAAAAATCAACATCCAAATTGTCGATCAATGAATCTGGTGTATAGCCCAACACTTCCTGACAGCCCCGGCTTACAAATTCCATAGTCCAGAACAAATCATTCCGACAACGAAAGGCAAATCCGCCAGGTAGATTATTCATCAGGCTGACCAGCTGTCGCCGGCTCTCATTCAAGGCGCGCTCGATTTTCTTTTGCTCTGTCAGGTCAACACACGCGGCCATGATGCCGATGGGTGTACCCCGGTCGTCCCGTACAACATTGGCCGATACCTGGACCACCCGCCGCAAGCCGTCGGCCCTCAATATCTCGATAATGTCGATCCACTGGTCCGTCGCCTCCAGTGATTCTAGGGACGCACGCATTTTGCTGCGGTCTGCCAATACCGACATGACCCGCATGCCGACCAGACCATTCGCATTTGGATATCCCAACAATTCTGCCAGCGAAGCATTTCCGAAACTGAGCCTACCATTAAAGTCGATCAGTCCCATCGGGTTCAGCGCCGACTTCAAAGCCGCATTTTGCAGCCTGGCTTTTTCCAACTGTTCTTCGGGGTCCGAGACAATTTCGGTGGTCAGGACGACCCCGCCAACATCACCTTCGTCTGATTGCCAAGGCTTCAGGGTCCATTGCAGCTGCTGATGACGGCCATCGCGGCGCACGAATGTATCGCGCGATTCCATCGCCCGATTGTCACGCATGCAGCTGTCGAACAAGCCTTGCCAACGACGCGCGGCCTCGGGCATCACTTCATATAAGCTGACTCCCAAAATTTCCGTATCCACAAGACCATAGTCTTTGCGCCAGCGATCACTGACACCAATAAAGCGGGCCTTGGTGTCGAAAACAGCCATGGCTATGGGGGCGTTCTCGGTGAAGAGTCGCAAAAGGGTATATGCGGCGTTCGCCTCTTCTGCCGCATCCGCCCGCGCCTGTTTTGACGAAAAGAGCGGCACAGCCTTCAAGAAGCTTGTGTTGCTCACAGCCTCGAAGTCCTTTTCATGCCAGGTTTATCAGATCAGACGGTATCAATATTGCTGTCAATTCAGAAGCGAAAAGAAGCCAATACATACCGTAGGTGGTTACTAATTTGTCAATTTACACCAGATTTAGTGTTTTTTCCAGCTCCTCTGATGGCTGGGGTCGACTGTAATAATAGCCCTGCCCAAAATCGCAACCCAGGGCGCTAAGGGCATGACTGGTTGAAAGGTCTTCGACCCCCTCTGCACATATTTCCATGCCCAAATTATGTCCCAGACTGATAATGGACCGCACAATAGTGAAGGCTTCCTCACTGGATTCCATTTCGCTGACAAACGATCTGTCGACCTTCAACTCGGTGAAAGGCATACGGTACAATTGGATCAAAGAAGAGTACCCAGTGCCAAAATCATCAAGAGACAGGCCAAACCCCTTGAGACGAAAACGCGTCAGCACTTCCATGATATGGGCCGCATCTGCCATCGTCGCTGATTCCGTCAGCTCGAGAATAATCTGATCGGTCGATACGTCCTGCGCGGCCGCTTCATCAACCAAAATATCTGGCAGGTCCAAATTTCCCATCAGACGCGGGGAAATATTAATCGATGCATTCAGCCGATGACCCCTTCGATTCCACTCACCAAGAACCTGAACAACGCTTCTATATACAGAGAAGGTCAAATTCTGGATCAGATCGTTTTCTTCGGCCATGGGAATGAAAATTGATGGTGGCACAAAACTGCCGTCTGCGAGCTTCCACCGCGCCAGGGCCTCAAATCCCACAACTTCATATTGTATTTCTTCCACCTGCACGCCGATCTGACCATTGGCAATACGGTCACCGACTTGTGGTGTTGGCGATATACGCACTTTTGGCTGCATGTGCACATCGACACCCCGGGCCGCCACCACGTCTCGTAGATCATCTTCAGAAACCACGTCGCCAGTCGAGGCGGCCCGCTTTATTTCTGCCTTGAGTACCGAGATAGAGACTGGTTTCGACAAAATCCCTTCGACATTCAACCCCAGGGATAGGCCCAGGCGTTGGGCAGTCTGGACGACCTTTGGATCAAATCCGCTCATCAACAGGATGTTTGAAGTACAGTTCTGGCTGGCAAGGTAGCGCAGCACTTGAATCCCATCCACCTGCGGCATCACCAAATCGATCAGGATAAGGTCTGGCTGGATCCGACCCAATATTTCCTTAAAGGTCTCGAAATCATTGGCAGCCGCCCCCATGAATCCAACCTGTTGGGCAGCCTCGATCACCAATTCGGTAATAAGATCATCGTCGTCAATAACAACGAGCTTTTTTGGACTATTACTCAAAACGTTCTATTCCAATGAAGATGAATGACGGCAACCATCGCCTGCGCAAAACCTTATACCCGACTTGGCGATGGCGTCCAGTGAACAAGATGAGTTCTATTCTCGGACTCCAATGTTTCGAATTTTATGTAAATTAATTCAGTTGGCAGCGCCACTATATTTGCTATTTTTTGTCTCTAAAAGCCTTGTAAAGTGTCGTTGCAGGGCACGAGAAGATCGGCAATTGGGGCTCGGCGACACAATAATGGCGTCACGTTTTATGTGCTTATGAAGCGGTGCGTGAGAGGCGAATAATATCGGCATGACGTTTTTACTGGCCACAGACTCCTTTCTCGAAGTAATTTCCATACAGGACTGTGGGAATATTCGATGAAAGCAATTAACACAGAAAAATAGTCCGGGGGGCCAGCCATAGGTATGTTGCTTACAGATAAGCTATCCAAAGTCCTAGAAGCAGCGGACCTGCACATCACCGCGATGTTCATGGAAATGACCGAAGAATTTGGTCAGGTGGGCTTTTGGCGTTTTGACCCCAGGCGGGACAAACACTCCTGGTCGGGTCAGGTATACAAGATTGCCGGCATGAAGCCCTATGAGGCGACAATCGACACTGAAGGCGTTATGCAGATGTTCCACCCTAATGATCGGGTGCTGGTGCGTGATTGCGTTGACGGTGCCCTCAACCATGGTCGTGAATTCAAAGTAGAAGTGCGCATCGTGCGACCGGACGGGTCGATGCGCTATGTCAAATTTGCGGGCAAACCCTTCTCCAATGCCGAAGGCATCGTTTGGGAAGTATTTGGCATATTGGTCGATATCACGGACTACAAGACGGCAGAGGCAGAATGGCGCCACCTGGCCGAAACAGATGAATTAACCGGTGTATTCAAATTACGTCGCTTTGAAGAATTACTGCAAAACGAAATCCGGCGTTGTGCGCGATCCGGCCGCAGCACCTCGATTGCCCTGATTGACCTGGACGAGTTCAAAGAAGTCAATGATACCTATGGCCACATGGTTGGCAATGAAGTGCTACAAATCTTCGTCAACAAGCTACGTGGTGCCCTGCGCGACATTGATGTGATCGCGCGCATTGGTGGGGATGAGTTTGCGCTGCTGTTGCCAGAAACCCCAACCCATCAGACGTTGGAACCCATCTCCCGCGTCGCGTCGCGCCTCAGAAGTATAGAGATCGACAACGGCCAACACGATATTGCGGTCTCTTTTTGCGGCGGGGTCGTCAGCATATCGCCGCAAAGCACAGTGGCAGACACGTTGAGACTGGCTGATTCATACCTCTATACCGCCAAAAAGCACGGCAAACACCGCTTGGTCAGCGAGGCTGGCGTCTTTAATTTGTGGCGGCCATCCCAAGAAGACGACGATTCTGGTGGACCTTCATCTCGCCAATTGTTCTCTTGATCACAATTGTCTAAGCTAGGCGCAGAACAAATATTAAAAGGAAGCTAGTTTGTGAGTGACGCTTATTCTGAAATGATAGGCTTGATCGAACGCCTTCACCGGCGTTGCCTTGACGTCATCAAGGCCGAAATTGATCGCCTGGAGATCCGAGACCTGAACGCAGCACAAGCGATGATCTTGTTCAATATTGGCGACAAAGAACTGCCAATGGGTGAATTGATCGAACGCGGGTACTATTTGGGCTCCAATGTTTCGTACAATGTCAAAAAGATGGTCGAAAACGAGTATGTCACTCAGAAGCCATCTCCCTATGACAAGCGTTCATTGTATGTGAAAAGCTCTGACAAGGGCCTTGAGATATGCAACCGCCTCGAAATTTTGTTCAATTGGCATAGCGAGCAACTGGAAAACGGCCTGATCTCCTCCGAAGAGCTGGAAGCCAGCAAAGATGCCCTATCGCGCCTCGAGGGGTTTTGGTCCTCAGCCCGGCACTCGCTCCCCAAGGCCTGAACCGTCGCCCCAAGAGGTCCTGGCCGGCTAATTACGCATTCGCATCCTAAAACATGTCGTTTTCGGTCGTTTTCGCCGGAATCCCGCCGGTTTTTCTGAACTTGAGTCGGATTCAGTAAATGATTCAAATCACTTGGTTATTTTGGAAAAACGGCCGCCTGCAGGTTGGAAACAAATTTACTTGGTCCATTCTCCGCCAAGAAAAGGCGACCTTATTTAAGAAAATATCCAATTGTTTTTGCGAGAACCCGACTCTATTCACCTAATAAAGATGAATCTCACCTGAATCACTGCATGTATTGATAATTTTTTTATTTATTATTCGAATCAACTATTGATTCAAAAAATCAATGGATATCTTGAGTGCTAATATCTATTTGTAGAAATATACAGTAATAGACAAATTACATCATATTTATTTACTCACATTTACTTATACGTTTCAAATTTTATACTTATATATAAATATATTTCGAATTTTATTAGAAAGAATTTTTTTGCATATTTTCCGACTTCGGCATTACATGTGGACTTCGGAGTGCTTTTCACGGAGAATCGCACCCGGGACGACACGTAAACCTGTATTGGAGACTACAATGTTGGCATATATCAAAACTTACCTAAGCGACACTCGTGGCGCGACCATGATTGAATACGGCTTGATCGCTGCACTGGTTGCAGTTGTCCTGATCGTTGCCTTGACGGCCCTTGGTACCGGTCTGGGCGACATGTTCAACAACGTCACAGATGAGCTCGGTTAGCCCAAATTCCCTGTTCACGACGCATGAACAGGGCGGACGATGGCCCAGGCCATCGTCCAGCTTGGGCCAACAAATGTAGAGTGTGAGTTTATAGAGTACCCTTTGGACATTGATGCATGAGCGCGTATCCATGGATACAAATAGCGCTTGTCTCAGGCTACAGCAGCGTCCTGATCTGGAGCGCATTCGAGGATATTCGCAGCCGCACCATTCCAAACTCTGCCGTTATTTCCCTATTTATTCTTTTTGTACTTTATTGCCTGGCAGGATTTGCCAATTGGGCTGATGGCCTCATCGGAGGCCTGATCATCTTTTTCCCTGCTCTTGCTTTGTTTCATTATGGCTTTATGGGTGGTGGCGACGCGAAATTGATGACCGCAATTGCTCTATGGGTGGGACAACAGGGTATCCTCGCCTTTTGCTTAGTGACTTCTCTTGCAGGCGGCATGCTTGCGATCTTCTTTATAGTCAGACGATGGCATGAAAGCCGGGTCTTGATTGATACCGAACCAGCGGATCTGGACGCCCAAGCCATCGTTCTACCTTATGGGGTAGCGATTGCGGCGGGAGGGTTGATAACGATTTGGATATGGCAACTTGCGTATCTGGGGGTGATATAACATGAGTACAAGAATCATAGTTCTGATTGTCGTAAACGTCATATTGGTCGGCGCGACCATCATGGCATTGCGCATGTGGATGTTCGATCCCGAAGCCGAAACAGTCGCTGCGGTAGCAACACAATCTGAACGATCTCACGAAGCTGAGGTGCTCGTGGCATCTGGGGACTTGAATCCAGGTCTCCTCCTGCAAAAACAACATTTTGAATGGCAAGAATGGCCCGAAGACGGCGTCTCCAAAAGCTATTACAGCTTTTACCCCGAAGATGAAGAAGACGAAGTTGCGGACAAGCACGAAGAAAGCCTGGTTGGATCTGTGGTTCGGTTTGGCATCCCTGCTGGCCAGCCTTTAGTATCTGGCGCCGTTGTCAGCCCCGGTGATCGCGGCTTCCTGGCTGCAATCCTAGAGCCAGGCTATCGCGCTATGTCCATCTCCATTACGGCGACCAGTAGTAGTGCCGGCCTGATTTTACCCGGCGACCACGTGGACGTCATTATGAGCCATCGCTTTAAGGTAGAAGACGAAAACGGCAAGGACTATCAGCGCCGCGTTGCTGAAACAATCCTACTTAACATTCGCATGCTGGCAATCGATCAAAACATCGCCAGCGATGCAGAGGGCGCGAAAGTTGGCAAAACCGCGACACTGC
>SMVA01200931.1_pt1 | contig 12846 bp, 16 predicted proteins | sample 2456451 | NCBI WGS metagenome assembly SMVA01 (sample SAMN11095933, study PRJNA526329) | marine sediment metagenome | biome: Marine sediment; feature: Surficial sediment; material: Deep marine sediment; isolation source: Hadal surficial sediment | place: Pacific Ocean | collected 2014-05 | depth...
CGAGCGCAAGTGTCGACGCTTGATCCGAGGTGCCGGTGCGTGGTTGAGGGAAAACGGAAGACGCATCGATCGCGTTCGCTTCGATGTCGTGGTATGCGAGGTCGACGGGGACAACTGGACCCTGCGCCACATCGAGGCGGCGTTCGACGCCTCCAGGTGATCCGAGACCGACTGCGCAGGTCCTTGTTGCCCGCGAGGACCGCGGGAGGCACGTTGCTGGCAGGGCGGACCGAGCGGGAGCTGCGCGAGATCTTCCAGGGTTTCGAGGATTTTTATTTCTGGAAGACCGACCTGAAATACTTCCCCTCCCCTGGCTCCGGGAACTCGCCGAGCGCAATTGGGGCTTCTTCCTGCAAATGACGGCTCGAAAGCGGAGTTGAAAGGACGTACGCCTCGGCGTCCTAACGTCGGCTCGCGATCTTCTCTGCAACCAACGCCAGACGCGAAGGCTCGGGCGGCTCGGGCGGTCCTGTGCGACGCGGTGCCTCGCCGGCGAGCAGCTTGGGCAGGACCTGGGGAAAGAGCGGTCCGGTCAGCGGGTCGCCCTCTTCAAGGCCGTGCTCCCACAGCAGAGGCATGGTGGCACGGCGTTCCTCGAGGGTGACGCCCTCACCAAACCAGCGCGTCGAGAAGGCTCGGCGCGGCTTGTCGGTGCTGTAGTTGCCCGTCGAACCGTGGAGAATGTGGGCGTTGAAGATCAGGCAGTCGCCGCGCGCAATCTCCGGACTGAACAGATCGTAGTCATCGCGGTTCCCGTCTACATCGGGCGGATCCTCGAAATCCGAATCCAGCATGTAGGGGTCGTAGTTGGGCGTGACGGCCTTGTAGAAGTGGGGCCAGCGGTGGGAGCCTCGCACGAACTCGAGCCCACTCGCCTCGGGTTGGACGTCGTCGAACGAGATCCAGATCGAGCAGAACGCCCGGCACTTCACGTGGACGGGCCAGAAGGTCACATCGTGGTGCCACGGCGTCGCCACGTGGCAGCCGACCGGCTTGATGAAGAGCTGGTCGTAGAAGTGGCGCACCGTCGGGCTGCGCAGTAGCTGCTGCGCGACGAGCGCGGCCGGCGAATCGTAGACCCAGTCGCGGAAGTCGTCATCCAGCTTCCACAGGAAAAGATCGCCGCTGAAATCCTGGTCCTTCATGGAGACGATGTTGCCGTAGAAGCTCGGACTCTCGGTCAGGCGATCGACGGCCTTCTCCATCTTTTCGAGCCACTGGCCTGGGAAAAGCCCCTTGGCGTGAACCACCCCGTCCTCGTCGTATGCGGCAACTTCCTCGGGTGTGAGCGAGCGAAGCGGTTCATCCATTGCGTACTCCTCTGGGTTGCATGATACGCGCTCGTTGGAAGCACATACCCCAAGAAGATGCGGGCGGAGTACTCGACGGAATGGACGGACAGGACTTGCGGAAGCTAGTCCTGCTTTTCTTCATTGGACGTTGCGGCTTCCGCGGGTGCTTTGCCAGCGGGCGCTTCGGCCGACGCCGGTTCGTTTGCGGCGTCCACCGCCGCGGCCTTGGCCGCAGCTGCTTCCGCAAGCTTCGCCTCCTCGGCGGCAGCCAGGGCATCCGCCGTGCCGGACTTTTCGCTCGGTGCCACCAGGGCGGAAAGGTCGCGGATCTTGGTGCGCAGGCGGGCCTTCTTGCCGGCCAGCCCACGCAAGTAGAACAAGCGCGCACGGCGCACGTGGCCGCGGCTCTTGATCTCGACCTTCGTCACGTTGGGCGACTCGACCGGAAAGATGCGCTCGACACCCACGCCCGAGGAGATCTTGCGCACGGTGAAGCTGGCGTCGGCGCCGCCGCCGCGGCGCTGGATCACCACGCCCTCGAAGACCTGGATACGCTCCTTCTCGCCTTCCTTGATCTTCACATGCACGCGCACGGTGTCGCCCGCGCGGAAGGGCGGCAGATCCCGCCGTAACGTGTCGTGATGAACTGCATCAATGCTTCTCATGACTCTTCCTCTCCAGGCGCCACCAGCAGGTCGGGTCGGCGACACCGGGTCAATGCCTTTGCGCGGCTCGCGCGCCATTCGGCCACGGCCGCATGGTTGCCGGACCGCAGTACCTCGGGCACTTCCAGACCGCCAAAAACCGGCGGCCGAGTGTACTGCGGTCCCTCCAGAAGTCCCGCCTGAAAGGACTCGCTCCGGACAGATTCCGGATTTCCCAGCGCCCCCGGCAGCAGCCGGACGGCCCCTTCGATCACGGCCATGGCCGGAATCTCGCCCCCGGAGAGCACGTAATCGCCCAGCGAGAGCTCCTCGTCCACCGCCAGCTCGATCACCCGCTGGTCCACCCCCGCATAGCGCCCACAGACCAGCACCAGCTGCTCCTCGCCGGCCAGGGCGGCCATGCGATGCTGGTCGAGCCTGTGTCCCTGCGGAGAGAGCAGCACCACCCGGGCGCTCCGCTCGGGGCCCTTCGGCCCAGCCAGGGCCTCGATGGCAGCCACCAGGGGCTCGGGCTTCATGACCATGCCGGGGCCGCCGCCGTAGGGGGAGTCGTCCACGCTGCGGTGCCGGTCTTGGGTCCAGGCACGCAGGTCGTGGATCGTGATGTGCACCAGACCCGCCTCGACCGCGTTGCCCACGATCGACAGCTGCCCGAAAGGCTCGAAGAGCTCGGGGAAGATCGTGATGACGTCGATCTTCATTCGACCGGCTCCTGATCGGGGCCCTGCCCGTCGAGCAGCCCCGGAATGACTTCGATCACGGCGCGGCCGGCCTCGAGGTCGACCTCCCGCAGCAATGCCGCCGGGACCATGCGCTCGTGCCCTTCGTCGTCGTCGAGCACCAGCACATCGGGTGCGCCGGTGCTCCAGATGCTGCGAACCGTTCCCACCGGCCTGCCTGCTTCGTCTTCGATCCGGCAGCCGACGAGCTGATAGGCGTAGAACTCACCCTCGTCGAGGACCGGCAGCATCGAGGCTTCGACAAGCATTTCACGCCCCACCAGCGCCTCGGCAGCGAAACGGTCATCGATGTCCCTGAAGCCCAGCCTCAGCTCCTTGCCCCTGCCACTCCCGACCGAGCGGATTTCGACGGTCCTCGACAATCCAAACTTTCCTTCGGCCGACAACTCGAGGCGCACTCCCTCGGCCAGCACACTGACGTCATCGAGATCGCAGCGGGCGCGCACTTCGCCGCGAAGCCCGTGGGCTCCGAGGATACGACCGATGCTGACTTTTTCGGGAGACGCGTCAGTCGACGATGTCGAGCCGGACGTTCGTTCCATGGCGCGAGGCTCCGAGGACGGCACGCATGGCCTTGGCCACGCGGCCCTGACGGCCGATGACGCGACCGCGGTCGTCGGCAGCGGTCTCGAGTTCCAGAACTCGTCCGCCATCCACCTCGTGCACCACCACGGAATCGGGGTCCGTGACGATCGCCTTCACGATGAACTCGACCAACTCTGCGGAGGGATTGGCCATATCAGCCTGCACTGCCGGCAGCCGCCTGGCTGCGCTTGGCACGTCGAATCAACGACTTCACCGTTGGCGAGAGCTGGGCACCCTTGGCAACCCACTCGTCTACGCGGTCGGTCTTCACCGAGACCTTCTCCGGATTGGCATTCGGATCATACGTCCCGAGAAATTCCAGGGGTCGACCCGAGCGCTTCTTGCGCGCGTCGATCGCGATGATGCGGTAGTAGGGGCGCTTCTTCGCGCCCGCTCGTGTGAGGCGGATCTTCACCATGCCTGTGGGTCTTCTCCAGTCGCGGCCGTAGCCGGAAGTAGCCGCAGAAGCTAGGGAAAGCGTCTCTCCCGGTCAAGCCGCCGCCGATCTGTCGTGCCGCCGCCCCCAGCGAATGCACGACTACAGCCAGGGTCTCGGGCGACTCTGCAGGGGGTGGAGCCAAGCCCTCAGCCGCGCTCGAGGCCAAGCCGCTGCTCTTCCTTCTTGCGGGAGCAGAGGTAGCACGCGTACTGCAGCCGGTGGGGGGTCTGCAGCCGATCGTAATCCGCGTCCAGCGCAACCCTGCGGACACGCGGCACTTCCTGTCCGCAAAAGTCGCAGACCAACCGCTGCTGCCCTTCCTGACCGCGCAGCTCTCCCTCACTCATGGCAGCAGATGCTAGCCCAGGCCGCGGCCCGCTCACGTGGCCGATCCCACCCGGAACCACAGTTGCGTCGGGGCCTCGTCTCCAAAGACCTCTCGCAGCGCCTCGAGGATCTGGGGTAGCTGGAGCTGGAGCTGCTGGCACCAGACGCTGGAATCCACGCTCGCCTCCAGGCGCCCATCGCGCAGCGACACGGGCCGGCAGTGGGCGGCGATCTCGGGCCCCACGGCCTCTTCCCAGCGATCGACGATCCGCAGCACGCCGGCCGGTGCGTCGAGCCCCAGGTCCTTCAGGACCTTCGGCACCAGGTCAGCCAGCGCCTCGAACTCGCTGCGGCGCCGCCTCACCCGTCGTTCTCCGAGAGTTGGCGAAACACGAGGCCAGTGGGAAGCTTCGGGTAGAAGAACGTCGACTTCTGGGGCATCACCTCGCCGGACTGGGTTGCCCGAAAGACATCGTCCGGAGACAGCGCATTCAGGTAGAGGGCCACGCAGCCCGCGCCGGCCCGCAAGTCTCTCGCGGTCTGGACGGCATCCTTCGGGTAGGAGATCGCGCCGCTGCCCACCGCGTCCTGATCGAGACCGAACACGCCTTCGATCACCTCACGGTGGATGACCCGGACCGAGAGTTCGTCGTCGGCCGGGCGCGAGAAGATGCGCAGAGTGCCCGAGGCGTCGTCGGCCACGAACGCAATGCGATCACTGAGGGGCGCCAAGTCCTCGGCCAGCAGCTTGGGAATGTCCTCGGCCGCTGCGACGGAGACCCTCGACACTTCCCAGCCGGGTAGCCGCGCACACCACTCCTCCTCGCTCGGGGGACTGCCGCGCAGGATCAGCCGGTGGATCGGAAGCAGCAGGGTTCCCGGGGCGAAGGTGTTGGCGCAGTAGGCCAGCAGGAATTCGAACGGCGCGTCGGGCCCGGCTTCCGGGGATGCTTCGCGGCATTCGTTCCGGTAGCGGAGCGCCGTCTCGTAGCGGTGGTGTCCGTCGGCGATGACGAGCGATCGGTGTTCCATGAAGCGTCGAACCCGGGACACGCGGTCCGGATCGGTGACACGCGCCAGGCTGTGGTCCGCACCCGTCTCGTCGCGGGCGGTCACGACGTCGTCCGCATCGAATTCCGGCGCAAACACGGGGGGGAGCCGGTCCTCGCGGTCTTCATACAGAAGGAAGACGCTCGAGAGATTGGCGCCGGTGGCGCGCAGGATTTTCAAGCGGTCCGCTTTGGGACCCTCCAGGGTTCGCTCGTGCGGCCGTACGATGCGACGGTCATAGTCCTCGAGTCGCAACAGACCGAAGAAACCCTCGCGCACGTGGCGCTGTCCGTCCGGAGCGGTGAACGCCTGGCGTGAGGCGTAGAAGGCGGGCTCCGGGTCGCGCATCAGGAACCGTTCACGCTGCCAGGCTTCGAGAGTCTCGCGGATCTCCGAATAGTCGGTGCTCGCCTCCTCGGAGACGCTTGGGGTCAGCTCGAGCCGCACCGCGCTGTGGGGATCGGAAGCGTAGAGTCGTTCGCGATCCGCGGCGGAGATGACGTCGTAGGGCGGTACCAGAACCCGGCCGAGGTCGACACGGTCCGGGTCATAGCGCAGCGCACGAAACGGTCGCACGTCGCTCATGATGCGATGACGTCCTCCAGAAATGAGGAGAGCGCGGCCTTGGACAACGCGCCCCAACGCAACACCTCCAGCTTGCTACCCGTGGTGTCGATCACGGTGCTCTCGTCGTCGCCGCCGGCCTCGGCTTCCACGTCCAACATGCGCGGCTCGCCCTCGCCCTCGCCGCACAGGGCGCGAGCCGCAGCGCGGCTTCGGGCAGCGGGCTCGCCGTTGCGGTTGAGACTCGTCGCCGTGATGGGTGCCGCGCCCTCGCGCGCCAGCCGACGCACCAAGGCCGTAGCCAGGGGATGGGAAGAGCAGCGCAGACCCACCGCACCATCCCTCCGGGCGATGCCGTCGGCCAAGGGGCCCATGCGTTTGGCCAAGGCATCGGAACACGGAACGATCAGCGTCAGCGGCCCCGGCCAGAAGGCGTCGGCAAGCCGCCGCGCCTGATGCCCGAGCTCGAAGCCCAGCGCGTCGGCAGCGGCGACATTCTCGACCAGCACCGAGATGGGCTGACGCTGACCGCGTCCCTTCCAACGCTGAAGTCGCCCGACTGCCTTTTCCGAACGGACGTCGACCGCAAGACCCCAGACGGTCTCCGTCGGGTAGGCAATCAGTCCACCAGCCTGGAGCCAGCGGACCGCCTCTCCAAGCGGGTCGCCGATCACCGGTCGAGGGCGCGGGCGGCGATGTCCCGTCGCAGCTGCATGCCATCGAACCTCACCCGGTCGACGGCGGCGTAGGCGCGCTGCTGGGCCTGGGCCACGGTCTCAGCCCGGGCCGTGATCCCGAGCACGCGCCCCCCCGCGGTCTCGTACACGCCCGCATGGTTTCGACGCGTTCCCGCGTGGAAGACCACGAGATCGGCATTGCCCTTTACAGCCTCGAGACCCGAGATCTCCTTGCCCTGCTCGTAGTCGCGCGGATACCCGCCCGACGCGAGCACCACGCAGACGGCCGGATCCCGGAAACGGACAGGGGCCACGTTCTCGATCCCGCCGCGGGCGGCCGCATCGAGCAGCGGCAGCAGATCACCGTCCATGCGCAGCATCAGCGGCTGGGTCTCAGGATCGCCGAATCGCACGTTGAACTCGACCACGCGCGGCGATCCGGTGGCATCGATCATCAGCCCCACATAGAGCACACCGCGATAAGGCCTCCCGTCGGCGGCCATGCCGCGGATCGTGGGGTAGACGATCTCCTCGAGGACGCGCTTCTCCACGGCCTCGGTGAAGACCGGCGCCGGCGAATAGGCGCCCATGCCGCCCGTATTCTCGCCTTCGTCGCCGTCGAGGGCGCGCTTGTGATCCTGGGCCGCCGCGAGCGCGATGATGTGCTCACCGTCGGTGATGGCGTAGTACGACGCCTCCTCCCCCTCCATTCTCTCTTCAATGATGACACGCGCCCCGGCCTCACCGAAGCGGCGGTCCGCCATGATCTCCGCGAGGGCCGCCTCGGCGTCTTCGACTCCATCGCAGACGAACACCCCCTTGCCCGCGGCCAGACCATCAGCCTTCACGACACAGGCCGACCCCAGCTCGCGAAGGTAGGCTCGCGCCGGCTCGAGTGACTCGAACCCCTGGTAGGCAGCCGTGGGAATGCCGTGCCGGGCCATGAACTCCTTGGCAAAGATCTTGCTCGCCTCGAGCCGAGCGGCCGCAGCGCTTGGACCGAAGACGGCGATGCCGGCAGCCTCGAGCCGGTCGGCCAGACCCGCCGCCAGAGGATCCTCAGGACCGACGACGACCAGGTCGACATTCTCGCCCCGTGCCAGCGAAACGATCCCATCCAGGTCTCCGGCCTTCACGTCGGGATGACACTGGGCAAGCTCGCCGATGGCGTCGCTTCCCGGCGCCGCCAGCACACGGTCGACTAGTTCGCTCTGCGCAATCTTCCAGACCAGCGCGTGCTCGCGACCGCCGGATCCGATCACCAGGATTCGCATGTCGCGTGCCTCCCTCCCCTTACTCACTCTCACAGGGGAGCTAGTGGCGGAAGTGGCGGACGCCGGTCAAGACCATGGCGACACCCAGCCGGTTCGCGGCTTCGATCACCTGCTGGTCGCGGACCGATCCACCGGGCTGCACCACGGCGCTGGCACCCGCGGCCACAGCGGCTTCGAGCCCATCGGGGAACGGAAAGAAGGCATCGCTGGCCAGCACCGAGCCCTGCAGATCCAGACCCACGCGACCGGCCTTGGCCACCGCGGTGTGAATGGCATCGATCCGCGAAGTCGCACCGCCTCCGATTCCCAGCGTCCGACCCTCCCTCGCGAAGACGACGGCGTTGCTCTTCACGTGCTTGCAGACGCGCCAGGCGAAGCCCATGGCCTCGAGCTCCGCCTCGGTCGGCTTGCGCTCGGTGGCGACCTGGCAGGCGGCCAGGTCCTCGATCGACACATCTGGCTGCTGGAGCAGCACACCGCCGAAGACGCGCTTCCAGTCGAGCTCGGCCCGCTCGATGCGCTCCGGGTGGAATTGCAGCAGTCGCCGGTTCTTCTTCTTCTTGAGGAGAGCCAGCGCTTCGGTGCTGAAGCCGGGAGCCAGCAGCACCTCCGTGAAGATCTCGTCCACCTTGCTGGCGAGCTCGAGGTCGAAGGGCTGGTTGCAGACGATGATGCCGCCGAAGGGTGACTCGGGATCGGTCGCAAAGGCGCGCTGGTAGGCTTCGAGCGGCGTCGAGCCAATGCCAGCGCCGCAGGGCGTGTTGTGCTTGAGGATCGCGACCGCGGGCCCGAACTCGGGATCGAAGTCGAGGATCAGCTGTAGCGCGGCCTGTACGTCCACCAGGTTGTTGAAAGAGAGCGCCTTGCCGTGAAGCGGCTCGGCCAACTCGAGCGTGCGGCCGTAGAGCGCGGCGGCCTGGTGGGGGTTCTCGCCGTAGCGCATTTCGGCGGCGCGGCCGAGATCGACGCCAAGCCGCGCCGGCAGGCCCTCCGGGCCGCCGGACTGCTGCTGGGCCAGATAGCCGTGGATGGCCGCGTCGTAGGCGGCCGTGCGCTCGAACGCCTTGAGCGCCAGACTCCGCCGTGTTTCGAGGCCCAGGGAACCGGCACTCTCGCGCAGCTCGTCGAGAATTTTGCCGTAGTCGCCCGGGTCGACGACCACGGCTACGTAGGCGTGGTTCTTGGCGGCAGAGCGGATCATCGACGGTCCGCCGATGTCGATCTTCTCGATCGCATCCGCCAGGCTCACGTCGGGCTTCGCTACGGTGGCCTCGAAGGGATAGAGATTCACCGCCACCAGGTCGATGGTGCGCAGATCCTGGTCGGCGATGTCCTGCTGATCGCCCTCGTGATCGCGACGGGCCAGGATGCCCGCGTGGATCCGAGGGTGGAGCGTCTTCACCCGGCCGCCCAGCATCTCGGGGCTGTGAGTGAGATCGGCCACCTCGGTGACCTCGAGTCCGGCTTTCTGGAGGGCACGAGCCGTACCGCCTGACGCCACCAGATCGACGCCCAGCTCGGCCAAGCCGCTGGCGAACTCCACCAGGCCGGTCTTGTCGGAAACGGAAAGAAGAGCCCGCCCGATGGGGCGCAACTCGGATTGGGGGGCCATCGGGTGTCTCCTCGCGCCGGAGGGAGCGAGATGCGGGGGGTTCCGGCGGCAGGTGTACCGAGGAGCCGGTCTCAAGTCAATCCGTCATTGGCAGGACACAGCGCGGGACGCGATCCGATACCCGAACCAGCAACTCGTAGGCGATCGTCCCCGCCGCCAGCGCCGCCTCCTCGACGGGCAGCGTGCCGGCGGCGCCGCAGCCGAACAGCACGGCCTCGTCGCCGATCGAGACCGAGGCATCGCCCACGTCGACGCTGATGAAGTCCATCGAGACCCGACCTACGATGGGATGGCGCTCGCCGCCGATGCACACGGCGCCGCGGTCGCTGGCCGCCACCGGCACGCCGTCGGCATAGCCGACGGGAAGCGTCGCGATCCGGGTCGGTCGCTGCGCCCGGAAGAGCGCGCTGTAGCCGACCGGGTCGCCCGCCTGGATCTCGCGAACGTGGATCACTCGGGTCTCAAACGTCATCGCCGCTTGCAGCGACGCCTCTAGATGGGCGGCCGGGCGGACGCCGTAGAGCATCAGGCCCGGGCGCACGGCGTTGACTTCCGGCAGCGCTTCGAGAACCGGCTTTCCGGCCAGCAGCCCGGCGGAGTTGGCGCAATGGATGATGGGTGGCTCGATGCCGCGGTCACGCAGCGCCGACAAGACCTCGCGGAAGCGGGAGAGCTGGGCAAGTGTCGGCCCCAGATCCTGCTCGTCGGCGCGCGCCAAGTGCGTGTAGAACCCTTCCAGCACGAGCGACGGCTCGGCAGCGACCGCCTCAGCCAGCCCCACGGCTTTGCCTGCCGGCACGCCCATCCGGTGCATGCCGGTATCGACCTCGATGTGGACGGGGACCTGCACGTGCTGGCGGCGCGCCGCCGCAGCCAGTGTCTCCAGCTGCTCGCCGTGGTGGATAACGAGCGTGAGACCCGCCTCCACGGCCAGCAGCGGCGCATCGTGAACGCCACCCAGCACCAGGATAGGGACAGCCACGCCGGCGTCCCGCAGCGCCCGACCCTCCTCCACGGTCGCGACCGCCAGCCGCTGGCAACCTGCGGCCACCAGTGCAAGAGCCACCGGCAGCGCCCCGTGGCCATAGGCGTCGGCCTTCACGACAGCGATCACGCTCCGGCCTTCGGCCCGAAGGACCGCCTCGGCGTAATTCGAACGGATGGCGTCGAGGTGGACGGTGGCCACCGTCGGACGCTCCTGAACCAGTCCCGGCCCGCGCATGCGGGACCCAAGTTATCGAAAATCGGGCGGAAACCCTCGGGCGAGGTTTGACACCCTCGCGGCGGCTCCGGTAGCTTGCAAACGATCGGTTGCTGGCGCGCGCCGGCCAAGCCAGAACCTGCTCGCGCCAGCCAGGAGCAGTCCCGCCGTGTCCGACTCGAACCTCTCTCTCGTCGTGAACGGAGAGCCGCGCTCCGCGCCGTCGGGTTGCACCCTCGAGCAGCTGGTCGCCTCGCTCGGCCTCACGCGCAAGCGCATCGCGGTTGCCGTGAACCTCGACGTGATTCCCCATTCCTCCTTCGCCGTCCACGGCCTGGCGACCGGAGACCGGATCGAAATCCTCGAAGCCGTCGGAGGAGGCTGAGCCACCCCCCATGTCTGAGACCTACACTCTCGGGTCCCACAGCTTCCGCTCGCGACTCATCATCGGGAGCGGCAAGTACGAGTCGTTCGAGCAAAACCGCCAGTGCGCCGACGCGAGCGGCGCCGAGATGGTGACCGTTGCCCTGCGTCGCACCCGGCTCGACGCTCCCAAGGGACAGGGGCTGCTCGACTTCATTCCCCCCGAGAAGTTCAAGATCCTGCCCAACACGGCCGGCTGCTTCACCGCCGAAGACGCCATCACCACGGCCCGCATGGGCCGCGAACTCCTCGACACGGATCTCGTGAAGCTCGAGGTGATCGGAGACGAGCGAACGCTGTTCCCCGATGTGGCGGCGACCCTGGAGGCTGCCAAGGTGCTGGTCGACGAAGGATTCACGGTATTGCCCTACGTCACCGACGATCCGGTCGCCTGTCAGCGCCTGGCCGGGCTCGGCTGTGCCGCCGTGATGCCGCTTGCGGCCCCGATCGGCTCGGGCCTCGGCATTCGCAATCCAGCCAACTTGCGAATCATCCTGGAGACGGTCGAAGTCCCCGTGATCATCGACGCCGGCGTGGGAACCGCCAGCGACGCGGCCATCGCCATGGAGCTCGGGGCCACTGCGGTGCTGATGAACACGGGCATCGCGGCCGCCAAGGATCCCGTCAAGATGGCGCGGTCCATGAAGCTGGCGATCGAAGCCGGTCGGCTGGCCTACGAAGCAGGACGCATGCCGCGGCGGCTCTACGCCTCGGCCTCGAGTCCGCTGGCGGGAATGGCGAACTTCTGAGCGAGGCACGCCGTCTGATTCTCTGTTGGGTGCTGGACCGCGAATCCCCAATGGAGGACGTCCTGCATCGAATCGAAGCAGCAATGGCCGGCGGCGTCGACTGGCTTCAGGTCCGTGACCGAAGCCTCGAGGGCAGCGAGCTCCTCGCCTTCACAGACGCCGTCCGGTCGGCCGCGCCTGGAGCGCGCCTGGTCGTAAACCGGAGAACCGACGTCGCCCTGGCAGCGGACGCTGACGGCGTGCATCTAGGTTTCGATGCCGTGGATATCGAGACGACCCGCGAGCTGATGGGTGAAGAGGTGCTGGTCGGAGTGTCGTGTCATTCGGCCCAAGAAGTCCGCCGGGCCGACGCGGCCAGCTATGCGCAGCTGGCCCCGATCTTCCCACCCCTGTCGAAGCCAGCGGATCGGACGCCGCTCGGACTCGACGCGCTGCGGGCCGCCCGTGGCGGCATCCCGGTGCTGGCCCAGGGTGGAATCGAAGCCTCGAACGTGGCCGCCTGCATCGAGGCGGGCGCCGCCGGTGTGGCAGTGACGGGGGCCATCGCTTTTGCCGCGGATCCGGCTGCCGCAGCCGATGCACTGCGGCGGGCACTCGACGGAGCATCGCCGTGAGACGCTGGCGCCGGCTCTCGCGGGTCGTCCTCGCGACCCCGGCACTGGCGGTCGTCGCCGCGGCACTCCCCGCAGTCGGAGGCTGCCGATCGGGAGCTCGAGGCGCGCAGCATCGAGGTTGCCGAGCAGCTGAAGCCCCGACTGGGCGACGAAACCGGCGCGTTCGTGACCTTCGTCTCCCGCGGCTCGCCGGCCTCGGAGGCAGGCCTGCTGGTGGGCGACGCCATCAACCGGATCGAGGAGTACGCAGTGGCTGACCTCGACGACCCCATCCTGGAGTACGGGTCGGAGATCAGCTGGCCTTTGTCGAGTAGGCGTATACGCTGTCGGCGAAGTATCTGGGAAAGCGCAGCCAATTCGCCAGGGTCCCCAGATAGTGCGACACGGTGTTCATCGGTACGAACTTCCGGGTGATGAGTTCGTTGTCGGCGATCCAGTTGGAGATGGTGAAGTAGCCGTGCGCCAGGATCTCCGTTTCACCGATCAGGGCGCCCAGGGTCTTCTTGATCTGCGGCGGGGAGCGGAACCGGACACCGAACTGCTCCTTGTCGTAATTCGATCTGCGACTCTTCAGCAGAAAGTGCCGCGGGCTCCACAGGTTCGAGATCTGCAGGACCGAGTCGCCGCCGGCGCG
>SMVA01261614.1_pt1 | contig 12840 bp, 8 predicted proteins | sample 2456451 | NCBI WGS metagenome assembly SMVA01 (sample SAMN11095933, study PRJNA526329) | marine sediment metagenome | biome: Marine sediment; feature: Surficial sediment; material: Deep marine sediment; isolation source: Hadal surficial sediment | place: Pacific Ocean | collected 2014-05 | depth 0-1...
AGGTGAATGCACGAAGACGGCCCTAATGTCCGCGAGACGTGATCCGAAGTCCTTGAGATCCTTCTTTGCCCTTACCTGGATCACATTGCCCGCACCGAGTGCTTGCGTGTAGTATTTCCAAACTTGGCAAAGCGTATTCGCGGGGAAGTCACAGGCAATGGTAATCGACTCACCAACGAGGCCCGCAGCGATTGCCAGTTCACCGAGCACCACCGAAGTTGGGCGAGAACGAATGCCTGAGGGATCAGCTAACTGTGGCATGACTCACCTCCTTTGCTGCCGTGGAGAGGCCAGCAAGCGGTCGATTGGACGTCGTCCCTCCGCCTGACCGGCAAGCTGCCAACGGGTAAGAAGGAACGAGGTGTTGCAAAGCCTGATAGAGCAACGGGTTGCGGAACTTCACGCGGAAGATTGAATTGGGCTTGGTCGTGTCCACGACTAGGCCGTATTCAATCGTCGGCGTAAAATTCGTTAGCCACTTCGTTGTTTTTCGATCGTAGTGTTTCAGCAGTCCTCCCAGTCGCTCACGGCAGGCAATCTCCGCTTGTTGTTTGTCGACGACTTCCGCTGAGCGCTGCGCCTCCTTGGGCAGCCAGTTGCCGATTCCCGGGTGGGCTCGCCTCATGGTAATGGATCAGGTATTCGCAAATCAGATGCCGAAGGTGCCTTTCGCCAAGCACCAAAAAATGATTTAGGCACTCGCTTTTGATCCACTGAACCCAGGTTTCAGCGAAAGGGTTCATGTTCGGACAACGTGGCGGGATCGGGCGCAGCTCAATCGCCTCCAATTCGAGGATCGAACTTTCGTCCTCCGGTAGGTTTGAGTCCTACCGGCGGAATCGCAAGGCGTAATTGAACGCTGCACCCGCGACGACTCCGCAACAGGCGGCGACCAATTTGAACTGGTCAAAGAATTCGTATGCCCCACAAAGCCACACCGACGTGGACCAGCTGATCACTGCGCCCGGCATGCTCGTGATACAAGTCATGAGGTATTGGCGGAGAACATTATGCCGAGACTCCTTGGAAATCGTGTAACGGCAGTGAAGCCAAGAAGTCCAACTCATTGCGACCGAGATGGCCAGCCCGCGCGACAGACCCAGTGGCAGCGGTACGTCGAGCAATGAAAAGACAATGAAGTCGAGGAGCGTTCCCAGGCTGCCGAATAGAACAAATTGCGCAACACGCGAACACTGGCGAACTTGGAAGCCATACAGACGCTTCAAGTGCCGAAGATAATTGAACCTTTCACTCCACGTCAGTTTACTCTCGCCATGCAGTCGGTCACTAAAATGAATCGGAGTTTCCTTCACGTTCCGACACTTACACTTGACCAACAATTCAAGTCCAATCTTGTAACCGATTGGATTTGGCCGCTCCGCTGCTAGAAACGTCGTGCGTCGAAGAGCAAAAAATCCGGCCATCGGATCTTTGACCGACGTCAATGGCCACGCCAAGATGGTTGCGACCTTTGAATTCAACCACCGGGACATTCCCCAGTTTTTATCGGCTTCACCGCCGCGCACATACCGACTGCCGATAACAAAGTCCGTGTCACCAGTTTCCAGGTTCGATATGAGTTCGGGGATCTTTTCAGGCGGATGCGACAGGTCGGCATCCATGACAACGAATATCGCGCCTTTGGCTCGAGTCATCCCGTGAAGCACAGCACTGGAAAGCCCGCGATCGGTGGTACGAAGTTCCAGCCGCAGTGGGTAGTCGATGGCGAGCTCCCTGCAAACTTCGACTGTGTCGTCCGGGCTGTTGTCATCGACGACCACGATTTCGGCGTGCAGGCCAGCGTCCCGCAGCGCGGCCGCAATCCGCGGCACCAACACCGGCAGATTCTCCGCTTCGCCGTAGGTTGGCACGATCACGGAAACATCGGGCAACTCAATCGATTCGAGAGGTGCCTGATCGACGGCTTTGGGGGGGCACATAGCGGCTTCTGTTTCTGGTGAAATTGCTAACGGTGGAAACTCTAATTGCCCCACGCTACGCCTGCAAGCAACTCGGGCCGTTACAGTTGAGAAACCGAGTTTCTGGCAACCAAAAAAGTGTGTTTTTAGACGATCGTCGGTTCAAATTGAGGTCGAAATCGGATCGAACCGATAGATAATGGATAGATCTGGACCGAATCCCGATATGGAGCCGAGAATGAAGAGTCGCTTTTCAAGCATAACGCTCGCATGCTGCCTGCTCGTTCTATCGGGGTCTTCTTGGGTCTCCCAGGACTCCGTCGGCAATGAATTCGATCGCCCCGACCGGGCCACCGCACGACGTGGGCCCAAGGTAGGCGGTCAGCCACTTCGGCAGCCTGCCGAGCGTTTGCTGCCATCCGCCAGGGGAAGCCGACCCTTGGTTCAGCCCAACAACGCCAATCCTACCCAGCATCGGAATCACAAGCTGGTTCAATTGTCAAAACTGCCCTCGGAGGCCTCCGTCGTTACACCAAGTGCCGAATCGCAGCTTAAATTTCGACTTGAGATGCGCGAACTGGAGGCTCGCTTGCGAATTGCTCAAGTACGCACTCAAGCCTTCCAAAGGCAACTCGCTCGCTTCGAGGCTTACAACCAATTCGCCTCTCCCCACACCCTGTCGATGCTTCCGGCCAATTCGCTGCCTCACTCGAATTCATTGACGCCCCAAACGATCGTTGTTGTGGTTGAGGTTGGCCCCGTCGCCAGTTTCGCGCCGAGATCAACGTTTTCTCACGTGTTGTCCAAAAGCCGACAGCGGCTGCGCGACTCTCAGCTTGAGGTTCAAGCCTTGCTCGCGACCCGACAGAGTCTGCAAGAGAGCCAAGACTCGGCGGAAACACACATGGGACAACCCGCCGCATCGTTCGCGATACAGGCGCAGAGGATCCAAGCCGAGCTAGTACTGCAACAGTTTCGCGCCGAATCGGCAAGACTCCGCGAACAGCAGTTTGACAATTGGGCTGTCGTAGGGGGCGTCCAGTCGAGATCCTCGCATCCGCTCTTGTCGACCACCGCCTCGCCGTTTTCGCGGACAAACCTCACGACCTTTCCACGCCTTAGCCAGCTGGCAAATGCCGGGCTCGCCGATGACCTTAAGAGCAGAATTCAACTCCAGAGGCTGGAACACGAAATCCGTGTCGCCAATCTTGTGGACCAGCGCGAGGCGATTCGCGAGTATATTGATACGTCGTCGCAGAGCCAACGCAGCTTGAACGTGGCGTCTGAACGCCCAAAAGTTCAGGCTCCGCCCGATTGGGCAACCACTTCCAATTAGTTTTCGCTGGCATCTTGGTTGGGTCTGGAATACCATGTTGGTCAATTGACTCTCGCTCCCTACACTCACTTGCCAGCACCTTAAACCCACGGCTCGCCAAATCGACGATGCTTACCTACAAAGATCAGCGATTATCCGGTCGAAGAACTGGCCGCCCGTATGACGACGCCTACGATTCCCTCGTCGCGATTCTGAGTGGAGTTCAGCTGCAAGATCACCGGCAGGTTCGCTTTCTATCCTCGGCACTCACGACCGCCTTGTTACTCGTAATTGTGCTCTATAGTTTTGCGGCGATCGTTAACCTGGTCGCCCTGCTCGATGTTCATGGAGCCGAGAAGATTCAGGCTGTGTATCCAGGCTTGCCATCCTGGGTTGTGCCGGTGATTACATTTCTGGCGGGGGTGAAAGTGGTCTCGGCGATCTCAATTATGTTTAGGAGAAAACGGGGATTCTACATCTTTGTGTTGGCAGCTTTGGCAATGGCCGGCGTGCAGTTTGCCGCAGCCGATGGTGTGGAAGCAACTGCGCTGAGTCGCTTCGGTCACTGTTTGATTACCTTGTTTTGGCCTCTGTTATTCTTTTTGCTCTTGAAAGCAAACGGCCCACGAAGCGCTTGGTATCACTTTGAATGATAGGGGCGTAGTCGCGCTGCAGATCGAGTTGCTGGTCGGCAGCGGTCACGACATTGGGCGTCAAACTACACCTTGACTACCCAGCCTGCCATCGGACCTAAATTCACCTTCGTGACGATTGTTCGGAAAATCACGGTCGGCGCTGGATGTCTCACCGAAATGTTGCCGATAGATTTAACATCGGTTTCTCGCCGCGGACGTGTAACCCGATGGGGTTTTTGCGGTAGCTTGAAAGCGCAATTGAGCTCATGAGGTTTCGACAATTCTCAACTGCCAATGGTATGCACAATGGTAAAACTTCGTTTCGTTTTGGCGTTATTGAGTGTCTCGTTTGTTAGCCAGATTACGATGGGTGACGAATTGGGCGGCGATAAATCGTTCGTTGAGGACTACCATGCAGTCGATTGCCAATGTAATCCCTGCGGCGGCGGACATCTGGCAGCGTGCGTGGCTGCTGGCGGGTGTTGGCACAACACCTGTAACATGCCACAGCATCACCGATACTTCCCGCAATCGCATGGCCACTATTACTTTCGGCCATACAATTACCACACGATCCGATTCCACCAGGACGTGGTGACGCGCCACGGCGGTGACCGTAGAAACCCGTATTCAAATTCGATTTTCGCGGATATCTACGCAGAATTCGCGAGAGTCGAGGCCGGGGACGAACGCTTGCCCTCGCCTTCAGGTCTATCGCCGGTATCTGCGTCGGACGCCGCCGCCGCGCGTTCCCCCAATGTGGCACCATCGCTCCTGAAATTCACTTCGAGAAGCCGCGTCAAAATCAACTTTTCTGATTCTGAACCGACGACCGAATCGGACGAGTGATGAAATTGGCCGCTACCTGCCCGGCTAGTGGCGAGTCGCATGACGCGACTTATGAAAATGCGTGCCGGGCCAATTACCACGCCTCCGAAAACTAATCGTGCTTTTTTGGCTTGGCGTCGACGTGGTACTTTCGCAGTTTGTTGTACAGCGTGACGCGACTGATCCCGAGCGCTCGGGCAGTAGCCGCACGATTGTACTTGTGCCGCTCGAGCATCTGTTCAATCGACTCGCGCTCGGTCAAGGCGACCTCGCGAGCCAGCACTGAGGTTGAGGTCATGCCCTTCTCGGTGTCGCGTCTGGCTTCTACCTCTTCCAAGATATCTAACGAGAGAGATTGAGGGGTGACCACGCCGTCTTGCGAAAAGAGAACGGCCCGCCGGACTTCGTTGCGTAGTTGCCGAATGTTGCCCGGCCAGGAATACGACTTAATAATGTCCAGCAGATCCGGATGAATGTAACTGACTTGGCACTCGCCTTCCTTGCGGCACTCGTCGATGAAATCGATGGCCAAAGGCGCAATGTCCAGCGGCCGTTCGCGCAGAGGCGGAATCTCGAACTTGACTTGGTTTAGCCGGAAGAACAAGTCAGGACGGAATTGCCTCGTCTCAATCAGAGATTCGAGGTTAACATTCGAGGCCACAATAGTTCGGCAGCGGGCGCGCTTCGTCTCGTTCGATCCAACCGGCTCATACTCGCCAGTTTCCAAGACCCGCAACAACTTCGCTTGCTGGATCAGCCCCAACACATCGATCTCGTCTAGCAGAATGGTCCCGCCTTCCGCGGCTTCAAATTTTCCGGACTTTGTACGATCGGCACCCGTGAAGGAGCCCTTCACATGTCCAAACAACTCACTGTCAATTAGATCGCCGGGCAAGGCCCCGCAGGCGACCGTCAAAAATCTCTCTTGTTCACGCGAGGATAACTCGTGAATCATCGAGGCCAGCGTCGTTTTACCCGTTCCCGTTTCGCCGACGATCAGAATCGTAAAGTCGTCATGTCGGGCAGCCATTTCGAACTTTTCCAGCATCGGAAACAAGGCCGGCGAATAAGTTTGAAACTGGTGATTGGTAGTCTTTACAACGCGGCTCGCCAATTCCGTATCGTGCCATTCTCGACTTGACTGACTGGCCACATTCTTGAGTTCTTGGATATTCAACGGCCAACTCGTTGAACCGGCCAGCCAATGGTCCGCCGTTTTGGCGTGTTCGATTGGAAACCCGCGATCCACGACGCCGATGTTGGTCACGCTCGTTCCGGCCAGTTCGTGTGACCGCTTTCCAGCCTGTGGCAGGTCCTCCCACAGCCTGTCGACCTGTTCTCCGCCGTCCCGGAAATCAAAGAACACAATCTCTGGTCGATTCAGCCGCGAAACGCCGCCACTCAACCAATCTTGGACGGACGTTGCAATAACTTGAAGTCCCATTTGCTCGCGCAACACTTGGTCGAGCTGACTTTGGAATTCGTTATCGTTGCTAACGACACAAGCCGTGGTGTGATTCATAGATCGCTCTTTGGCCAGTTTCCGCAACCCCGAAACATCGCGGAAAATGAAAGGACTAAGCCAACAACAAAAGTTGAGCAACCTGAGTGCCGGATCTGCTGAGCGACTATTGGGAAGAATTCGCGGGTCAGCAGTTCCCCAAGCGAACGTGCAATGTCAGCTTGAGTTGCCCATCTTAATGGCGAGTCAACGGCTATACAATCACCTTTCCGTGAATTTTCGTTTGTTTGTTGGAAGGCTCTGGGAACTAACACAAACCCCAATTCCCAGGCGGGGAGGCTGTTTCTTTTTCTGACGCGCGCCGCGAAAAACTGTCCACTCATTCGCAATGCATCCAAATGAACCGAGGATCAACTGCTATGTTAAGATTCTCCACCACTCGACAATCGGGCGATCTGACTTGGATTTGGAATTTCCCGATAGCTGTGTCACAACATTCATGCGGCGGAATTCTGTGTGGCCATGAACCGAAAACGTCGAAAAAAACAAGTGTCGGCGCGGACATCGCTGTTCTTGATCGAACTCTATGGCGGGATCCTGTTTTTACTGCTGATATGCCTCCTGTTGGCATTCTTCACGCTCTTGCTGGGCGTTTATTTCATGCTGTTTGAGCTCCTGGATTATATACTCACACAGCCTTGGCAATGGGGCTGGCGAGTGGTTCTCTTGGGGAGCTGCTTGATGGTTACCTCGGTTCTCGTAGTCCGCCTCGCCTGGCGGATGGCGCTCGCAATCCTGGGGCTGGTTACGCGAAAATACGACGAATCCACTCTCACGGAAACGACCCACGCCTTGAGCGACACAGACTCTCCAGGGCTCTACGAATTAGTGCGTGAAGTTAGCCATACAATCGGAGCGTTGCCACCCGACGAAGTTCGCGTTTCGCCGGCCGTCGAATGCTATGTGATTGAGGAACGTCGTTTCGCCATCCGCACTCGCCGGCACTTGACGCTGGTTATCGGGTTACCCCATCTTTTGGTGTTGGAACTTGCCGAATTGAAGGTGATTCTGGTCCACGAGATGGCGCACTCCGGAGGCGGCGACACCACAATTACGGTATTTCTATTCCGTTTTGTCGAGTCATTGCGGATTGCCGTTGACGAACTCGCAGCACGAGGACGATGGTGGTACGCGTGCGACCCTTTTTATTGGTTTTTTGTGGGATTTCACCGATTGGTACATCGCGCAGCGGTCTCGCTCCAGTGGCACCGGGAATTGCGCGCCGACGCGATCAGTGCCGAGACTTTTGGTGGGACATTAGCCACGCACACGTTGCTCAAAGAGTGGCTGTTGGAAAACCAATTCGATCAGGTAGTCGAACAATATATGGCGAAAGGCCCGAACGACACGCACGAAAATGTGTTTGCATTTTTCGTCGATCGCTGGCGCGAATTCGGACGTACCAGCGAGGCATATCTCGAGCAACGCCTAAATCAGCAAGAAGAATCGAGTTTTCTCGATTCCCATCCCAGCATGAAAACAAGGATCAAGCTGATGCGCGACTTTCCTGACCCAGCGCCCACCGGCTCTCGCGCCGCGAACCAACTGCTAACAAACCTGGACGCTATCCAGCACGGTCTCCACGATCAATTATTCGATTCTTTGCGGTCTTCTTGCTGATTATTCATAACGGCACGTCAGTTCTCGTAGCCAATCGCCAATCAGCAAGGAAAGTTCGGGCGTCGGCACTCTTCACTTCGAAAATGATAGGGGACGACCCAATCGGTACTCGCAGTTTCATGCGCAAAGAATCCAAACAGGGTGTCTGTAAAGCGTAAAGGTCGGTTTACACTTCGAATTGCTCGCCGCGCATTTCCCACTTCAGCAAGTCATCAGCGGACAATTTGTCTTGTTCACTGCCGGTAAAGAAAATCGGCGAAATCGCTCGGGTATTCGCATTTGACATGTGTCTTGTCCTAATCCTCGCTGACAAGGCGGCTCAATCCGGTTCTCAAGCGGGCCTCTACCCTGGAAATTTTTCGATTCTGGCGCAGCTTTTGCGTTTGTCCGTATTCACGGTAAGGTCCGTGCGCGCGAGGAGCGCGCTGAGCAGCGCGTAGGCCTGCCGAGGTCTACCTTGACATGCCACGTATTTCGCAGAAATTGGAGACGGTAGGAGAATTCAATTGCATACCAATTGGCTAGATCGAGTTCTTACGCGTCTTGGCGGTCCTGGTTCGAAGCAGCGTCGCCGGCGTGTCCGCAACGCCAGACGTGTAAGTCGCCAGATGCACGACCGTTCGCGTATCGGGTTCGAAACGCTCGAAGACAGGCTCCCGCTGGCCGTCACAGCCACGGTAGACGCCGACAACGTACTGACCGTTGAGTTGAGCGCGGCGAACGACCAAGCGTTCATCACCAACAACGGCTCCAACGAAATCCGTGTGGGGACGGCGGCCAATGGCACGAGCGCGCTGGCGGACACCGTGGGCATTGTCTCCATTGTTGTCAACGACACAGGTCCCGCCGCCGATCAACAGGTGAATTTCGATGGATCGACGTTTTCGCTTACGCAATTCGGTGGTGTGGGCGTCGAGTTCAACGGCATCGAAGTCTTGAACCTCAACACCGGCATCAACACGACCGGCAGTCAGGACTACGACGCCGTGATCAATTTGGGCGCAGACATCACGCTCAGTGGCGGCAGCGGCGACATCACTTTCCGAGACACGATTGATGGATCCCAGTCGCTCGACGTGAACACAAGTGGAACGACTCAATTCGATGGAAAGGTGGGCAACGGGACTGCCCTGACCACTCTGACCACCGATGCTCTTGGAAATACGGTGTTTAACTTCTTTGGACAAGGGGACACCTCCAACCCTTCATTCGGGACCACCGGGCTGCAGAGTTTCCTGGATCCTGTCACCATGCCGGGAAACACTGGCCTGAATGGAGGCAATATCCTGTTTGGCTCGACTTTGGATGGTCCTAGTAGTTTGGTTGCCAGTGTTCCAGGAGGGACGCTAACTTTTAGCGATGAAGTTGGCGGTAATGTTGCGGTGGGCTCTATGCAAATCTTCAATGGAACCACAGCCATCAACGGGGGTCTGATTCGGACGGGGACATTGATGCGTTTTGTCGCCAACAACGTGACGCTGGACTCGGCGACGAATCAAACCAATTTGGAGACGACCGGCGGTGGAAATATCGTGTTTGAAACCGCCTCCAGAACCTTGCGCAGCGCCACCGACGGCGTGGACTCGCTGATCATCGACACATCAGGGACGACCATCATCAACACTGCGGTCGGCGGCGGCGGCAAGCGATTGAATAATCTGACAATCAATGGCGCTGCGGAAATCAACGCAGGCAGCGTCACGACCACTGGCGCGCAGACGTATGGCGATTCGGTGGCCTTGGCTGCCGTCGCGACGACGCTGACAGGCGGCGAAATCGACTTCGACGGCGGCGCCGCGTTAGTGACCGGAACCAACACACTGACGCTGGAGCCCGCCAACTCCGCAGCAAACATCACTGTCGGTCAGGCCAGTGACACGGGCGCCGCCGTGCTGGACATTACCGACACCGATCTGGCCGCGCTTGCCGACGGCTTTAGTTCAATCACAATCGGGGACGCGGCGGCCGGCGCCGGCGCGGTGGATGTCGACAGTTCAACATTCAACGACGACGTGACCATCGTCGGCGGCTCCATCGCCGTGACGCAACTCACTGCTGGATTGAACACGGTCACGTTGACGGCGCGCACCGGCGCGATCACAGACGGCGGCGACAGCGGCCCTGATATCGACGCCGCAGCTGCGATTCTCAACGGCAGCACTGGCGTCGGCCCGAATGCTCTGGAAACCACGCTGGACAACCTGGAAGCCGATGGCGGTACAAGCGGCGTCTGGGTCGACAACACGGGTGATTTGGAGATCGGCGGCATCAGCGCGCAAGTCGGTGTCACTGGCAACGGCAACATTGCCATTTCCGCGGCCAGCTCGATCACAGTCAGCGAGACGATCGATTCGAACAGCGGAGACGTTTCGCTGGACGCGACGACTGACGTCAACATTAACGCTTCGATCGTCAGCGGTGGCGGTGCGGTCAACGTGACTGCCGACAACGATGTGACCTTCAATGCTTCCGGATCGATCGATACCGAATCGGGTTCGCCCACGGTGACGCTGACCGCAGACGACGGAGCTCCGAACGGCGGTGGGATTACGATGGCGGACGGTTCCAGCGTCGATGCGAGCGGCGGCACGATTGACTTGGACGCTACCGACGGCATCGCGCTGGCAAGTTTGACCACCACGGGCACGGTCGAAGTCACGACGTCGGGCGGATCGATCACGGATAACACGGCGGGTGAGGCCGCGAACATAAACGCACTGACGCTGACCGCAGCGATCACGGCTGGCGGCGGAACGTTCGGTGCTGCTGGCGCAGCCGGCGACGTTGATACAGACGTCACCAATCTGAACATTGACACCAGCGGAAGCGACGGCGCGCAGTGGATCGCCGAAGTTGGGGGGCTGAGCACGCTCAATCTGGACGCCGGTAACGGCAACGTGGTGCTCGTGGCTGGTGGCGGAATCGAGGATTCGGATGCCGGCACGGATGTGACGGCGAGCGCCGCCGCCCTAACGGCGTCCGGTGGAATCGGCTCGGTCGCACACCTCGACACCGCAATCGAGACGCTTGCGGCCAGCAACTCGACCAATGGCAACATCGACATCTTCAATGACGTCGCCGGACTTTTGACGATAGGGTCGGTGGGCGGCTTGGTCGGCGTAACGAACACGGCAGTAGGCGGCACGATCGTGATCACCAACGCCAGCCCACTCACTGTCGACGACGACGTGACATCCAGTGGTGACATCACACTGACTGCGACCGACGACGCTAGTGACGGTGCGGGCGATGAGGACGACCTCACCGTCAGTGCTGTCGATTCGCTAGGAACCGGCACGGTCGAGATTGAATCGACGGGTGGCGATGTGACGTTGCGCGGTGGCGACGATGTCGTCGTCAACAGCGGCTCGACGGTTGAAGCGTTTGATAAGGTGACGATCGAAGGCGATTTCGGCGATGCGGATTCTGGGGTGGGATCGGTAATTAGCATCTTCGGAAAAATCAACTCGGGCACCCAAGCGATGGTGTTGGGTGAGGCCGACGCCGACGACGTGCATCTGGACCCGGATACCGGCGGTAGCGGCTCGATCTTGCTCGATGGCCAAGGCGGCAATGACAGCTACACCGTGCAACTTGGCAACCTCGGAGGCCAGGTCGACGTTGACGATCAGGCCGGTGAGGGCACCGCGGACGATCTCACGGTCAACGGCACGACAGTTGCCGACACGTTGACGGTAGACGCAACGAGCATTAGCGGCGGCGGCCAGACGGTTACCTACACGCCCAACCTGGAAGACCTTACGGTCAACGGTTTGGCGGGCAATGATACGATCGGCGTGACGCCGTCGACGACGGCCACGATCAACATCTTTGGTGGCGATCCCGTCGCTCCGGCCTCGCCGGCCGACCTGTTGAACTTCTCCACTCCCGCCGGCCAAACAGCGACACTCATCAATCCAGGCCCCGACAGCGGGACGATTGTAACCTCCGGTGGATTCTTGGACGTTGTATTTGACGAAATCGAGGGTTTGAATTTCGGCGGCGCAGTTGTCGTCGACGGTTCAGGTGACGATGACCTGCTGGTGATCGACGCCACGGGTGCTGACAGCGGCACGTTTCAGTTGACGACGGACGTGGACGGTAGCGGCGGGGGACCGTTTGTTGGCCTCGTTGTGGGTCTTGTCGGTGTGACTGAATTCACCTTCCACGGTTTTGCCGAAGACGACATCATGCGGATCAATAATCCCCTTGGCGGCGGACTGTTCGCGCCGGTCGACGGCATCGATTTCAACGGCGGTGCCGACCTTGACTTGCTGCAAAATTTGGGCGGCAGCGGCAGCACGGGCAATTACACCGTGGGACCGGCCGCCGACGAAGGTACGCTCACGGCCGTCGATGGCGACGACACCCAGGTCATCGACTTCACCGGTCTGGAACCGATCGAACACACGACGACGCTGACCACATTCGTCATCAACGCCTCCGCCGCTGCAGACACGATCAACGTCGTCAATGGCCCGGTGGCTTTCGACGGTAGCCAGACCATCGAGGTGGAATTCAACGGCGCCTTCGAGCTGATCCAACTGGCCAACAAGACCACCGTTACCATCAATGGTCTGAGTGGTAGTGACACCATCGATGTCGACTACAGTACGTCCGCCGATGGGTTGGTCAACTTGAACGTCGACGGCGGCAACGACGCCGACAGGTTGATCGTAACGCAGAAAGTGGCGGCCACCAACCTGGATGTCAACGGCGCCGCGGCCAACGACATCATCAGCATCAACCCCAACCGGACAACCAACAACTTCACCAACATCATCGTCGATGGTGGCACGGGCGAGGACAAGCTGGCGGTCAGTTCGCCGTTGGGCGACAAGATCACGTACGACGGTCTGACCAACGATGTCGCCTGGAACGGAACCGGAGTTGGCGATGTTGACTTTATCGACCCATCCTTCGAACAATTCCTGCTGGGAATCAACGGTACGCCCAGTCTGCCCGTCGACGTCAATGCTCCGAGGCTTCGCGTGCAGGACA
>SMVA01297666.1_pt1 | contig 12840 bp, 10 predicted proteins | sample 2456451 | NCBI WGS metagenome assembly SMVA01 (sample SAMN11095933, study PRJNA526329) | marine sediment metagenome | biome: Marine sediment; feature: Surficial sediment; material: Deep marine sediment; isolation source: Hadal surficial sediment | place: Pacific Ocean | collected 2014-05 | depth...
AGCGAGGTGGACACCAACCTCGGCACGTTCGTCCTGGCGCCGTTGCCCTACGCAACGGGTGCCTCGCTCCTCCTCGTCGCCACCATCGTCATCGTGTTCTTCACCAGTTGGGTTCTCGGCGTCATTGTGCTGATCGGGCTCTCCATCCTGGTTGCGATCGACATCTTCGGTGCGTTCGCACTGTTCACCGAGTTCGAAGCCGCCCAATACGAGCGGGGCATCGTCGGCGAGATCGCGCACGAAAGCATCGACGGGGCACTAACGGTGAAGGCGCTCGGGCGCGAGCGTGAGGAGACCGAACGTTTTCGACGGGCTTCCGACGTCCTCCGCGACCGGCTGATCGGCATCGGGGTTCGGTTCGCCAATTTCCGGGCCGTCGTCGAGGGGTTGCCTGCGGTCATCAACATCCTGGTCCTGGTCGTCGGTGCGGTGCTGGTGACCTCCGGTCCTATGACCGCAGGTCAGCTGGTGTCGGTCATCTACCTGATCACGCTGATGGCCTTCCCGCTCCAGCTCATCGGGTTCGTGATCTTCGAGATGGCGCACAGCCAGGCGGCATGGAAGCGGGTCCAGGACGTGCTCGATGCCGATGAGATCGTCGATCACGGCGCGTTGAGGGCCGTATCCGATCGGTCTGGGGCGCCTCTCGACTCCGAGGATGTCGCGTTCGCCTATACCGACACCGAGCCCGTTCTCTCCGGTCTTCGTCTCGACATCCCGGCAGGCAGAATGGTCGCCGTCGTCGGGCCGACGGGCTCCGGGAAGTCCACCCTGGCTTTGCTGCTGGCTCGGCTTTGGGATCCCATCGATGGAGCCATCCGGCTGGATGGGCGCGACCTCAGGGATTTCGCCCGCTCCGAGCTTCCCCGGGAAGTCGCGTTCGTATCCCAGGAGACTTTTCTCTTCGACGACACGGTGTGGGGCAACATCACCCTCGGCATCGAACTGGACGAGGCCGACGTGCTCGAAGCTGCCAGGCTCGCCGGCGTGGAGCGCTTCGTCCATGACCTGCCGGACGGCTACGAGACCAGCATCGGCGAACGGGGGACATCGCTGTCGGGGGGCGAACGCCAGCGGGTCGCCTTAGCCAGGGCTCTGGCACGCAAGCCGCGGGTGCTGCTCCTCGATGACGCCACGTCGGCGGTCGACCCTTCCGTCGAAACCGAGATCCTGCGTGGCCTTCGGGCCGCCGACCTGCCGTCGACGATCGTGATCGTTGCCTATCGCCGATCGTCGATCATGCTCACCGATGAGGTGGTGTTCGTCGACGAGGGCAGAGTGGTGGCTCACGGAACCCACGAAGAGCTGCTCGCCACCGTCCCCGGCTATGAGCGCATCCTGCGAGCGTACGAGGAGGATGCGACCCACCGGATGCAAGAGGAGGTGGCGCCGTGAGCGGCTCGACCTCGGGGGTGTTGCGACGTGCGTTCAAGGTAGCCCCCGCGCTCTCTCGAGGCCTCACCTTCACGCTGGTTCTCGCCGTGCTGGGCACCGCGCTCGAGCTCGTCGTCCCCATCACCATCCAGAGGATCATCGACTCGGTGCTGTTGGGGTCGGTCGACACCACACAAGCGATCCAGGCAGGGTCTGCGGCAATATTCGCAGTGGGGCTAGCGGCCGTTGCCAGAAGGTGGTCACTCGCACGGCTCGCCCGATCCTCAGGGACAGGCCTCGCCGACCTGCGGGTGGCGACATTCAGTCACCTACACCGGCTGTCGATGCTCCACCTCCAGTCGGAACGCCGCGGCGCCCTCGTCGGGCGGGTTACCTCCGATGTCGAGACCATCCAGGAGTTCATGGAGTGGGGCGGGGTCGGGTTGCTGCTGGGCAGCGCCCAGGTGACGTTGGCATTCGCCGCGATGCTCGTCTACGAGTGGCGCCTGGCCTTGATCATCGGGGTCGGGGTGGCGATATACGCCGGGTTGTTTCTTCTGTTTCAGCGGATCCTGCGCAGAGCCCACGACCGGGTACGCGATCGGGTCGGCGACTCACTCAGCATCATCGGGGAAGCCACATCGGGTCTGGCCACCGTACGGGCCTATGGCATGGAGGAGGCCGTATTGGGGAAGGTGAGGAACACTCTCGACCGCCAGTACCGCGCCGAGTTCGGGGCGGGGGCGTTGGCGGCGGTGTTGTTCTCTTCCGCTGAGGTGTTTTCTGGGATCATCACGGCGTCGGCCGTCGCCGTCGGAATTGCCTTCGGGGTCGGGTGGGGGCTGAGCGCCGGCACGCTGGTCGCCTTCCTGTTCCTCGTCACACTCCTCGTCTTCCCGGTTCAGATCCTCGTGGAGACCGTCAATCAGGCCCAATCGGCGGGTGCCGGTCTCAGGAAGATCCTCGGCGTGCTCGATGCCCCGGTGGAAATCCCGGACCCTCCGGATGGAGTCGATCTCCCCGATCGCGCCCTCGATGTTCGCTTCGACCGGGTCAGGTTCCGCTATCCCACCGGATCCGACGTTTTGCGCAACATCACCGCACACATCTCGGCGGGCGAGCAGGTTGCCGTGGTCGGCGAGACAGGCTCAGGCAAGACGACGTTCGCCAAGTTGGCGACACGGCTCCTCGACCCAACCGACGGGGACGTCCGTGTCGCCGACATCCCGCTCGATGAGGTCCGCTTCGCCTCGCTGCGGAATCGCGTCTCCTACGTACCGCAAGAGGGGTTCCTGTTCGCCGGGTCGGTCGCCGACAACATTCGCTACGGCAAGCCCGCTGCGGACGATGCTGGGGTGCGGGTCGCTTTCGCCGATTTGGGGCTGCTCGACTGGATCGACTCGCTACCCGATGGGATCGACACCCGCGTCGGCGAGCGCGGATCGAGTCTGTCGGCGGGGGAGCGCCAGCTCGTTGCCATCGCCAGGGCCTGGATCGCCAATCCCGATCTGCTCGTGCTCGACGAGGCCACCTCGGCGGTCGATCCCGCTCTCGAGGTTCAGATTCGGCGGGCGATCGAGCGCCTCACCGCTGGGCGAACGTCGATCACGATCGCCCATCGCTTGTCGACCGCGGAGGCGGCGGACACGGTGCTGGTTTTCGACGAGGGTGAGATCGTCGAACGCGGATCCCATGCCGACCTCGTCGCCGCTGGTGGTGTCTACGCAGGGCTCCATGCCGATTGGGAAGGTTCGACAGGTACGGGCGGTTGAGTCGCGAGTCACGATTCCCCCACCATGCTCGTGACCCGCGACCCGTGAAAGAGTTCCCCAGTGCAGAAGCCCCCATATGGGGGCTTCTGATTGAACCTCGGAAGGTGACCGATGCAGGTCTTGTCTGTGAACCACCCCGCATATTGGGTACAACGTACCCCGCCGGCCGTCCCACCGGTTCACCCAGGATATCGACCAGCGAGGCCCCGATCTTGAACACTCTGCGTGTTTTAGTGCGTTCGACCTAGTTGATTTTCCGCATGCTCTCAAGGGCTTTCGGCAAGTAGTCGCAAATCAGCAGGTACTAGTTAGTTCCCATTTTCCTAGTTGCCAGTTGCCAGTTCCCAGTCCCAGTGACCAGTTCCCAGCGGCCGGTGGCCGGAGACCGGTGGCCGAGTTCCCAGTTCCCAGATCCCGAGTTGGCGAGCCGTCGGCTGGATCGATGTTGTCTGAGCACTGGGAAACTGGAAGCGAGCGCAGCAAGCGGCTGGGAACTGGGAACTCTCTGCATCTCATGAAATGAACCACTGCACCGCTCTCACCACGGCGTTTGGCTTCTCCAGAAACGGTGTATGTACGAGCAGGGCAGGGCAGTCGACGGCTTCGCTTATCCGGTCGGCGAGATCGGTCACGACGTGAAAGCGATGGGTAGGGGCGCCGAGGATGACCAGGTTGGCGCCCCGCGACAACTCGGTGAGCGTCGATACCAGATCCTCGGTAGGGCGGATGAGATCATCCCAGGGCACGGTGAGTGCAGCGCCCAGCCGCTCGTGGTATTCGCGGATCGCAGCGACCTGCGCCGACGGCGCGTCGGGTGCGATGAGATGCACGAAGCGAATCGTCGCATCCTCGTAGCGGGCGATGTGGTCTGCCAGCCCGATCTTGACCGGATCGTATGGACCGCCGGTGCCGAGGACCGAGATCGTGTCGATGCTCTCCACGACCCGATTTCGCAGAAACACCGAATCGCAGATGAGGTGTTCGCGAAGCCACTGAAGATCCCGGGTGACCTCTCTGGTTGCCCGCAGATCCTGGGGCAGGTCGGCGATGAACAGGTCGACGCCCTCGTTCTCCACGTACCGGTGGACTTCTCCGCGCCGGTCCTCGTCGGTGTATTGAGCCACGGTGACGTCGATGCCAAGCCGGTCGGCCTCGGCCTGGTCCTCCTCGGTGGGGATGAGGTTGGCCGTCGAGGTATCGAAGTTGATCACGTGAATCTTGCCGCCGGGGGAGACGCTCAGGCGCAATGCCAGCCGGAACAGCGTGTGCTGCCGAGCAGGTCGAGTCGGTCGTCTGATGAGGATGGCGATGTGCTTACGCCCTCCGGAGGCGACCTCTGCGGCGGTCAACTCGGCGAGTCGATCATCTGCTCTCGCCCGGAGGGCGTCCCGTGCTGCCGACTCCTTGACGGCCCTCGACCTCCCGAACGCCCGATACCAAAGGATCCCCGCACCGATGAACAGGGCGGCCCCGGCGGTGGGCACGATGCCCATCTGGGTGAGAAGCAGGAGCGAGGCGATGATGCCGAAGACCTGCGGGACTGGGTACCAGGGCGAGTGAAACTTGGGTTGATACCAGTCCAGATCGGCTTCTCGGAATGCGATGAGCGCCAGGTTGACGAAAGCGAATATGAGCAGCTGGAAGGCAGAGGCGAGCTTGGCGAGCTCCAACAACGGAAGGGTGAGTACGAGAAGGATCATGACGCTGCCGGTGACGAGGATGGAGGCGAACGGTGCGTGGGACCGGGTTCCCACCCTGGCCAGAAAACCGGGGGCGAGGGAGTTGCGCGCCATGGCGAGGGGGTAGCGGGACGAGGAGATGATGCCGGCGTTCGCCATCGATACCAATGCGAGCACGGCGACGCCGGCCACGACGTAGATACCCGCCGACCCGAGAAACTGCTGTGCCGCGGTCAGCAGCGGTGTCTCGGTGCTGGCGAGCTCATTGGCTGGCGTCACGCCGACCATCACCGCCACCACCGCCGGATAGAGCACCATGGCGATAGCCACAGATGTGAGGATGCTGAGCGGGAGGTTTCGCCCGGGGCGCTTTACCTCTTCGGCGACGCTGGCCACCTGGGTCACCCCGATGTAGGAGACGAACACGAGACCGGTTGCGGATAGGACGCCCTTGATGCCGCTGGGGAGGAAGGGCTCATATCGAGCCGGTTCCGTGTCGGGGGCACCCAGGAGCACGAAACCGGCGAGGAGTAGCAATACGACGGTGACGAGGACGGCCTGAAACCCTGCGGTCTCTTTGACGCCGATGAGGTTGATGATGATCAGAACGACGGCGAGCGCAGCGGCAACCAGTCTCTCATCGTGCTCGAAGAAGAACTCGAGGTATGCGGACAGCCCCACGAGGGCGAATGACGCTTTGAACACCAGCGAGAGCCAGACGCCGAACCCGGCGATGGTTCCCATGAGCGGGCCCATGGCGCGATCGATATACAGGTACGTGCCACCCGCCTCCGGCATGGCGGTCGCCATCTCCGACTGGGAGAGGGCAGCAGGAATCACTACCAGCCCGGCGAGGAAGAAGGCGAGGATGATCCCCGGTCCTGCGATCTTGAAGCCGAGCCCTGGGAGGACGAAGATCCCCGACCCGATCATCGCACCTACGGAGATCGCCAGCACCGCGTACAACCCGAGGCTCCGTTGCAGCGCGTCGGTGGCACCGGAGGGCGGTGTTGGCGGCGTCTTCGGGTTGGTCACCATGTCCAACCTACCGAATCGTTGGCGTCTAACCCCGATTGACCTCAGGCGGCGAGGGTTCGCGGCTGGTTCCTCGCCGCCCTGCCCGCCTCGACGTCGACGAGCGAAAGCACGATCGCCCCGATGACGAAGAACACGGCAAGGAACAGGATGGCCAGTCGTGACGATCCGGTGGCGATCCCGACGGCGGCAAAGATCAGCGGTCCGAAGATTGCTGAGAACCGGGAGAATACGGAGTAGAAGCCGAAGAACTCTGCCGAGGCATCGTCAGGGATCATCGATGCGTACAACGAGCGAGACAACGCCTGGACACCGCCGAGGACGAGGCCGGCGAGCGCTCCGAAGCCGAGGAAGCCGAGCGGCTGCTCTGCAGGCAGCAGGAAGGCGCCGACGGCGACCAGGGTCCAACCCCCGATCGAAATCAGGATGGCCCGTTTGGTGCCCAGGACACCGGCCAACCAGCCGAATACGAGCGCTCCGACGAAGGCAACGAGCTGGATGACCACAAACGCCCCGGCGATGACCTCGGGGCTGAGAGCGAGCGTCTCGGTGGCGTAGACGGGCGTGATCCTGATCGCCGTCGATACCCCGTCGTTGTAGAACAAGAAAGCGAGCAGGAAGAGGGCTAGCTGTTTGAAGGCGAGCAGATTTCTGGCCGTCTGCCACGTGCGCTGGAACCCGATCCTGGCGTACGCGGTGAGGCGGCCCCCAGCTCCCGGCGGGAGGGCAGGTGCCGTCGGGGCGTCGTGCAGCCGGGAGAAGGCGAAGGTGGCAAACCCAGCCCACCACAGCCCAGCGGAGACGATCACGATCCTTTCTGCGGTCCCGTCGCTCCATCCGAGCTGGTCTGCGAAAAGCAGCAGGCCCACCGAGAGGATGAGGTGGAGGCCTCCTCCGGCATAGCCGAAGGCAAACCCCTTCGCCGACACGTGATCGACGGTGTCCGGTGTGGTCATCTCGGGGAGGAACCCGTCGTACATGACGTTGGCTGCCGCGAAACCGATCTGGGCGAACAGCGCCAGCACGACGGCGAGTACCAGGTCGCCTTCGCCGGGGATGGCGGTGAGCACCGCAAAAGCCGCCCCGGTGTAAGCGAAGAACCGCAGCAACCTCTTCTTGGCGCCGGTGTAGTCGGCGACGGCGCCGAGCACCGGCATGACCAGGAATAGCAGCAGCGCTCCGATGCCGATGACGATGGCGAAGAAGGCTTCGGCGCCGATCGCGACCCCACCGATCGACAGGCCCTCTGGCGGGAAGATGACATCGCTGAACAGGATGGCGAAGACCAGGCTGCCGGCCGTGATGTACGCCGAGTTCGCCCAGTCGTACATCGCCCATCCGAAGATGGTGCGTGGGTCGTTGCGAACCGGGGTGGTCATCGTCATCAGAAACTAGCCGTGTCGTTATCGTCACCGTCCATGTCGTTCAACTTCGCGGATGCCCCGATCCCGATTCGAGCCGAGATCCAGGAAGCGATGCGCAAGGAGTGGGCGTTTCTTGCTGCCCCCGGTACCTGGTGGTCTGGCGAGGAGCGGGTGCAGATCGCTGCCGAGGCGCGACGAGCGATGGCGGGGGAACCCCATGGTGAGGACCTTCCCGGCGCGGCGGCCGGGGTCGTCCGTGCTGTCGCTGCCGACTCGCCGCTCATCAGCGCCGAGTGGGTCGAAGGCCTTGCCGCCACGGGCGTCGACATGCCGGCCTATGCGGAAATCATCGGCGTGGTCGCTCGATTGTCGGCGGTCGACATGTTCCACATCGCCTTGGGGATGCCGCTCGAGCCGCTGCCTTCTCCGCAGTCCGGTGAGCCGTCACGGAGGCCACCACCAACCGACGTCGTGGTCGGCAAGTCGTTTGTGCCGATGGCGGTCATGGTGAGCATCCCGCAGACCGTGTCGTTGGTTCCCCCAGAGAGCGTCGCCTGGCAGAAGCTGTCTGACGCCATGTACATGACCCTCGGAGAGATGGGAAACCCGGACTTTCGCCAGGCGTTGCATCGCACCCAGATGGAGCTGGTGGCGGCGCGCACCTCGCAGATCAACGAGTGTTTCTACTGAGTACTGGCGCATGCGTCGATGCTCAGTTGGAGCGCGGAGAACACCGGACGTATCTGGGATCCGAGGTCGATCACGGATCCGACGGTTGACCCATTGCTGGCTGGGGGTCGCCAGCTCGTTGCCTTCGTCGATGCCGCCCACGGATCCGACGGCGAATCCCTCGTCGCGGCCCGAGCTGCGCTGCGTGAGGCGCTCGGCGACGAGGCGACGGTTGACGCCGCTGCCGTGATCGGAAACTTCAACCAGATGAACCGGCTCGCCGACGCCACCGGCGTGCCGGTTGGCCCTGGGTCGATGCGCGCCAGCCAAGACCTGCGAGCTGCGACCGGCATCGAGCGCTTCTACGCCCACACGCCCTAGGACGTATTACGTACTACGTATCACGTATCACGAAGGCGCGGAGCCTGGGAACGGGAACTCTCCGGTCTCCTTCGTCTCCCCGGCTCTGCGGGGGAGACGCGGACCTCACCCTGAGGGGGGAGCAAGGATCGCGACGGAGCAGAGCCCCCAACTGTCGCACAGTCGCGAAACACGACACCTCTTGGGGGGAGGTGGCACGGCGGAGCCGGTGATGGAGGGGGCTACGCATAGTGAAACTCGCAGCTCGCATCGCCCCCCTCCCCGACAAGGCAATCACAGCGTAGAAATCAGTGCCGCGCCCTCAGCAGCAAGGCCGGCCTCGGATGAGGCCGGCCGAGCTGTGCGGTTTTGCTCTCGACTCATGACTCCTGGCTCTGGACTCTGAGCACCCGTTCCGCCTCGAAGCGGACCCGGAACTCGCTGTCATCGAGCGCCGACTCGATCACACGGTGGCTTGATCCGACGCCGATGGCGCCGATGGCCTTGACCGCCCGCCAACGGCTCCACGCATCGGGATCATTCACCGCGGCCTTGTCGAATGCCGGCCGAAACTCCTCGTCGCCGGTGTCACCGGCGACGTCGAGCGCGGTGCGCCGGACCAGCAGCGACCCGTCGGCGAGCCCTCGGTCGATCGCAGAGTTCCTGGAAGCGATATCACTCGACTCGGAAAGGATCGCAACCGCGATACGGCGAACGGCCGAGGACTCGTCATCGAGGGCAGCCTCCAGCCGCGCCCGATGCTTGTCGTGATCAGGGTCGAGCAGATGGAGCTCGGCGGCCACGGCGGGGGTGGCGTTTCCGGCTTCGCTGAGCAGCTCTGCCCTTGTCCGCTGCGGCGCAACAATGGAGTCATCGCCCCCGTACAACTCGGTGACGAGCGCCAGGAGTGGCTCGAGGCGGTCCTCCCACGACCGGTCGATGCCGATGGTGACGAAGTCCCCCGCCACCATCACGTCGGTCACGTCGGGTTCGGCGAAGAACCGGGTCAGCCGGTGATCCTCGATGGGGTCGCCCCTCCGGTACCACTCGCCCGGCGAAGGCGTGCCCCCGATGGCAAACCTGACCTTGCGGGGATGTGGCGTCGCCTCGGGTGTCACCGGCCCATCGAAGGCCCGGTCGAAGAGCGACGGCGCATTTCCGGAACCGCCGGTGGCGGTGAGGATGAACCGCCCATCCTGAATCCCATAGCTCATTGTGATTCCTCCACCGAGATCGTGCTCCCACCAGCCCTCGCCGACATGCGGCGTCACCAGCGCAGCCAGGGCCGAGTCGTTCTCGTCCGTCCAGGTGGCATCGGAAAAGAATCGTTTCAGAAGCGTCTTGAAGCCGGCGAGATCCTCGAATGGCAGTGCGAGCGCGATGTCTTCGGTCAGCAACGCCGATACCGTAGGCACCAGGTCACTGGCTACGATCGCCGCCCTGGTTCGGTCGAGGTCGTCGGCATGGCGGTGCATCTGTTCTCCATGCTGGCACGGGCGGCAATGAATTGTGTCGTCACCAGGCCGAGAATCCCACTACTCTTCCCGGCGCTTAGGGACGTCCCTCGCTCGAGTGGCTTCGGCTGGTTCGATGTAGGTTGATGAACCCGGCCGAATGGCGGGCCAACGTGGCCCGTCGGAATGCCATAGGAGGCATAGCAAGTATGAACATCTTCGTAGGGAACCTTCCGTTCTCAGCGTCGAGCTCCGAACTCGAGCAAATCTTCGGAGAGTATGGAGCGATCGACTCCGCCGCAGTGATCAACGATCGTGAGACAGGCCGCTCCCGCGGATTTGGCTTCGTCGAGATGCCCGATGCGGGAGAGGCAAAGAAGGCGATCGAGGAGCTCAACGGCTACGAGATCGATGGCCGCGCCCTCACCGTCAACGAGGCCAGGCCGCGCAGGTAGCAACCTCGATGGCACGAGGCGACGACACCTTCCGTACTCAGGGGACGATCGTCGAGACACTGAGGAACGCAGAGTTCCGTGTCGAGCTCGACTCCGGCCTCGAGATCATCGCCAGAGCATCGGGAAAGATGCGGCGTGGCCGAGGGATCCGGATCATTGCCGGAGACAAGGTCGAGGTGGAGGTGTCCGCGTACGACCCAACCAAGGGTCGCATCGTGTGGCGACATCGCTGAACGAGTCGCCGGTCGCAAATCGCAAGAAGAACTGAGGGAGGGGTCGGGGCGTACGCCTCGGCCCCTTTCGCATTTCGTCACGCAGCAGCTTGGGTAGCGGGTCGGGCTGTTTGATACCATCCGCTCCTGCCGACAAAGGGAACCGATGAAGCTGCTCAAGATCCTGCCGGTGGTTGTCATCGCCGCGTTTGGTGTAGCCGCGTTGCTCGTTGTCGGGCAGCGACGGAAGCTGGCCGCCAGGTCCGACGATGAGATCCGTGCCATGTTGGAGGGCAAGCTCAGCGACAAGGTGGACGGCGACCAACTCGTCCAAATCCAGGAGATGGTGATTGCCATGGTGCGTGGCGGCCGACGGTCGTCCTCCCCCGCGGCGGTCACCGGTACCGTTTCCTACCGCGAGAGCGATCCGATGCCGGCGTCCGCCGTCGTCATCGTGACGCTGGCAGACACGTCAGTGACCGCCGCCGCCGCGGGGCAGATCGGTGCCCATGTGATCGAGCAGCCGAAGACGGTGCCTGTTGGCTTCTCCGTCGGGTTCGACCCTGCGGACATCATCGACAATCACTCCTACACGGTCGAGGCAACGATCAGCTCGGGCGACGCGCTGCTGTGGACGACCGACACCGCGTATCCGGTGATCACCCGTGGCAACCCGCTGACTGCTGACTTGCTGCTTATCGCGGTGCCCAGTTCGGTAGATCAATGAGTTCCCGGTTCCCAGTCCGAGTTCCGAGTTTTCCGGTCGCGTGAGCTCGACTTTTTGATTCCTCGTAGCTCGTAGAGGCCGCCCCCAACCAATGGTCGGGGCCGGCTGTCGTGGATGCGCAGGTCTTCTCGTTCGTCTAGATCGGGAACGGCTCACCGTCGATGCTCAGCATGACGTCGAGGATCGCGACATGGTGGGCGATCAAAGCCAGCCTGAACGCGTGCTTGGCGTCGCGGACTGCCGCCCAGGCCTCGACCATATCCTCTTCGGTGTCGGCTTCTGCGGCCTGTGCGATGGCTGCAAGCAGCGTCTCGCCGGCGGCCAGGGCCGCTTCAGCGGTGTCGGGGCTGTGCTTTGCGGTCGCCTCTACCCGCTCCATCAGGTGCCGCGCCCTGCGGGCGAGCTGTTCGAGTTCGGCTGCGATGGCGTCTCGAGGATCCTGGCCCTCGTCCCGACCTAGCTCGGAAACGGCCTGTTTGGCCGCCTCGCAGATCTCCGCCAGCTGTCCCTCGATGGCACGGAGAGCATCGATCGAGCGAGCCTCCCTGGCGTCATCGGTGAGCGCCCACACCGCTTGGGCGGCGTGGCGGTAGATGTCTGAGACCACGTCCCTGTGCGCCGACTCGGCGGCGCCACGGAGCAACGCCGTCTTCTTCTCGATCAGTGCAAGCGTATGCTCCTTTGCGCTGCCGAGGGTCTGCTCACGGTCTTTGCTCTGATCCTGCTCGTCGTCGTTCTTATCGCCTTCGCTGTCTCCGGCTTTGTCGATCTTGTAGAGCGCCGACTCGTAGATCTCATGGGCCTGTGCCTTGAGATTCCACAGTTCGTCTGCCGAGTCAGAAATCTGGGCCCTGGCCTTTAACTCCTCGAGCTCGCCGATCGCCCAGGCGTAGATTTCGAGGTGGTCGGGGTTGTTGGTGCCGGCCTTCCGCTCGCGGAAGAAAATGAGCTTGCTGTTGATTTTGTTGAGCGCGGCCTCGCGTGCTTCTGCAACGGGGTCGCCGGGTTCTTCGTCGGCCGCTGCCGCCGCGGCGACCGTTTCGTTGTAGATCCCGATCGCCTGCTCTCTCAGCGCCTGGATCTCCGCCACGTTGTCCTCATCGGCAACGCGGGCGCGCTTGGCGTGGAGGGCCTCGATCCCTTCGCTGTAGATGGCCCAGGCCTGGTCGGTCTGCGCTCCGCTGCGCATCTCGATCAGCGAGTTGATCTTGCCATCGATCGTCTCGAGGGCGGACGCACGCGCCGACTCGAGATCGTCACCGATGTCGTCACCGGCGCGAGCCGGTGCCGCAAGTGTGCCGAGCATGAGAGCGAGGGTCATCGCGATAACAACGATGCCACGGACCCTGAGTCGCAAGACCGCCAGCTGCATATGTACCTCACCAAGTCAGCGACACGTTGGTCCGGTACGTATCGACGTTTTCGCTTACCTCTACCGCATCGGCAAAACGCCGGCGTTTCCTTGAGCTGATCTACTGATCTAGTGATCTACTGATCTACTGAATCGAGGATGCGGATGGCCTCGGCTGCGGTCTCGATGGACGGGATCGTGATCGGGTCGAGCACGAGCTGCACGTGGTCGGCGCCGGCATCTGCATACAGCCGAAGCGTGGCACTGAGCTCCTCCGCACCGCCGGTGAGGGGCTCGGCGGCGGGTTGGACCGGATTCCCGGCATCACGACCGGTGCCGCCTGCGAACTGCCAGTACACGGTCGTGGTCCGCTTCACATCGGCCGGAT
>SMVA01231831.1_pt1 | contig 12835 bp, 10 predicted proteins | sample 2456451 | NCBI WGS metagenome assembly SMVA01 (sample SAMN11095933, study PRJNA526329) | marine sediment metagenome | biome: Marine sediment; feature: Surficial sediment; material: Deep marine sediment; isolation source: Hadal surficial sediment | place: Pacific Ocean | collected 2014-05 | depth...
ACATTGGCTGCGGCAGCGGCACCCTGCTCCATCTCGCCTTGAAACATCGCGGCTGCACCGCCGCCCATGGCTACGACGTGTCGGCCCCTGCGGTCGGAAATGCCCATTTGCTGGGCGAAGGGAACGACCGATTCCGTGTCGAACACCGCGACCCGGCGGCGCCGCTGCCCGACCTTTCGGGCTATGATGCGGTCACCATGATCGACGTTTTGCACCATTTGCCGCGGGCCCGGCAGGGCGAATTTCTCGGCCGGGTCGCGGCCGCGTTGCCGCCCGGCGCCCGGTTCATCATCGCCGATATCGATGCCGCGCGGCCGCTCGGTCGCGCCCTCAACCAAATCCACGACATGGTCTTGAGCCGCGAATGGGTGCATCCGCGCGCCGCCGCGACCTCCAGGCCGTGATCGCGCAGCATGGCGGCGGCCGGCCGGCGGCCGATCGTGACGGTCGCCTACGACCCCCGCCAGCCGGCGGTCATTGCCGACCCCTATCCGGTCTTCGCCCGCCTTCGCGCGACGGCGCCGGTCTACCGCAGCGAGGTCCTCGGCGGCTGGGTCGTGACCCGGTTCGCGGACGTCAAGGCGGCGCTCAACGATCCGCGTTTGTCGGCCGACCGCATCACCCCCTTCCTCCATCACATGGACCGGTCGGGCCGGCCGGTTCCGATGTTGGCGCGGATCGTCGGCAATTGGGCGGTCTTTACCGACCCGCCGCGCCATACCCGGCTTCGCGGTCTGATGAACAAGGCCTTTACGGCGCGCGCCGTGGCCCGCTTGGCGCCATCCGTCACGGCCATCGTCGACGCGCTGATCGACGCCCTGGCGGGCCGCGACCGGATCGACCTGATCGCCGATTTCGCCACCCCGCTGCCGGTGACCGTGATCGCCCATATGATCGGCGTGCCGGCCGCCGACCACGGGCTGTTCAAGACCTGGTCCGACGAGCTTGCCACCTTCGTCGGCAGCGCACTGCGGACGGCCGACAAATACGACCGCGCCGAACGCGCCGCCGGCGAGATGGCGGACTATTTCCGCGCCGCCATCGCTGAGCGCCGGCGCGCCCCCGGTGACGATATCCTGAGCGCGCTGATCGCCGCCGAGGAAAGCGGCGACGTCCTCGGCGAGGACGAGCTGATCGCCTGCTGCGTGCTGCTGCTGTTCGCCGGCCACGAGACCACGGCCAACCTCATCGGCAACGGCATCCACGCGCTGGTGCGCCATGGCGGCGAACTGGCGCGGTTGCGGCGGACGCCCGATTTGGCCGAGAGCGCCGTCGAGGAGGTGCTGCGCTACGACGGCCCGACCCAGGCCATGACCCGCATTGTGCGGGAAGATATCGTGCTCGCCGATGTCCCCATCGCCGCCGGCGACCGGGTCTTCCTGATGATCAACGCGGCAAATCGCGACGGCGCCGTCTTCGCCGATCCCGACCGCCTCGACATTGCCCGCGCGCCGAATCCGCATATCGCCTTCGGTTACGGCATCCATTTCTGCCTCGGCGCGCCCCTGGCCCGGCTCGAAGGCCGCATCGCCCTGCCGGCGCTGGCCGCCCGCCTCGACGGCCTGGCGCTCGCCGACGACCCGCCGCAATGGCTCGACTCCCTCGTCTTCCGCGGCATGAAAACCCTGCCGCTCACGGTCCGCGAAGTCGTCTAGGTCAACCTATCGCTCGGTCAGCGCGGTGTAGCGGGCGCGGAGGATCGGCTGCATCAAATAGGCCAGCACCGTCTTTTCGCCGGTCAGGATGTCGACCGTCGCGGTCATGCCGGGAATGATCGGCAGCGGCGCGTCCTCGGTGCCGAGGAAGTTGCGGTCGGTGCGCAGCCGGATCAGGTAATATTCGTCGCGGTTGCCGTCGTCGGATTCCAAGGTATACGCGCTGATCCGCTCGACCACCGCGTCGAGACCGCCATAGATGGCGAAATCATAGGCGCTGATCTTGACCTTTGCCCGCTGTCCCGGCCGCAGGAAGGCGACGTCGTGGGGTTTGATCTTGGCCTCGATGACCAACGTGTCCTCCAGCGGCACGATCTCGACCAGGTCTTCGCCGGGCCTGACCACGCCGCCGACCGTGGTTACGGTGACGTCGTTGACGATTCCGCGCAAGGGCGCGCGGACCTCGGTGCGGCGGACCCGATCGGCGCCGGCGACGAGGGCTTCCTGGAGCGCGGCGAGGGCGGTGTTGACCTGGGTGAGCTCGAGTTGGGCATCGGAGCGAGCGCTGATCTCGACTTCCTCGACGCGCCGCGTCGCCTCCTCGATCGCCGATTTCGCCCGCGGGATCGCGAGCCGCGCGCCTTGGAGGCTGGTGCGCAGGTCGTTGGCCTGACGTTCGAGCTGGAGCACGTCGACCCGCGACACCGCACCGTCTTCGAGCAACGGCTTGGTGATCTCCAGTTCTTCGCGGACCAGTCCATAGGACTGGCTCAACATGCTGGCCCGGGATTCCAGTTCGCGCAGTTCCTGCCACCGCTGCTCTTCCTGGCGGCGAAAGATCTCGGTCGCGGCGGTGGTCGCCTGCTGGCGCGATTTGAACAGGTTCAGTTGGTCGCGGGCGACATTGGGGGCGTCATTTCGGATCTGGGCCGGGAATGACGGCGCCTCGGCGCCGGTCGCCTCCGCCTCGAGCCGTGCCGCCTGGCCGAGCAGGCTGAGATAATGCGCCTTTTTCTCGAGAAAGTCGGATTCCGCCACCGTGTTGTCGATCCGCAGCAGGACCTGACCCGATTCAACCACATCGCCGGCGCGGACGAGAATTTCGGCGACAATGCCGCCTTCCAGGTTCTGGATGACCTGGACCGAGCGCGAGGGGATGACGCGGCCCTCGCCCCGGGTCACTTCGTCGAGCTTGGCGAAATAGGCCCAGCCGATAAACGACGCGGTGAACAGGGCGATAAAGGCCAACAGGACCGTGGTCGCGCGCATTGTCTTGGCCCGGATCGCCGCCTGCAAGTCAGGCAGAAGGTCGAGGTCCTTGCGGTGTTTGAGCCGTGCCATGCCGTCTGCCCTCCTCAGGACGCGGTGCCGTGGACCTGGCCCCGCGATAGGGTCTCCATGATCTTGTCACGGGGGCCGTCGGCGACCACCTTGCCGCCGTCGAACACGATCAACCGATCGACCAGCCGCAACATCGACACCCGTTGCGTGATCAGGATCAGTGTTTTGTCCTCGAGCTCGCGGCCGAGCTGGTCGATAAAATGCGCTTCCGTGCCCTTGTCCATATTGCTGGTCGGTTCGTCCATGATCAGGATATTGGGATTGCGGACCATGGCGCGGGCCACGGCGACGGCCTGGCGTTGACCGCCGGACAGGTACTCGCCGCGTTCGCCGACCGGCCAGTCATAGCCCATCGGATGTTTATCGACCCATTCGTCGATGCCGACGATCCGGGCCGCTCGCTGCACCGCCCGGTCGTCGGCATAGGGTGCGGCGATGGCGATATTTTCGCGAATCGAGCCGAAGAACAGAAAGATATCCTGCGGCACATAGCCGATGCTTTGGCGTAGATCGGCGGGGTCGATCTGCCGCACGTCGGCGCCATCGACCCACACCGCGCCGTCGTCGGGCAAATACAGGCCGAGAATCAGCTTTTCCATGGTGCTTTTGCCGGAGCCGATCTTGCCGATCACGCCGACCCGTTCACCGGCCGAGATCTTGAACGAGACGTCGTTCAGCGCATCGACCGCCTGCTCCGAATAACGGAAGGTGACGTTTTTAAACTCAATATCGCCCTTTATGTCGGGACGATGCAGGAACTTGGCGCCGCGCGCCCGCTCGACCGGCATCCGCATGATTGTGTCAAGGGTTCGCAACGACACCATCGACTGGTTATAGCGCGACAACAGGGAAGCGACCTGGGTCAACGGTGCCATCGCGCGGCCGGTCAGGATCATGGCGGCGATCAAGGCGCCCATCGACATCTCGCCGGCGGTAATCCGGTAGACGCCATAAATGACGACACCGATGACCGTGAAGTGGTTGACCAGGGTGGTGAAATGCAGGCCAAAGAAGGTGATCGCCCGGACCCGGGTGCCGGACTTTGCCGCCGCGCCGACGAACCGCTCCCAGTTGCGCTGCATGCGGCCTTCGGCACTCAGGCTTTTGATCGTCTCCAGCCCCGAGATGCTTTCGACCAGCAAGCCGTGGCGTTGCGCCGCCTCGCGTGAGGACAGGGCGACCAGCCGGCCGAGCGGCCCCTGCAGCAAATAGCCGACAATAAGGACAATCGGCACCGCGACGGTCGGAACCAGGGCGACCGGGCCGGCCAGCAACCAAATGATACCGATGAAGACAAAAATGAACGGCAGGTCGATCATCGTCGCCACCGTCGCCGAGGTGAAGAAATCGCGCAGGCTTTCGAATTCACGTAATTGCTGGGCGAAGGCGCCGGCCGATGCCGGCCGCGCCGAGAGCCGGATATTCATCAGCTGTTCGTAAATTCGCGACGACAGAATGACGTCCGCGTAGCGGCCCGCCGTATCGACGAAATTACCGCGGAGGTTCCTCAGGACGAAATCGAACAGGAACACGATCGCCACGCCGGCCGCCAACACCCACATCGTTTCGATGGCGTTGTTCGGCACCACCCGGTCGTAGATGCTCATCACGAAGATCGGCGTTGCCAGCGCGAAAATATTGATCAACAGCGCCGCCACCATGACCTGGGCGTAGATCCCGCGGAACCGCCACAAAGTGCCCCAGAACCAGGCCCGCGATTGCGGAATTTCGGTGGCCTCGGACCTGGCATCGTATTGGTATTCCGGCTTGGCGTAGAGGACGTAGCCGGTGGTGTCCGGCGCGAGGTCGTCGAACGGGACGGCACTGACGCCGCGGCCCGTTTCCGGCATCACCACGACCGCCGTCTCGCCGTCTTCGATTCGCGCCAATACGCAGGCCCGGCCGTCCTTCAGCAGCAGCACACAAGGCAGCGAAAGCGGCGATATGTCGGCCAACTTGCGCCGCACCAAGCGCGCCGAAAGTCCGGCCCGGTCCGCCGCGCGGATGAACAAATCGGGGGTCAGCCGGTCGTCGACCAAGGGCAGCCCGGCCCGCAACGCCTCGCCCGAATGCGGCCGTTCCAACAGCGTCGTCAGAATGACCAGGGATTCCAGAAGCGGATCGTCGATGACCGACGCGGTGTCGCCGGCACTACTGGCGAGGCGAGGCTTCGGCCGCGCGAGTCGGTCGGAAACGCCCTCGACCGACGTCGCCTCGCCGTTGCCGGCGCTCGTCACCGGCGGTTCTTGGACCCCGCGTCCTCGGCTTTCATCGGGCAAATCGGCCACCCGTCAACCCTCCATTATGACCCCCGGCGCCTGCCGACCGCATCCGATCCGTGACAAACCGCCAATGCGACAGCGCTCCTACAGGCTAAATCGCTTTTGTTGGCAGGACGTTAGCCATGGAATTCTAACGCCAAACGTCAGGAATCGCCAGAGTCCGATTTCGGCCCCGCCCAATCGGCCGTTAATGCCTGGCCTTATCAAGCGTCATTTGCCGTCAACGATTCGATTTTTCGGCCCAAAAAGGGGAAATTTGCCCTTGTCATCCTTTGCCCATCGCCTCGGATTAGTTGTTGATCAATGCCTTAAACAGTCTATTTTTAGCTTAGTTCCAAAGGGATGATCACGAGGGGAGAGGCTTTTATGTGGAGATGCGTTGTCGTGCCCGCGACGGCGGTGGCCCTCTGGGCCGGCGGGACGGCCGCCCATGCGGTCACCTTGCAAGAGGCCATCGTGACGACGCTCCAGACCAATCCGGCGGTCCTCGCGATCCGCGACAACCGGCGCGCCATCGATCAGGAATTGGCCGCGGCGCGCGGCCTCTATTACCCGACCATCGATCTGCGCGGCACATACGGGTACGAGCAAACCCAGAGCCTGGCCACCGGAAATACCTTTGTCGAACGATACCCGAACGAGACCGGCGGAATCCTGAACCAATTGCTGTTCGACGGTTTCGGCCGCGAAGGCGAGGTCGATCGCCAGGCCGGACGGGTACGGTCGGCCGCCTTTCGGGTCTCCGACACGGTCGAGGTGCTCGCCCTGCGCGCGGTCGAGGTCTATCTTGATGTGCAGCGGAGTACCGAGATCGTCGAAATCGCGACCGAAAATGTCGGCGAGCACAATACGCTTCTCGACCTGGTAACCCGGCGCGCCCAAAGCGGCGCCGGGCCGCGTTCGGATATCGACCAGGCGCAGGCCCGGACCAGCGCCGCCAAGGCCTCGTCGGCTTCCCTCAAAGGTGCGATGAACAACAGCATCGCGAATTACATTGCCGTGGTTGGCGCCGCGCCCGAAAACCTGCAAGCGGCGGCATCGCCCGACGACGCGATGCCGGCAACGGCCGAAGAGGCGGTCGAATTGGCGCTGCAACACAGCCCGGTGGTTGGCGTCGCGAAAGCGGAAATCGACAGCGCCGAGGGCGAGGTCGCCATTGCCCAATCGAATTATTGGCCGCGCCTGGACCTGCGCGCGCAAGCCAATCGCGAAGAGGACCAGGATGGCATCGTCGGCATCACATATGATTATTCGGTCAGTGCAATCCTGACCTACAACATCTTTCGGGGCGGCATCGATGCCGCCCGGATTCAGGAAAGTAAAGAACGCCTGGCCCAATCGCAGAGCGAACTGGATGTCTCGCGCCGTGACGTCGCCGAGGAGACCCGGCTGGCCTGGAACGGTCTTGTCGCCTCCCGCGAGACGCTCGATTCCCTAGAGGAGGAGGTCAACGCGAACAAAAAGGTGCGCCGGGCCTATTTTCAGCAATTCGAGGTCAACCGCCGTTCGCTGCTTGACCTGCTGGACGTCCAGAACGAGCTTTTTGGTTCCCGGGTCCAAGTGATCAATGAGCGCTATACGGCGGCGTTCGGGGTCTACCGCGTCCTGGCGACGATGGGCCAATTGACCGCGGCGCTGGGCATCGACCGGCCGACGGAATCGTCGGCGCCGCCGCAATAGGCGCCGGAAACGCCGGACCGCGAGGGTGGCCGACTTTCGCACGATCGACGCCCTCGACGTCGGCGGTAAACGGGTTCTTGTCCGGGCCGATTTGAACGTCCCGATGCGGGACGGAAAAGTCTCCGACACGACCCGGATTGACCGCCTTGTGCCGACCCTCGAATCGCTTCTCGAACGGGGTGCGCGGGTCATCGTGGTCTCCCATTTCGGTCGGCCGAAGGGCCGCGTCGTGGAAGATCTTTCGTTGCGCCCGTTGGCCGGCGCGCTCGGCGCCGCCTTGGGTGGCAGGCCGGTCGCGTTCGCCACCGATTGCATCGGCCCGGCGGCGACAGCGGTCGTCGACGGGCTGGCGGACGGCCAGGTCGCCCTGCTCGAAAATCTGCGGTTTCATGCCGGCGAGGAAGCCAACGATCCCGAATTTGCGGCCGCCTTGGCGGCCCTGGCCGACCTTTATGTCGACGACGCGTTCTCCGCCGCCCACCGCGCCCATGCCTCCAACACCGCGATCGCCGCCCTGCTGCCGGCCGCGGCGGGGCGGCTGATGGCGGCCGAATTGGCGGCCCTCGACGCCGCGCTCAAGGCCCCCGAGCGGCCCGTCGCCGCCATCATCGGGGGGGCGAAGGTGTCGACGAAATTGCAGGTGTTGGGGAACCTGATCGACAAGGTCGATTGCTTGATCGTCGGCGGCGCCATGGCCAACACGTTCCTATACGCCATGGGGGTCGATGTCGGCCGATCGCTTTGCGAGGCCGAGATGGCGGACCAAGCGCGCGATATTCTTGCCACCGCCAACGACAAGGGTTGCGAGGTGCTGCTGCCCGCCGACGCGGTTGTCGCCAAGGCATTGAGCGGCGCGGCGGGCCATCGTACGGTGCCGGTCGCGGCGGTGCCCGTGGATTTCATGATCCTGGACATTGGTCCCGAGACGGCGCGGGCCTTCGGCGCCGCCCTCGGTCGCTGCCGCACCTTGGTTTGGAACGGCCCCTTGGGCGCCTTCGAATACCCGCCCTTCGACGCCGGGACGATCGCGGTGGCGCGCGCGGCGGCGGAATTGACGGAAAAGGGCCGGCTGCGGACGGTCGCCGGCGGCGGCGATACGGTGGCCGCCCTGGTCCACGCCGGAGTCGCCGACGCGTTCAGCTACGTCTCGACCGCCGGCGGGGCGTTTCTCGAATGGCTGGAGGGCAAGGAACTGCCCGGCGTCGCGGCGTTGCGCGGCCAGTGGTCTGGATCGGACCCCTAGGCAAACCCTTCGGCCGTGTTGCGGCGCAGCCATTTCGGCAGCGTCGACGCGATGGCCCGGGGCGTTCGTGGCGCCGGGCCAAGCCGCTGCAACTGCTCATTCGTCAGTTCCGGCCGTTCCATCAATAGTGCCCGAAGGGCGGGGGCATCGGCGGAACGGGAGAGCAGCAACTCGATGGCGTCACTCGAAATCTTGGCGCTTGGGTTTGCCAGCAGGCGCAGGATGACATCGACGCCGGCGAGGCCAATGATCGCGTCGGTGACATGGGTGGAGAGGCCGTCCCGTTCGGCAATGGCCCGGCGATAGGCGTCGGGGCGCCGCCGGGCGATCGCGAGCAGATCGTCATCGGTCAAGTTGGGGCTTTCGCGCAGCGTGATCCGGACCTCGTCAACGTCATCGCTGCCCAGCACCCGCGCCATGTCGCTGGCCGGGATGCGGCGCGGCGCGGCGGCCCGGGTCAAGACATCGCGCATACAGGTATCGACGTCGCGGATCAGATCTTGCAGCATTTCCGCCATCATTTCCTGCTCGCGGGTGCTGCGCTCCGACGGCGCGCGAAAATAGAGCTCGCTCAGCGATGCCGCCAGGGCGGCGCGCGCGGCGGTCGACCGCCCGCCGGTCATGCCGAGGGGGTCGTCGAGCCGGTAATCGGCGAGGGCGCCTACGATCATCCCATGAATCCTTTCGTGCATCGGGTTGAGCCCTGCATTATTCGGATCGCGGCTTACGAAACCGTTAACCGTGCCGCGGCCGGAACCCGGACCTCCCGGACCTCCCGGGCCTTGTCAGGCCGACCCCGGCGACCATATTTTGAAGCATGAAACGGCTTTTCGCGACCCTGCTGCCGATCCTTCTGTCCGCCGCCGCCGCCGCCGCGCCTCCCGAGCAACCGCCGGGCCAGCGTATCCAGGTCCTCCCGGGCGATCTGCCGGCGCCTTACGCGACCCCCAGCAAGGCCAACCATCCGCGCCGGGTCAAGCGGCCCGACGGCGCGGTCCTGCGGGTCCCCGACGGTTTTGAAGCGAACCTGTTCGCGACCGGGTTGCGCCACCCCCGCTGGCTGACCGTCGCCGCCAACGGCGACGTCTTGTTGAGCGAGCCCGGCATCGAGGAGATCACCCTTCTGCGCGACACCGACGGCGACGGCGTGGCCGATATCAAGTCGACCTTCCTGTCCGGGTTCCGCGACCTGCGGGGGCTCGCCATTCACGGCGACAGCCTCTATATCGCCGATTTGAAGCGCGTCTGGCGGCTGCCCTACCGGGCCGGCGATCTGCGGAACCGGGCGGAACCGAGGCCACTGACGGCGGCCGCCAGCCTCGGCGACGGCGAAGGTCACTGGAGCCGCCTCATCGCCTTTGCGCCCGACGGTCGCCATTTCTACGTCACCGTCGGCTCGATCGACAATATCGGCGAGGAGCCGGCGCCGCGGGCCACCGTGCAGCGCTTCGATGCCGACGGCGGCGGCCAGCGGACCTTTGCCGGCGGCCTGCGGAACCCGGTCGGGATTGCCTTCCGCCCCGGCACCGCCGAGCCCTATGTCGTGGTCAACGAACGCGACGGCATGGGCGACGATCTGGTGCCCGACTTTCTGACCCGCCTGGTCCCGGACGGGTTCTATGGCTGGCCCTATGCCTATATCGGCGCCAATCCGCATCCCGGCCTGGCCGACAAGCGGCCCGATTTGGTGGCAAAGTCGATCGTTCCCGACCTGCTGTTCGAAGCGCACTCCTCGCCCCTCGGCCTGGTCTTCTACGACGGCGATGGCTTCCCGGCGGCCTATCGCGGCGATGCCTTCGTCGCGCTCCACGGCTCGTGGAACGCGGCAACGCCGCGCGGCTATACGATCGTCCGCGTCCCCTTCGAGGGCGACCGGCCGGCCGGCCATTATGAGATCTTCGCCAGCGGATTCTGGCACGCCGGGAGCGGATCGGCCGAGGTTTGGGGGCGACCGGCGGGCCTTGCCGTTGCCGCCGACGGCAGCCTCCTCGTGGCCGACGATTGGGGCGGCGCGGTGTGGCGGATCAGCTATACCGGCACGGAATAATTAACCGTTATTCAGCCGCTTCCGGCGCCTCGGCGATGGCATGGCGGTTGATCATCGGCATCTGCGCCAGGCTGAAGACGACGGTCAGCGGTAGGTAGCCGAAGACCTTCGCGCTGACCCAAACGTCGGTCGACGTGTTGCGCCACACGACCTCGTTCAGGACCGCCATGACGGCGAAGAAGAAGGCCCAGCGGAGGGTCAGGATGCGCCAGCCCGCCTCGTCGATTTGAAACACCGATTCGAACAGCGGCCTCAACAGCGACCGTTTGAACGCGAGCCCGGCGAACAGGACGGCGGCGAACATGCCGTTCAGGATCGTCGGCTTCAGCTTGATGAAGGTCTCGTCGTTGAACCACAGGGTCAGCCCGCCGAAGACCAGCACAATGGCGGCGCTGAACAGGGGCACCATGGGCAACCGCCGTTGGGTCAGCCAGGAAAAGGCGAGGGCGGCAATGATCGCGACCATGAACGCCGCCGTGGCGACGAAGATGCCGGCCCAGGCGAAGGCGGCGAAGAACACGACCAGCGGGCCGGCCTCGACGATGATTTTGAGGAGCGGTTTCATCGCCCCTATATAGGGATCCCCCGCCCGCCGCGCCACCCCGCCAGGAGCCTGTCCGAGAAATGAACATGCGGTCCTTCGGGTCGATGCAGGCTCCTACCCCGCCAGGCCGAGCAAGGCGGCGCCGGCGCAGACGACGACGGCGGCGACGATTCGGGCCCGGCCAAAGGTTTCGCCGAGCAGGGTCGCCCCGAGCAAGGCGGCGATGATGACGCTGGTCTCGCGGAGCGCCGAGATCGGCGCCAGGGCGGCCACGCTCATGGCCCAGATGATGATCGCATAGCTGACCGCGGCGATGACGCCGCCGAAGGTCCCGCGCCGCCAGTCGCCGGCGATTGCGGTGGCCAGGGCCCGGCCCCGCCAGGCCAGGGTCACGGCGGCAAAGGCCGCCCCCTGGATCACGAACAGCCAGACGATATAGCTCAGCGGAACGGCGGTGCGGCGCACGCCCATGCCGTCGAAAACGGTGTAGCCGGCGATGCAGATGCCGGTCAGCACGGCATAGCCGACGGCGCGCTTGTCCCGCGCCGCGCCGCCGCGGCGGACGGCAAGGCTGAGGATGCCCAGCGAGACGATCACGACGCCGGCAAGTTGCAGCGCCGTCGGCACCTCGTTCTCGAGCGCCATCGCCCCCGCCGTCACCAGGACCGGCGCGATACCGCGGGCGATCGGATAGACCAGGCTGAGGTCGCCGACGCTGTAGCCAAGGGCGAGGACGACGTAATAGGCGACATGAATGACCACCGACAAAGCGAGGAAGGGCAGGCTGGCGGCATCGGGCAGGGGGACGAACGGGACCATCGCCAGGGCGATCAGCCCAGCGACGCCGAATACCGTGACCTGGACCGCCAGCGAATCGGATGCGCCCTTGACCAGGGCGTTCCACGAGGCGTGCATCGTGGCGGCGAGCAGGACGAGGACAGCGAGTTCGGGTTGCATCGAGGGCCGGCGGGTTGGTGTGCGGCGACAATCCGCCCGGCGATGGCACGGGTCAACAAATTCCTGCCGGCCGGCGCCGAACCCGGCTATCGTTCGGCGACATCCGCTTGGCAACGCTCAGGGAGGAGCCAATGACCGCCGCCGACCCCCATCCGCGCCACCGCGTCGCCGCCGCCGATTCCGAAATGTCATTCGTCGATACCGGCGGCGACGGGCCCGCCGTGGTCTTCCTGCACGGCAACCCGACCTCGTCCTATCTGTGGCGCAACGTCATCCTCCCGGTCGCGCCGGCGGCCCGCTGTCTGGCCCCCGACCTCGTCGGCATGGGCCAATCGGGGCCGTCGACCAACGGCAGCTATACCTTCCTCGACCATGCCGGCTATCTCGATGCCTGGTTCGATGCCGTCCTGCCCGACGGTCCGGTGGTCCTGGTCGTCCACGACTGGGGCGGCGCGCTCGGCATGTATTGGGCGCGGCGGCACGCCGACCGGGTTGCCGGCATCGCCTATATGGAGACCATCGTCGCCCCGCTCCGCTGGGACGACTGGCCCGAGGCGGCAACCAGCATCTTCCAAGGCTTGCGCTCGCCGGCCGGCGAGAAACTGGTGCTGGAGAACAATATCTTCGTCGAGAGAATCCTGCCGGCGAGTGTCCTGCGGGACTTGTCCGAGGCGGAGATGGCGGTCTACCGGGCGCCGTTCGCGGAACCCGGCGAGGGACGGCGCCCGACCCTGACCTGGCCGCGGCAGATCCCGATCAACGGCGAGCCCGCCGACATGGTCGAATTGATCGCGGCCAACCAGACCTTCATGGCCGCGGCACCGTTCGCCAAGCTGTTCATCGACGCCGATCCGGGCTCGATCCTGATCGGCCGGCCGCGCGACATCTGCCGGGCCTGGCCCAACCAGCGAGAAGTCACCGTCGCCGGCCGCCACTTCATCCAGGAGGATTCGCCGGCCGAGATCGGCAACGCGGTTGCCGCCTTTGTCGAGGGGCTATAGGCGGAAGCTGTCTTAGTGAAGCAAGCTGCGTTCAAACGCCACGCAGGCTTCCTCGCATTAGCTCGGGCGCGCGGTCGCGCTTGCC
>SMVA01356870.1_pt1 | contig 12835 bp, 9 predicted proteins | sample 2456451 | NCBI WGS metagenome assembly SMVA01 (sample SAMN11095933, study PRJNA526329) | marine sediment metagenome | biome: Marine sediment; feature: Surficial sediment; material: Deep marine sediment; isolation source: Hadal surficial sediment | place: Pacific Ocean | collected 2014-05 | depth 0-1...
ACGCTCTGAACGGACAGTGAGACTGATCCTCAAGCAAGCCACTCCCGCCGGCCAGTTGCTCCAGTTCTCCCCCCTGCACAAGAGGCGCATGGTTGTCCTCCAGACACTCCAGCGGGGTATTGCTGCGCAATGCCAGCCAGGACTGATCGAGCAGCTCTACCGGTGGCGGAGCCATCCACTGAAAGTCCTGTACCAGCGCACTGGGCTTTTCCGGCACGCCATCGTGTAGCTGCGCGTAACTGGCGACAACCTCATTGGCGCAGTGCACATATTGCGACATGAGGCCAGATGCAAAGGACCACTCTCGCGCTGCGCTCGCATGGGGCATTTCACGTTCGCGTTGCAGGCGCACGGGAATAAAGGGGTTGGGCCTGGCGGGCGGGGGCCAGCTGCTGCCCCGCATATCGCTGATCCACAGATGATCAAAGGTGAGGCCGGCGGCTTCCAGTAAACCCAATACCTGGATATTGCTATCGGGGGTCTGGGGCTGGGACACCTGCCGGGCGCAGCAACGAGTGAGCAAGGCGGCTGCCTCATCGAAATGCATAGCCCCGCACACCATGTCGCAGGCGGCGAACTCTTCCAATAAGCTGTACCACAACTGCAATTGTTGGTACTCAATAGAGTCCAGTGGCCCGGGGCCGGGCCAGCCCCACATTGCCAGGATTTCGGCAAAGCGATCGGCCCAGTGTGAAGGCAGCGCTCTTTGGCGCAGTTCACGCTTTTCTGCTAGAGCCATTAGCAGTGCGCCTATTGCCAGCCCCCGGGGGTGCTCCGAATCTGTTTGTGTGGGGGCAGACTTGACTTGGGAAGCTCGATAGCGCAAATCGCCCGCGTCAATGAATTCGTTGCCGGTGTTAAACAATGCACGCAGAAACTGTTCTGCCAGGGCTGAATTCGCGTCGTCCAGAATCACAAAACGTGATTGAAAGACCGCGACAACATCATCGATGGCAACTCGTGGGCGACCCAGCGCGAGAACCAGTAGTGCGTCTCTTACCAGTGGCACCCGATCCAGCGGAATGCCGACAGAGAAGTTGACCGGCAGGCCGGTATAGTTGGTACCCAGAGCGCCGAATTCCCGCCGCAATAAGTACTCCAGTGCTGGGCGGTCTTCGCTCATCGCGGGAAGAATTATGCCTATTCTGACGGTGTGATCGTCCCGGGTGAGTTGTTGCGCCCAATGGGCAATCGCCGCCAGCTCCGAGCGCTTGTCGGGGTAGGCGTAGGCAAGACAGTTCCCCGGGTTGCTCGGCGCGGGCAGCTCTACCACATCCGCGCCCAAGGCATCCACGCAGGCCCGCAACAGCGGGGGCATATCGCCAAAGCCAAGCAGCGCCAGTCTACTGGGCGCCAGACCCTCGGCGCAGCCCAGCAGACTTGTTAGCGCATCGCCCGGCGTAGTCAGCTCCAGGCTGGCCAGCTTTTCCACCAGCAAACTTTGCCAGGCGAAGAACGTGGCACAATCCTCATCAAGAGCAAACTCCGCCCTGTGGCGGGGTTGGTTGACCTGTACTTGCCAACGCAGCAGGGTCTCTCTGGCGCTGCTCGCCTGGGCCGCAGCCGCCGTGGGCCGAAGCAAACTGTAGCCTTTACTGTCACGTTCGTGGGCGGCAATTACCTCCTGCCACAGCTCCAACAACTGCCCCGGCGTGACCGGCACCAGTGGCGGGAGTAAACCAGTACGCACCGCAGTGCGCCATTGATCGTGCAACCATGTTTCCAACGGCGCGACTTTAGCCGGGCGCCAAACCCTGTGGCCATCGTCTTCCTGCTGGCGATCCCAGGCTGTGCTAATGCTGCGGGCGAGGCGAGAATTGGGCGTCAACACCACATACCCGGCTTCGAATAGGGGCCGAAGAGGAGTGATGTCGTAAAATGTTTGCTTGCCTTGATCCGGCAAGGGTACCTCCCGATGGACTAGTGTCCTGTAACGGATAAACTGTGCATATAAGAAGCACCTGGTTCGCGCACAGCAAGGCGCAGCTTGCAGGCAATGGTGGGCCCCTTGTCAAAAGCTGTAACGTGGCAGTGCGCGAACCAGGGGCTTCCCTCCGGGCGAGCCACAAAATGGTCATCTGCTTCGTTACACTTTTTTGAAATAGGCCCACTATTACTGCAAAAGTGCGTCTCGCATCTGACCATTTTGTGACTCGCTTATATGTACAGTTTATCCGTTACAGGACACTAGCGACTTGAATGCGCGACTTACCCGCTACCCAAACCCTTGCAGCTGCTATAGAATGTCGCGCCCGGCGGCACTGGGGATCAATGCGTTCAAGACAGGGCACTTTAGCAGGTAACAGTGAATGAGCAACAATCAAATACACAACGTCAATGTAGATTCCCAGAAGGTTCTGATTACTCCGGAGCAGCTGAAGCAATCTCTTCCACTGAGCGATGCAGTAAGCGCCACGGTCAGTAACAGTAGAGGGGTGATTGAAAACATCCTCGACGGCAAAGACCATCGTCTGTTTGTGGTGGTGGGCCCCTGCTCCATTCACGACACGGAAGCGGCCATTGACTATGCCAAGCGCTTGACTGAGCTGGCGCAGGAACTCTCCGATACGCTGTACATTGTCATGCGGGTGTATTTTGAAAAGCCGCGCACCACCGTTGGCTGGAAGGGGCTGATTAACGACCCCTATCTCAACGATACGTTCAAGATTAGCGAAGGCCTGCATATAGGTCGCCAATTATTGCTCGATATCCTCGAACTTGGCATGCCGACTTCCACCGAGGCGTTAGACCCCATTTCACCCCAGTACCTGCAGGACCTCATCAGCTGGTCGGCAATTGGCGCCAGAACCACCGAATCCCAAACCCATCGGGAAATGGCCAGCGGTCTTTCATCATCGGTCGGCTTTAAAAACGGCACCGATGGTGGGCTCACCGTGGCGGTCAATGCCCTGAACTCGGTGGCTAACCCCCACCGCTTTTTAGGTATCAATGGGCAGGGCCAGGTATCCGTTTTCACTACCCGGGGCAATGCCTACGGCCACATCGTATTGCGCGGCGGGAGTGCCGGGCCCAACTATGACTCTGTACACATTAGGTTGTGCGAGGATGCCCTGGCCAAGGCCGACCTGCGGGCAAATATCATGGTGGATTGCAGTCACGCCAATTCAAATAAGCAGCCCGAATTGCAGCCCCTGGTTGTTGCCGATATTGCCAACCAGATCGTTGAGGGCAATAGTTCGATCACCAGCCTGATGATTGAAAGTAACCTGAATGCGGGCAATCAATCGATTCCCGAGGATCTCTCCGAGTTGAAATACGGGGTATCAGTAACCGACGGGTGTATCGATTGGGAGACCACCGCCGCGTGCCTGCGTGCATTGCGCGACAAACTAAAGGATGTTCTCCCCCAGCGCCGCACATCTGATTAGGGTTAACCGAAACGGGTAGCTGAGTCGCGAATGCGGCTCAGTAGTAGGCCTGTGATTTGTCGCTGTGATCGGTTATGTCGCGTATGCCCTTGAGCTGGGGTAACTGCTCCAGCAAGGTCTTTTCCACCCCGCCTTTAAGTGTTTGATCGACCATGCCGCAACCCTGGCAGCCACCGCCAAATTGCAAGATAGCGAAATCCTCGTCCGTCACCTCGACCAGACTAACCTCACCGCCGTGAGCGGCCAGGGCAGGGTTCACTTCGTTGTGCAGCACATAGTTGATTCTATCTTCCAGCGAACTGCTCTCATCGACCCGGGGTAATTTGGCATTGGGGGCCTTAATCGTGAGCTGTCCGCCCATTCTATCTTTGGAGTAGTCAACCAGGGCGTCCTCCAGGAATGGTAGACTGCGCTGCTCGAAATAGGCGGTGAAGGCCGGATATTCGTGGGTTTCGTCCTCCTCTTTTATATCTCCCTCACGGCAGTAGGCTATGCATGTTTCAGCTTTGGCCGTGCCGGGCTGGTTGATGAAGACCCGAACCCCAAGCGCATCGTCCTGCTTTGAAAGCAGCTCTGCCAAGTATTCCTGGGCGGATTCTGTGATGGTTACCATCATGTGCAGCCTCCTAAAGACTCCTTTCTGACTAATATAGTCAAGTATTCTAACAATAAGCGGCCTGCAGTGCGATATGTGTGTGAATTACGGGGCAAAAAACTCCATTTATCTGATAAACTAGCGCGCTTTTTTGCACTACTTGCCGTTTTTGAGGACATTAGCAGTAATGAAACCCAACCTGACATCGTCATCCCCCCTGGAGCAGGCGCTGCGACAGCGCATTCTGGTGCTCGATGGCGCTATGGGCACGATGATCCAGGATAAAGGTCTGGTTGAAGCGGACTACCGGGGGGAGCGTTTTACCGACCATTCCCTGGATTTGAAGGGAAATAATGACCTCCTGTCTATCACCCGGCCCGATATTATCGCCGATATCCATCGCCAATTCCTGGAGGCAGGGGCGGATATTGTTGAAACAAACACGTTTAACAGCACCGCCGTTGCCCAGGGCGATTACCAGTTATCCGGCCTTGCCGGCGAATTACACCTGACGGCTGCCAGGATCGCGCGTGAGGTAGCAGATGAAATGACGGCTGCAACGCCTGAAAAGCCCCGCTTCGTTGCCGGGGTGTTGGGGCCTACTCCCCGCACCGCATCACTGTCTCCCGACGTAAATGACCCGGGCGCCCGAAATATCACCTTCGATACCCTGCGCGAAGGCTATGCCGAGGGGACGCGTGCGCTGATTGAAGGTGGGGTCGATTTTATAATGATTGAAACCATCTTCGACACGCTCAATGCCAAGGCGGCGATAGCGGCGGTATTGGAGGTGTTTGAACAGGGCGCGGTAACCCTGCCCCTGATGATTTCTGTCACCTTTCCCGACATGAGTGGTCGGGTGCTGTCGGGGCAAAACCCCGAGGCATTCTGGAACGCCGTTGCCCACGCCCGTCCGTTAATCGTGGGCGCAAACTGTGGCCGGCGTTTCAAGGAAATCAGGCCCTTTGTGGAAGACCTGGCCAGTGTGGCCAATTGCTATTTCAGCGGTCATTTTAACGCCGGGCTGCCCAACGCTTTCGGCGAATACGATGAAACGCCCGAGGATATGCACGACGACCTGGAGGAATTTGCCGAGCGCGGTTTTCTCAATCTTACCGGCGGTTGCTGTGGCACCACACCCGACCATATCAGGGCGATCGCCAAGGCCGTGGCGGGCAAGGCCCCCAGAGGCCTCCCCGACATAGCACCGGCCTGCCGTCTCAGCGGACTGGAGGCATTTAACATCACCGCTGACAGCCTGTTTGTCAATGTGGGTGAGCGCTGTAACGTCACCGGCTCCGCCGCGTTTAAACGGCTGATTCTTGCCGGTGACTACGAGGCTGCGCTCACTGTAGCGCGAATTCAGGTCGAAGACGGCGCGCAAATCATCGATATTAATATGGATGAGGGCATGCTCGATTCCAAGGAGGCGATGGTTACCTTTCTCAACCTGATCGCCTCCGAGCCGGATATTACCAAAGTGCCCATCATGGTGGATTCCTCCAAGTGGGAGGTAATAGAAGCCGGTTTGAAATGTATCCAGGGCAAGGCGATTGTGAACTCAATCAGCCTGAAGGAAGGTGAGCAGGCGTTCATCGACAAGGCACAGCTGTGCAAACTCTACGGTGCCGCTGTTGTGGTGATGGCGTTTGACGAGCAAGGCCAGGCCGACACCCTGGCGCGCAAGCAGAAAATCTGCAAGCGCTCCTATGACGTGCTGGTAGACCAGGTAGGCTTTCTGCCCCAGGACATCATATTCGACCCCAATATTTTTGCGGTAGCAACGGGCATCGAGGAGCACAATAACTACGCGGTGGACTTCATTGAAGCCACGCGTTACATCAAGAAAAGCTTGCCCGGCGCCCTGGTGAGCGGCGGTGTCAGCAATGTTTCGTTTTCGTTTCGCGGCAATAATACCCTGCGCGAAGCGATACATTCAGTGTTTCTCTTTCACGCCATCAAGGCGGGTCTGGATATGGGTATTGTCAACGCCAGCCAATTGGGCGTCTACGATGAATTGCCCGGCGAACTACGTGACGCGGTCGAGGACGTCATTCTCAATCGCAGAAGCGACAGCACCGAACGGCTGCTGGATCTGGCGGAGCGCTACAAAAATGAGAGCGCTGGGACTGTACGCAAAGAAGACCTGAGCTGGCGGCAGCAGCCGGTAGCGAAACGGATCGAGCATGCGCTGGTCAAGGGCATCAATACCTGGATCGTTGAGGACGCAGAGGAGGCGCGACTGGAATTTGACCGTCCCATACAGGTAATTGAAGGGCCGCTGATGGACGGCATGAATGTGGTTGGCGACCTGTTCGGGGACGGCAAGATGTTTCTTCCCCAAGTGGTCAAGAGCGCCCGCGTAATGAAACAGGCAGTGGCCCACCTGCAGCCTTTTATCGAAGATGAGAAAGACGCCGGCAATCGCAGCAACGGCAAAATCCTGATGGCTACGGTCAAAGGCGACGTTCACGATATCGGCAAGAATATTGTGGGCGTTGTATTGCAGTGTAATAATTTTGAGATTATCGATCTTGGCGTCATGGTTTCCTGTGAGGAGATTCTGCGCGTTGCCGAACAGGAAAAGGTAGACATCATCGGCCTGAGTGGCTTGATCACGCCCTCTCTGGAAGAAATGAGCCACGTGGCCAGCGAAATGCAGCGCCTGTCGCTATCAATTCCGCTGATGATCGGCGGCGCAACGACCTCCAAGGCACACACTGCGGTAAAAATTGAGCCCAAATACAGCCATGATGTCACCGTCTACGTGCCCGACGCGTCGCGCAGTGTGGCGGTGGCGACCCAGTTGATGAGCGACAACAAGGACGTCTTTGTCAGCGAGCGCCAGGCGGAATATGTGAAGGTCCGCGAGCGCGTGGCCAACCGGAAGCCACGCGCCCGGCAGTTGAGTTACGCCGCCGCGCTGGACAATTCAACGGTGCTGGATTGGGATAATTATCAGCCACCGCAGCCCAGTTTTCTCGGCACCCGAGTCTATGATGATTTTCCCCTGGAAAACCTGCTCGACACTATCGACTGGACACCCTTTTTCATCACCTGGGAACTGGCGGGGAAATACCCGAAAATATTGGAAGACGCGGTGGTCGGCGAACAGGCCCGGGAACTCTTCGCCGACGCCCAGGCCATGCTCAAACGGATTGTAGATGAGAAGCTGTTGACTGCCAGGGCCACCATCGGTTTCTGGCCTGCGGCAAGGATTAATGGTGATGACATTGCCGTTTACGCCGATGAGGCAAAGACGGAGCAGTTGGCCACATTGCACCATTTACGCCAGCAAACCGCCAAGCCCAATGGTAAAGCCAATTTTAGTCTCGCCGACTTTATCGCGCCGGCGGAAACGGACGTCAGTGACTATATAGGCGGATTTTGTGTCACCACCGGTCACGGAGTGGCGGAACTTGCTGCCGAGTATGAAGCGGCCTACGATGACTACAACAGCATCTTGCTCAAAGCCCTGGCAGATCGCCTGGCCGAGTCTTTCGCGGAGTACTTACACGGTGTTGTAAGACGTGAGTTGTGGGGCTATGCCAGCGATGAAAATCTCAGCACTGAGGAGGTGATTCGGGAGCGCTATAGGGGCATACGGCCAGCGCCGGGCTATCCGGCCTGCCCCGATCACACCGAGAAAGAAACACTGTTTAAATTGTTGGATGCGACCGTGGGTTGCGGTGTAGAATTGTCGGACAATTACGCCATGACTCCCGCCTCCTCGGTGAGCGGTTTCTACTACTCCCACCCCGAATCGCAGTACTTCGCAGTTGGCAAAATAGGCCGGGACCAGGTTGAGAGTCTGGCTCAGCGTAAAGGTGAACCCATGGCAGTAATCGAGCGCTGGTTGGCGCCCAATTTGAGTTACTAGGCAGCGAATAGATGATCGAAGAGAAACAGGATGAGGCGCCCGAGTTCGGCAACGAAAAGTCCTCTTTAAACCCCCTGCAAGTGATGAGCAGCGTATTCGCGGCGGGTCTTGGGGTTCAAAGTAGCAAGAATCGTGAGCGGGACTTCAAACAGGGTAATTTCAAGGTTTTTGTGATTACTGGCATCATCTTTACCCTGGTTTTTATGGGCACCGTATTCGCCATTGTGCAAATGGTATTGGCCAACCGCTAGCGTGGCCAGCGGTCAGCGTATACCGGGTTTCAGGAAGGCATTGCCGCCAGCCAGTAGCAGACGGTAAAAACCACCAGGGCGATCACGGCAAGGGCGGCCACCGCATCGGCGCCACCGTCAGCTTCCCGTTCCAGGTCAATTTGTTCAGACATGATTAACTCCAACAATAGGCAGGGTAGAAAAAAGGGCGCCATTATAACACATTAAAGGGAATCCCAAGCGCTACTTCGTTGTCATAACTAAGACACGCGAGCGGGTTCTAACCTTATGAATATCAGGACTAATTGCAACACTGGATATTCTGCTAAGGTAGCGCCCTGCCCACAATGCAATCCCTGGATATCAGGGCAAAGGTAGAAGGCTTTATTAATGTATGTATACGATGACTACGATCAACAGATCGTCGATCAACGAGTAACCCAATTTCGTGACCAGACCGCTCGTTTCCTGGCCGGGGAGCTGACAGAGGCAGAATTTCTGCCTCTGCGCCTGCAAAATGGCCTGTATATTCAACGCCTGGCGCCCATGCTGCGCATTGCCGTGCCCTATGGCTTGCTCAGCAGTACCCAGTTGCGCAAACTGGCGGACATAACCCGACAATACGACAAGGGTTACGCCCACATCAGCACCCGTCAAAATATCCAGTTGAATTGGCCGGCAATAGAAGAAGTGCCCGATATACTGGCCGAACTTGCCTCTGTGCAGATGCATGCCATCCAAACCAGCGGCAACTGTATTCGCAACACCACCACCGACCAGTTTGCCGGCGTGGCCACCGATGAACTTGCAGATCCCAGACCCTACTGTGAAATCATTCGCCAATGGTCCACCCTGCACCCCGAGTTTGCCTTTCTGCCACGCAAATTCAAGATCGCCGTGTGCGGCACCCAAGAAGACCGGGCGGCAATACATAATCACGATATCGGACTCGAACTGTTCTGCGGTGACCGGGGCGAACTCTATTTTAAGGTGCTCGTGGGCGGGGGACTGGGGCGCACACCGGTAATTGGCTCCGTGATTTGCGAGCAGTTGGAGGAGAAACACCTGCTGACCTATCTAGAGGCGATTCTGCGGGTCTATAACAAGAATGGCCGCCGCGATAATAAATACAAAGCCAGAATTAAAATTTTGGTGCGCGCAATGGGCGTCGAGGAATTTCGTGAGGCGGTGGAGCAGGAATGGTCGGTTATTAAAAATGGCCCCGGCACGCTCACGGAAGAGGAGATTAACCGGGCCAAGTCATTCTTCATTGCACCGCCCTACCCCGCTATTGACGCCGCCGAGGCTCGCGGGGCACTGGATGAGCAACGAGAACGCGACCCGGTGTTCAGCAATTGGGTAAAACGCAACACCGTGGAACACCGTGTGGCGGGCCATCGAATCGTCAACATATCGTTGAAGGCGACGGGCTATGCCCCCGGTGATATATCCGACCGGCAGTTGGAATTACTGGCCGATCTCGCCGACAAATACTCCTTTGGCGAACTGCGCACCACACACCAGCAAAACCTGGTATTGGCCGACGTTCAACAGAGCGATCTCTATGAATTATGGCAGACTCTGCAGGGCGCCAACCTGGCTACGGCCAATATCGGTTATCTCACCGATATCATTTGTTGCCCCGGCGGCGATTACTGTTCGCTGGCCAATGCCAAGTCAATCCCCATCGCCGAGGCGATTCAAAATCGGTTCGATGATCTGGACTATCTGTACGACCTGGGACCCATCGAGCTAAACATCAGCGGGTGTATGAACGCCTGCGCCCACCACCACATTGCCCACATCGGAATATTGGGCGTGGACAAAAAGGGGCAGGAGTTTTATCAGGTTTGCCTGGGGGGAAGTCAGTCAAAAGACGCCGCCATCGCCAAAGTCCTGGGCCCCTCGTTCAAGCAGGAGGACATGCCGGAGGTGATCGAAAAAGTGCTGTCTACTTATCTGGAATTGCGCCAAGAGGATGAGAGTTTTCTGGATGCATATAAGCGAGTGGGCATTGCCCCCTTTAAGGAGCGAGTGTATGCCTGATGTAGCGCCTAAACTAATGCGCGATGGCGCTATTGTCGAAGATCGCTGGCAGGCCACCGATATCCAGTCGCTGGAGGCGTGGCTGGCATTGCCTGACAAAGCGGGTACCGCGGTGCAACTGGAGCCGGACCAGCCCCCTGCCCCATTGCTTGCGCACCTGGCGGAAATAGAATTGGTCGCCATTAATTTCATCACTTTTATGGACGGCCGCGGCTTTTCCTATGCCCGGGAACTGCGTGACCATGGCTTTGCCGGTGAATTGCGGGCAGTGGGAGGTTTTATCCCCGATCAGTTACATTACCTGCAACGCTGTGGGTTCGATAGCTTCGAAATAGCCGGGGAAGTAGACCTGGAGGATGCCCTGGCCCAGCTGTCAGCTTTTAGCGAACACTATCAGGCTTCTGCCGACAAACCCCAGCCGCTCTTCAGGCGCAGATTATAGCTGCTTGAGGATCTCATCCAGCCACACGCCCGGCGGCTTACCCCGTTGCCGGGCATGGTAGTAAACCCATTCGCTGCCAACCTTTCTCTGCCCCACCTGAATCGCATTGTCCATGCGGGTCAGCGCCCGCCTTGCCAGCGGCCTGAGCCTGTCGTATGCCCCCCAGGCTATAATCACCGGCACTGATTGCACGAACAGGCGGCTGAAATCCTGTTCTCTTTGCGGACTGAAAATTGAATGATGGATGCCCGCGTAATCCAGTAACCGGATCACCGACATAAAATGTGCGCTATCGGGATCTCTCAGGTCAGACAGGTTTAAAATTCGGGCGTAGCTAAAATTACGGGCAGCCATCACTTTCATTATTTGCCGCTGGGTATCATCTGGCTGGGCGGTCACTTCGGCCCTACCGTCGTCATCGCCACTCAGTGGTGAGGAGGCACCCGGGTTCATCATCACTACCATCAAGTCAGGTTGGTCGGGGCCAAACCGTTTTTTTATAGCCCTGAGGTATTTGCCAAGTCCGAGCGCTTTCTTTCTGATATTGAGATATGACCTGAACCTGTAACCCTGCTCGATGTAAAAAAAACCGGTGACATTATATTGATCTGTCATTGCACTACAGATGTCCTGCGGTAGGTCCGTTAGGACTATTCCTTCATATTGTAGACGGAAAAATCATCGCTTGAAGGAGAAAAATGACAAGCCTGCCACCCTCTATCCCGTAGGGAATATAGCCGAGAACTTCAACACGATTGAATATTCAGGAGGGACAGGTAATTTACGACTTCAGCAGGCACGAAAGATCTTACTTGGCAGTACAAATAGTATTAGCGCGATCGCCAAACAGGTTGGCTATGACGATCCGACCCAATTCACCAAGTATTTCAAGAAAAACCTGGGCTGTAGTCCGCGCGAATTTCGCCAGTCGTTCAAGGGCCATAATGCATCCTAGCTCAACACTGTGCGCGGGTCGGTTTGCTGCCCTCTAATCAGCTTACCGGGTAACGCGCCCGTAGCCTCTCCATTTTCGTATATGACCTGGCCGGAAACAATGGTGGCTAACAGGCCGTCGACGCTCTGGAGAAAACGTTTTCCCCCAGCGGGTAAATCGTGAACGATATGGGGGGTGTTCAGGTTGAGCTGTTCGAAATCAATGATATTGATATCAGCCTTCATGCCCGTGGCAATCAGCCCCCTGTCATCCAGCGAGTACAGTTCGGCCGGTTGTCGCGTGAGCATATGAATTCCCTCGGCAAGTTCGATGACCTTCTTCTCTCTTACCCACTTCGTCAACAGGTAAATATTGGCACTGGCGTCACAGATAGATCCCACATGAGCGCCGCCATCTCCCAGGGCAGCTACCGTATAGGGATGGCGCAACAACTGGGGAATAACATCTTCCGCAAAATTAGCAGCTGGGATGTACACCAAATTTTGCCCGTTGTTGCCCAGGAAGAAGTCATACAGCCATTCTTGCGGATCCACGTCATCCAGAGCGGCGCGGGCCGCAACCGAATCTTCGGCCGAGGGTAGATATTCTAGGGGATCTTCCATCGGGTACATCTGCTCGAATCGGGAATTAAGCAACTGGACAAAAATATGAGGGCTCTCGTTCTCTTCCGCAAGAATTTTTTGCCGAACGTCAGGGTCTTTGAGTTTTTGCATCTTTTCATCCCAGGGCAGTTCCGCCAGGCTGAGGAAGGTGGGACGTTTATAGAAGCTACTCATTGAGGCGGGATGCCCCATGAGTATACCGACGGGGCGCGATATCACCTGACCCCTTATATCGAGTCCATTGCTCTGGGCATCCTCGATTCGCGCAATATGTTCCCGCCACAGGTCGATATTGTGTTTCATACCCAGCATGGCGTAGTCGATCACAAGGAGTGTAAATGTACCTTTGGCGCCAGTGCTTGCGCTGGTTTCGCGGAGGATATTAAACTCTTCCTGGGGATCGTCCCAATCGGAAATAAGTTGAAATACATGGCCCCGATCACCACGGAGGGATGCACCGAGTTGCTTTAGTTCCGTGGTTGCCGCCTGGTAGGTGGGAACATTTTCTCCGGTACTACTGAGATGTAGTAAAGTGCGCGAGGTCGAGAACCCCACTGCGCCTGCATTTACGCCTTCTTCCAACAGGATTTTCATTTTGTGAATGTCATCGGGCGTCGCGCTTTCTCGATTGATCGCGCGTTCGCCCATAACATAAACTCGCAGTGGCCCGTGGGGGAGTAAAACGGCTACGTCTAT
>SMVA01273221.1_pt1 | contig 12833 bp, 10 predicted proteins | sample 2456451 | NCBI WGS metagenome assembly SMVA01 (sample SAMN11095933, study PRJNA526329) | marine sediment metagenome | biome: Marine sediment; feature: Surficial sediment; material: Deep marine sediment; isolation source: Hadal surficial sediment | place: Pacific Ocean | collected 2014-05 | depth...
AGTTTAATTTTAATATCGGAAAACGTTTCTTCAGCTTCGGGAAGGAGATCGTCCCGATGTTGCTCTCTGGCTAATTCCAGGGCTCGTTTGGAAAGTTCATAGGCTTCTTGATGATCACCGCGTTCTGCACATTGGCGAGCCACAACCATCCGGGCATTGATTGATTCAGGCTCATCTTGAATCACTTGCCGCAGCATAATTTCACCCTTTTCATCATCCCCGCCAAGAAATCCAGGAATCTCAATAAGAATCGTACCTTTGGAAGACAACGCATCCAGATGATTGGGGTTTAAGGCTAAGGTTTCATCCAAGGCATCCATCATCCGTCCATATTCAAACACCGAGAAAAATACTTCTCCATTAGCCCGCATCCGTTCCCCGATGTTACAGAATAAGGCAAAATGCGCATCAGCAGATCGATCATCTAACGCCACAGCTTTTTCAGCAAGAGTCCGCCCCCGATCAAAATGCACAGTCCGGCTATCGGCATCCTTCGCCCGTCGTCCTTTTTGGCATTCCTCCATGGCCTGGCTCGTCAAAACTTGCACAGATTCTTCCGCCCCCACATTTTGCACGCCGAGTAGACAACAGAGAATCCCCACACCAATAATGCTTATCCCGTATATTCCTTGCCGCATGAAATATCCCCTTCAAGTTGTTTTGAATAACCTAGCTTCTTTATATCGGAATGTTTTGTGAAATTTTGAGAACGAAATGAGCAAGGCCAATTTCTATACCATATTTGTCTTTGCTTGCCAATACTTGTGAAACATGGAGATTCCTGCATGTTCCAACGCACATTCAGAAGCATAAAGGGAAAAATGAGAAGGTAGGATGGAAAAGTAAAGAATAAAAAAAAATGAGAAAGAAGAAGATCGTTCGTTTTCTTCTCTCTTGCTCCTCGTTCCTCACTTTGTACTTCTCACTTTTTGAAAAGATCAGTCCTACAGACTCTTCACAACGCCGTCTCCTTCCAGCTAGTCTTTACCATGCGTTTGCCTGGACGAATCATCGGCCTACTCAAGGAATATATGCATGATCTCGTCGAACAGGCCAAGCAAGAAGAAGCGGCCCACGCCGCATTTGGATTTGCCATTCAGCCCTATCGGACCGATCAAGCCATATCCGATCTACTGGCCATCTTAGATGACCGCATCGAATCAGAAGGGGTGCAGGTTGGTCTCTCCGTTGAATTCCTCCATCACATGTGGACATTGTGTAACCAGGCGAACGCCCAAATTTCCGAAACAGTCTGGCTGCAAAAAAATATTGATGGAGGGAATGGATCAAAAGCCGAGGTGCGCCAGCAGACCTATCATGCACTTATCATATTTCTGGAATCACTCCCGGAAAACGATCAGGCGGAAGACGCCACACAAAAATGAAGCGCAATCCACCCATCACGTTTCCGCATCGCTTGGTGAATCCAACCATGACGTGATAACCGTTCCACGATATCGGATTCATCGTCTTCTAGCAGCCCTGAAAGAAACAGTTGTGTCGCGGAAAACCGAAATCTGGAAAACTCAGACGCAATGTCAAGAATCGTGTTCCGATCAATGTTGGCCACAATGATTTCAAATGATTGATCAGCAAGGTCATCCGTCCGGCAAACCCGTAATTTCAGTTCTTCCGTAAACCCGTTCACCTCCGCATAATCCTTGGCACAATCAATAGCCACGGCATCCGTATCAATCCCCAATGCCGACAAGGCCCCGAGGCGCAAGGCCATCATACTCAGAATGCCACTCCCCGTGCCAATATCCAGCACCCGAGAGCTTGTCAGGCAAGACACATCTTCCAGCCATTCCAGAAGAAGGTGCGTGGTGGCATGATGACCCGTCCCGAATGCTTGCTTGGGATCAATGATTAATTGAATCCCATCATCCGGCATCTCCATAGTCGCCCAACTCGGGCGAATACCAAGTCGCCGGCCAATGCGAATAGGTTTCACAGAAGCCGCCCATCGGGCATTCCAATCTTGCGGCTCGACGAGTTGAACCTGAATGGCCGTATCCGGAATGACGGCATTGAGTTGAGCCAGAGCCTCATGGAGGCCTTGGCGCATGGCGGTCTCGCTCCCCTGCCAATAAATCGTCAGGACACCATCTTCCTCCCACAGCCCCAAAAATTCCTGACAGGCCAAACAGCCAGACAATTCAGTCCCATCCACACAAGCAGGAATTGTGATCGCGAACGTAGACACACACATCATAATTATTGACGGAAGTAGGAAGAGCGACTAAGGTCTTCCATTCTATGGAAACTTCTCGCACGGACCAACGGCAAAAGGCATTGACTCGCCTTCTGCGTCGTGGAGCGCAACTTACCACACAGGGCAACCTGGCCAGTCAGCGATTTAGCCGATACCGACTCGGCATCTTTCTTCTGGGCGCAGCCTCCTGCATCGGCTTATATCAGCATGCCTGGTTCCATAGTGGTAATATCGTCCTTTTGATTTTTCTCGTCATTTTCCTCACAACCACATGGTTTCATCAACGATTGAAATTCCGTTTACGCCGATTAGACTTGTGGACCACAATCAAAAAAGATCTTCTGGCACGGCTCCAACTGGATTGGCCGAATATTCACAGCCAGTCATCCCATCAGCCCCCGCCGCATCACCCCTATGCGTTGGACCTGGATCTCACCGGCCCCCATTCACTCTTAGCCCTCCTCGACACCACTTTTTCTACAAATGGACATGCCCAACTCCAACGCTGGGTTTTTCAAGCCAACGATGTCGAGAGTGATGGGAAACCCTGGCATATTCGCCAAGCCTTCATTAAAGAACTCACGCCACTCTCGCGACTCAGAGATCGTTGTCTCCTGGCAACACGCCTCATCAGTCCAGAACCATTAGACGGAACCCGGATTCTTTCGCTTCTTCAGCAACCCATTGCCATCCCGAATCTGTCCGTCGTGATTCTTGCCGCCTCCAGCCTCTGTGTCCTCACCATGCTGTTAGGACTCTGGACGCTCTTCACCGGGGCACCGAACTTCTGGGTCTTCTCATTGCTCATTTATGGCGGCCTCTATTTTCTGTTATCAGGATCCATCGCCCCGCTCTTTAGTCGAGTCCTCTCCCTGCATCTCGAACTTGAAAAACTGGTCACCGTGATCACCATGCTTGAACGATCATCATTTTCCCGTCAGCCGACCATTCGTCAACAATGCGAAGCACTCCTGACAAACACAATTCGGCCAACGTCCTGTCTCAAACAGCTAGGGCGTATCTGCCAAGGTCTCAGCGTCAAAGCCCATCCCCTCGTCCATTTAGCATTAAACGCCGTCCTCCCTTGGGATTTACTGTATGTGGGAAAACTCAGCCGGCTCATCACCGCATTGCATGACAGACTTCCCGACTGGCTGGAAACCATCGGACAGCTTGATGCGGCAAGTGCCCTGGCGCGATTTGCCTATGTGAATCCCGATTACCACTGGCCTCAATTGGAAACGACCCACGAGCGGAAACATGTGCCCGGCCTCACCGCAGATGGACTCGGCCACCCGCTCATTTCGCGTTCCCAACGTATCATCAATGACCTCGACTTACGGGGAGAAGGTCATATGCTGCTGGTCACAGGTTCCAACATGTCCGGGAAAAGTACCTTCCTTCGGACCGTCGGCATCAATCTCTGCCTGGCCCAAGCGGGGGCACCGGTTTGTGCAACAACATTTTCATGGTCGTGGCTGCGACTGTACTGCTGTATCCGCGTCACCGATGCGTTAGATGAAGGACTCTCGTATTTCTATGCCGAAGTGAAACGACTTAAACTCATTTTGGACGCAGTGCATGCCACCACATCAAGCCCGGTCCTGTTTTTGATTGATGAAATTTACCGGGGCACGAACAATCGTGAACGGCTAGCAGGCAGTGAAGCGTTTGTTCAGGTACTTCAACAAAGCCGGGGATTAGGCATGATTTCCACACACGACTTGGAACTCACGCGGCTGGCGGATGGCAACGAACATATTCGCAATGCACATTTTCAGGAATCAGTAGAAGACAGCACCCTGCACTTTGATTACCTGCTTCGCCCTGGACCCTGCCCCACCACCAACGCTCTCCGTATCATGGCCATGGAAGGACTACCAGTACCGGAAAGCAGTGAAAAGGGAGATGTGAGATGTGGGAAGGGAGATGTATCCAAAGTGAGAAGTTAGATGTGAGATGTTAGAAGCAAGAAGAGGGAATACTCGGACTCTTAATCTCTTTTCACTTGCATCTCCCTTCTCCCGTCTAACTTCTCACTTTACGGCGCAATCAATCCTCCGCCCTGAACTTGCTCGGTTTTCGAGCCTGTGGAAGTCCCGCAATGAGCACATGTGTACTCGTAGAGATTCCCCGTCGGGAGGACTAAAAGAAGCCGTTCACGAGTCGGCGTTGCTGTCTGACATTTGGGACAAAAAAGCAAAGAAGCCCGGAGAGATTCAAATTGTTTAGGCTCGGCTGAAGGAGCAGGCGGGCGGCGGGGTTGCATCCCGTGAGTAGGGCGAGGTCCGCCGGGAAATGGTAGCATCGGCATATCCGTGATCTTACCCAAGCCCCTCTATCCGGTCAAGAAACCCAGACCCATTTCCCCATTCCTCTAACCAACCAAGTCGAAAACTGACATTACCCACAATGCAATAATTTGCAGCTCTTCGGAAAATTGCAGCATATTTCCACATTCACATTAGTTTGGAAGAGAAAGAGGAGGAAGGGCACCGAGATAAGGAAAGTCACCGATATGGAGTAACAAGGAATTTTGACGTAAACGAAAGTCGTCTTCTTGAAAATTCACAAAACCAGGAGCAAGGGCCACATCAGTTTTCCCCGCACGCTGAGGGATAGGAGTGGGCGGAGTCCCCTGTAACAGATAATCCGCTTCATTATTATAAAGCCCATTGAAAGCCAAAGTGATATGACTTTGAGGAGAAAATAATAAGCCAACCGTGCTATGACCAATAATATTTCCTCGAACCGTCGCCTCAGTCGTATCATGAAAGGCAATGCCGCCTCCATTCCGTACAAGCGTATTTTGAACCAGCGTCGCTTTTGAGTGACCAGTGATGAGCACGGCTTCAAAAAGACTGTGAGAAATCACATTGTGCCGAAGGGTCACCTCCGAATTGCCTCCGATGGCAATGCCATGGTCATTGTGACGAATCGTATTTCCCACGAGCGTACCCGTAGAATTGGCAAAGGCCACACCAGTCGTCTCACTCCCCTCAATAATACAATCTTCTAGAAACACGTCTTGAACTTGTTGACTAAACACCATCCCTTTCACATGAATCTGTTTGAGGTGGATACTGCTCCCATTAAAAATCCCCACGCCCAACCCGCCATGTTGCGTCACCGTCAAACCTTGAATCAGGACATTGGTCGCACCGTAGGGCCATTTACCAATATGGAGCGAACCCACACGCTTCTCTCCTGTAATAAACACACGGTCACGCCCTTCTCCAATAATACTCAGATTCTCTTTACTGTGAATCGTCACATCTTCAGCATAGGTTCCCGCTTTAATCAAAATCGTATCACCAGATGAGGCCTGATCGATCGCTTCTTGAATCAAGGTAAATTGTCCGGAGCCATCCACTGCCACTTGCCACACATTTGACTGAGAAGATGTGGAAGCCTCCTCACTAGGAGAACTTGCCAAAACCACCTCTGACAGTCGAAGGAACATGACACCCGTCACACACAACAAACAGACTACCAATATTCTCAACAATCTCAGCATGCTCATGGGTTCTCGTCTAGTGAACACTCGCTCCATAACACATTGGAATACACAAAGAAAGGTTCGTCTTCATCGCACCTCTTACTCACATACCTGATGATATTCAACAGGGTCAAGCTGAGGCAAAAGTTATATCCCTTTATTGTTGCCCATACTCCTCTATGCTATCGTCTGGGGTTATGGTGATAGTGGGATTAACCGGTGGCTTGGGAGCTGGAAAAACAACAATAGCAGGCCTGTTTCAAGATTGTGGGGCCAAGGTTATTGATGCCGATCAATTAGCTCGAGATGTCGTCAAACCCGGAAAGCCCGCTTGGAAGGACATCATAAAAAAATTTGGAGCCGCAGTTCTTTATTCCGATAACACATTGAACCGGCAATCCCTCGCTCAAATCGTCTTCCAAAACCCTTCTCAGTTGAAAATCTTACAAGATATCATTCATCCTCGAGTCGCTCGCGAACAGGCCAATCGCGCTAAAGCCATCTGCCAGGAATTCCCGCATGCCATTATTCTCTATGACGCAGCCTTATTAATTGAAGCTGGAGCCCATCAAAGAATGGATCATGTCATCGTAGTCAAAGCTGATCGCGCCACTCAAATCGCCAGAGTTGCTCATCGAGACGGTCTGACGAAGGCTGAAGCGCTACGACGCATCAGAGCACAAATGCCGCTACGCCAAAAACTGCATTATGCCGATACCGTCCTGGACGGGTCTTGGACTCGTTCCCAGTTGCGTCCTGTCGTGCAATCATTGTATAGGACCTATCAACAGGAAGCTCGGCAGCAATCCCTGACTTAAGCCAACATACAACGGTCTGATCTTTTTCATACAGTATTAAAGGAGTCACACAATGGTCTACGACGTTCTCATCCTTGGTTCCGGCCCTGCTGGATTGACCGCAGCCATCTATAGCGCCAGAGCGAATCTGTCACCACTCTTAATTGACGGATCACAACCCGGCGGACAGTTGACCATCACCACGGACGTGGAAAATTTCCCGGGCTTTCCAACAGGAATCATGGGGCCCCAGCTCATTCAGGATATGCGCGCCCAAGCCGAACGGTTTGGGACGAAATTTCGCCATGGACATGTCAATGAAGTGGATCTTCACTCTCAACCCTTTCGCATCACCGTGGATGGCGAAGAAACCCTTGAAGCAAAGACGCTGATTATTTGCACTGGCGCTTCGGCTAATTTACTAGGCCTCCCCTCCGAAAGTCGTTTAATGGGGCACGGAGTCTCCACCTGTGCCACCTGTGACGGATTTTTCTTTCGAGGAAAAGAAATAGCTGTTGTGGGCGGAGGCGATAGCGCCGTCGAGGAAGCCACCTTTCTCACAAAATTTGCCTCAAAAGTCACCATCATTCATCGGCGGGATAGCTTGCGGGCATCAAAAATTATGCAGGACCGTGCCATGAACAATGAAAAAATTTCCTTTCAATGGAATAGCACCTTAGAAGAAGTCATCGGAGATGAAGTCGTCACCGGTGTCCGGCTTCGCAATATCCAAACCAATCATACAGAAGAGCTCTCCTTATCAGGAGTCTTCGTCGCCATCGGTCATACCCCCAATACCAGTTTATTCAAAGGAAAAATTGACATGGACGAAACCGGATATATTCGAGCCCAACCCTATCGCTCCACCACGAATATCCCCGGAGTCTTTGCTGCAGGGGATGTACAAGATTCCAACTATCGTCAAGCCATCACCGCTGCAGGTTCAGGATGCATGGCGGCCATGGATGCTGAACGATATTTAGAAACTACACACTGATGTTCCATGTGTTGGTGCATTATCATGAGTTGGCGCTCAAAGGACGAAACCGGAAACACTTTGAATACCGGTTAGTCCATCATCTTCGTCGCGCACTCAAACCACTCACACATATTCAGGTCGAAGCACTTCAAGGAAGAATCCGTGTCAGCTTTGCAGATGAAACCGCATGGCCTCGTCTGAAACAGCAATTACAGCGAGTCTTTGGTATTGTCAATTTTTCCCTCACCCGCTCGGTCCCACTCCCCTATAATAATCCTGATCTCACAGCCTTAAAAGCCGCCATCACCTCACACCTGCCCTATCATCCGTATGAGACCTTCCGTGTGAGCGCCAAACGCGCTGACAAACGATTTGCGAAAACCTCAATGGACGTCGAGCGGGAAATCGGAGCCGCAGTGGTCGAACAGACCGGCAAACATGTCAAGCTGAAGAATCCTGACCTGACAATCTTGGTCGAACTCGTCCCGCCAGAAGCCTATTATTCCTGTGAGCGAGAACCGGGTGCAGGTGGTCTCCCCACAGGAACTGGAGGAAAAGTTATCTCGCTCATTTCAGGCGGCATCGACTCACCAGTCGCGACCTATCGCATGCTCAAGCGAGGGTGTAAAGCCGTGTTTGTTCATTTCCATGGACGCCCCTATTTGTCACGGGTGTCCGAAGAAAAAGTTCAAGATATCGTGAAGCTGTTAACAGCGTATCAATTACATTCCAGGCTGCATTTAGTGCCGTTTGGAGACATTCAAAGTCAAATTGTGGTCAATTCGCCACCACCCGTTCGCGTCGTCCTCTACCGGCGTCTCATGCTTCGCATTGCCGCAAAAATCGCCGAACAAGAAGAAGCCTGGGGTCTCGTGACAGGAGATAGCCTTGGCCAAGTCGCCTCTCAGACTCCAGAGAATATTTCGGTCATCAATCAAGCCACCACATTACCCATCCTCCGCCCGCTCATCGGCATGGATAAAATAGAAATCATCCAACAAGCCCAAGCCCTCGGCACATATGAAACCTCCATCGAACCCGACCAGGACTGCTGCACACTTTTTGTCCCCAAACATCCCCGTACCCGTTGCGACCTACCAAGCATTCTCAGAGTTGAAGAACACCTAGACATTCCCGGCCTCATTCAACAAGGACTACAAGGCACCGAACTCGTCGAATTCATCCATTCGAAATAGGCGATCAACGTGACAATGCCAGAAAGAACAGGCTCGCACCCACCGGTTTCATCGTAATGTGTTACACTATTTTAGTGAGTGGTCATGCCCTATACACTTGAGGACCCATCACCGATGAAACGACAGTTCCAAGTTGTCACATCTTTCCCGTTTCTATGTTTAGCAGTCATTGGGATTGTCGCCCTCATAAATTGTTCTTCTGTTCATTCTAGCGAACCTCTCATGAACGAAAAAAATGAGAATTCCTCTCAGAGTGAAGACTATTGGACACCGGAACGCCTGAAGGAAGCCCAACCACTCGAACTCCCTCACCCCATCACACCGGACATACACAGCCAGGTATTTCCTGATGAATCTGCCCCATCCACAATTCCTTCTCATGAAGCCTCAGGTCACGAGGGAGAGGGAGAGATCCCTCCAGACGAGAGCAATATTCTCTTTGAAGATGGAAAAACTCCTCCAGCACCACTGCCCCCTTCAGTGCCTGAAGATTGATCTGAAAACAGTATTCCCTCTAAATTCCATCCCTCCCCCAATCGTTCAATCATCATAATACTCTGGGCAATTCTCTTTTCTCCCTGTCCATTTTGAATGGGCCACGACATCCTGCCTTTTGAAAAATTTATCTCTTTCGATACACCGGTATATCTGATAAGATAACAAAATTCTCATACACCTTTCCCAGCGGTCACCAAAGAAAACTTGAATTTCGAGGACAATCAAGAGGTTAAAGAACTCGAAAGACTTCATCAAGTACCTGGCACATTTGATGCTTTAAATAGAACACTATGGGGCCACACGTACTTCATGCTCAGTTGTCCACCCAACAAATACCCTATAACTCCGAAAGGCCTTGTGGTGTCGACACACGAGCACCTCCGAACCCCTCCGAACCAAGAGAAAGCCAAAGCCCGTTTTCAAATACTTGAGTACCATCAATCAAATGGTTTGATGGATACGTGGCAAAAGATTCAACCACATACAAAATATTTCACGAAAGGAATCGTCATGTCCGATCAAATGACAAAAATACAGACCAACCTAATTTCCAAAAAATGGATGTTCACTGCGGCCATTGTTTTTTCTCTAGCGATGCATGGTACCCAGGGAATGGCCGCTGACTTTGTGACAATGGAAAATGATGAAATTAAAGATGTTCTTGCAAGAGATCCAGGTGGGCATTGGACTCCCAACAACCTGATGAAAGCACAACCGCTGCAGGTGCCCATCCCGTCAATGTCTCTCCAGGAAATGGAGATGCAGATTACCGGAAGCGAACTAGAAACCATGTCGGTCGCTCCTTCAGTGAGTGTCGATGGAATGAACGTCATCGAATCAGAAGAGATCGCACCAGACCTTGATGATCGACTCTTCCTGGAATTGAACTTAGAAGTCATGAACAGGGAAATGGAAGAGGGAATAGCAAGTGGCTTCTCTTCTGCATTCTTTGCCGGTTCTGCTGCAGACGGAGAATTCACCACAGAGGACATGGGGACGGCAAAAGCCTATTTTTCGAGTTCACGGCTTGTGCCAACGAACGCCCGGGTGCATTATCCGTATCGAACGAGTGGCAAGCTCTTTTTTCAGAAACCTGGCGTAGGAAATTTTATCTGTTCGGCCACCGTCCTAAGACCTCGAATCATTTTAACGGCGGGCCATTGTGTCCATAAGGGCAGTGGAGGATCAGGAGGTTTTTACAAGAAATTCCTCTTTGTTCCTGCGTATCACAACGGTTCGGCTCCCTACCAAGCCTGGAATTACCGCTGGGTCATTACCACAGGTGCATGGGCCAACGGAAACGGCAATGTCCCCAACAAAGCAGACTTTGCCATTCTTGAATTGGAAGATCGAAAATTCGGGTCGCAGGTCAAGAGAATCGGAAAGGTCACCGGCTGGTTAGGATATCGGACCAATGCCCTGTTGCGTAACCACACGAAAAAAATAGGGTATCCCGGGAACCATGACAACGCCCAGATCATGCATCAAGTGGATTCACAATCGTACAAAGTCGGTGGACAAAACACGGTGTTATATGGATCTGACATGCGTGGAGGGTCCAGTGGCGGCGCATGGATAGAGAACTTTGGCAGAAAGGCTGTCGGACAAACGGGAGGATTAAAACCTTGGTCCAACCGAATTGTCGGCGTCACCTCCTATGGCTATGTTGCAGTCGGGCCAAAAGTGCAAGGGAGCTCCGTACTCAACAAATCGTTTTTGAAAATTTTGAAGGCCGCATGTGCCCACCGCGCTGGCAATTGCTAGATCAGCAACAAGCGAGGGAACCGACCCATGAGGATAAAAGAAAGGAGACCTTTCCCCTGACCGACAGTTCATAAACCAAAGGTGCTGGGAAGTTTTCAAAGTTGAGACTTCCCAACACCGAGCTATTGTCAAATGTTGGGGATGACGTGCTTAGGGCTCGCAAAATAATAACTTCCCATTTTCGCCTCCCATCTTCAGGCCATCTTGAGCCAATCTTCACTCGCAAAATCCTCAACGTGGGCTTTGCTACGCCTACGGTTTTGCTCCCTCAGATCGGCTCAATCTGACCCAAATCTGGGCGTGAATTCTGAGAAGTTATTATTTCGCGAGCCCTTAGGTGGCCTTCCTGGTGTCTGGTTCTCCATCAACGAATGTGATGCCCTCAAGAATCTCAACGAGTCGATGATAGCCCTGCAATCGTCGCCACGTTTTCTCGGCACAGCGCACCAATTGAAACGCCATGGTTAACGCGGTGGCCCGAGACAGGCAGTCTCGCATTTTGGCCGTGCGTAAGCGCACCGTGGCAAACGTCGACTCAATCGGATTGGTCGATCGAATATGCTGCCAGTGCTCCACTGGAAACTGATAGAAGGCCAGAAGGGCCTCTCGGTCCTTCCGCAGGCAGTCGGCAACTTTCGTGTATTTCGCCTCATAGGTCTGGAGGAATCCGTCAAAAGCCTTGTTCGCCTGGGCCTTCGTGGGGGCCATCCAGATGTCGTGGAGGCCAACCTTGGCTTTCGCCTGCAGGCTCTTTGGCAGTTTATTCAACATGTTCGCGGTCTTATGCACCCAACACCGTTGCCCCTTGGTCGGGTCATAGACTTGAGACAGGGCCTTTCCAGAATCCAAAATCTAGACTGCAACCCAACACGCATTGGGGCAAAGGCGGCAAACCACAGATCTATGAGGACATAGATTTAGACCTCAATGAGGAGGACATTCTGAACTTCATGGATTGAGAGAGGCCTTGGAGATAGTCGATGAAATTGAGGCCAACATCCAAGGGGGAATTTTCCATAATGAAAGTCTCCGATCTATTGCCGGCCTATACCATGGTTGGTTAATCTGAATGATTGTCCAAAGAGTTAAAAAATAACTCACACGGTGTGGCAAACAGACTTAGTGAAACCCAAACAGTTTTGGGTAATGACACGGGTTTATAGAATGGAAGGAATAAATCTATGCGGGTAGTCCATACGCCAATGACCCTAGCGGTCCTCGGTCTACTGACGCTAGTTTCAAGTACGTCCTTGTGGGCCCAATCTGCTACCCCCAGTCCAGACGAGATGCGTGCCCTCCGCAACGAGATTCAGGCTCTCAAGGAAGGGCAACAAGCCATTCAGAACGACCTTAAGGCCATCAAGGAGTTGCTCACGGCTCGGCAACGCCCGCCAAGTAATGTGCAGGCTGTGACGTTCACGGTGAATGTGGGCAAGGACCCCGCCAAAGGATCATCGGATGCCAAAGTCACCCTCATTGAGTTCACCGACTACCAATGCCCTTATTGCGCACGCCATACGCGAGCGGTGCTACCGCAGTTGACCAAGGACTTCATCGATACCGGTAAAATTCGATATGTGTTGCGGGACTTCCCCTTGGTATCCATTCACAAGGATGCCGCGAAAGCCCATGAAGCCGCCCACTGCGCGGGGGAGCAGGGCAAATACTGGGAGATGCATGATCAGTTATTTGGGCATCAGAGGGAACTCCAAGTAGACAAACTAGTGGGATATGCGGAGACCGCTGGAGTCACGGACGGTGCGGCTTTCCAAGCCTGTGTGGACAGTGGAAAATACAAAAAGCAGGGGCTAGCCAGTGTGGCCGAAGGCACCAAGGCAGGCGTGCGGGGGACGCCCTCCTTTCTGCTCGGACGCACCCAGGCCAA
>SMVA01393098.1_pt1 | contig 12831 bp, 9 predicted proteins | sample 2456451 | NCBI WGS metagenome assembly SMVA01 (sample SAMN11095933, study PRJNA526329) | marine sediment metagenome | biome: Marine sediment; feature: Surficial sediment; material: Deep marine sediment; isolation source: Hadal surficial sediment | place: Pacific Ocean | collected 2014-05 | depth 0-1...
GCCTGGGGCGCCGGTGGCGTAGTAACCGATCCTGTTGGTGTGGCGCCGGACCGGTACGTGTACTACCCGGGCACGGAGCCTTTGGCTGAAGGCGAAATCCGCCTCATCGCCTGTGGCACCGGCATGCCCTCGGCGCGTCACGGCCAGGCGGCCACCTGCTTCCTGATCGAGGTCGATAACGGCGACAAGTTCCTGTTCGATGTCGGCACGGGCTCCATGGCGAACGTCGCCGCCCTGATGATTCCTAACGACATGCTAGACAAGCTATTCCTGACGCACCTGCACACCGACCACATGGGCGACATCGACGCGCTGTGGGCCGGCGGCTGGACGGCGGGACGCAGCAAGGCTCTGCGCGTCTGGGGTCCGAGCGGCTCCCGCGAAGACATGGGTACGAAGTACGCCATGGACAACTTCCTGCGTTTCGCGAACTGGGATTTCATGACGCGCGCCGCGCTGATCAGCCCGATACCCGGCGGGATCGAGACCACGGAATTCGACTACAAGGGCGTCAACCAGGTCGTTTACCAAGAGAATGGCGTGACGATCCGCTCGATCCCGGCGATCCATGCCGGTGATGGTCCCGTGAGCTATATCTTCGAGTATGCGGGGCTCAAGATCGTGTTCGGCGGCGACACGTTCCCGAACAAGTGGTTCCTGGAACACGCGCGCGATGCGGACCTGGTCCTTCACGAAGCGTTCCTCGGTCCCGAAGACTTCGTGAAGCTCTACAACCAGCCACCCGGTCTCGCGTGGCGAGCTTGCTGTGCGTTCCATACCTCCGGCCAGGCGTTCGGCAAGGTAATGAGCACGATCGAACCGCGGCACGCCGTCGCCTTCCACTTCTTCAATGAAGAGGCGACCCGTTACGGGCTCTACGACAACATTCGCGAGACCTACGACGGACCGCTGTCCATGGCGACCGACCTGATGGTCTGGAATATCACCAAGGACGATATCACCGAGCGCATGGCGGTGATCACCGATGACGCCTGGGCGGTGCCGGGTACGGCGAGGCAGCCCGGGCCGGAACGGGGCCGCAAGAGCGAGTACACGTCGTTTATCCTCAGCGGGCGCTGGGACGAAGGCGTTCAACCCGTCCAGAAACGCATGCTGGACGAGTTCGCCGAGAAGTACGGTTTGCAGGATGACGACTGGCGCAAGCAGATGATGCAACAGAAGCCGGAGTAGCCGCTCACCCATTTCGGCGTGTCGTCTTTGCCGTAAGGCGCGGCCGCACGAAGGCAATGCGTTTATCGCGGAAGCCGAGCGCGGCGTATCGGGGTCTGAATCAACGGCGCCGGTATCGTCCCCGTCGGTTCTTCGCGTCTACTCGCCGAAATCGATATCGGCCTCCGTAATCTCGAGGCAGTCTCGTCGCGCCGACTCGGCCAATGGAGCATTGTCAAAGCGGCAGCGGAAGCGCTTTGAGGCGACGCTCAAGGCCACGGCAAGCTCATCCCAGGACGTGAACGCTTTCTTATTGCGTCGTTCGCCGAGTTTCAGGAGTATCTGGCCGAGAACTTCGCCGGTCTCGGAGTTCGTGATTTCCGCTTCCCAGACGAACTCTGTCAGTAGGATATTTTCGGTAAACTCGTTGAGCAGGGCGCGCTTCGCGGAGGTCACAATATAGACGTTCGGCAACCACCCGATGACCGGTGTTCGAGGTTTTTTCTTCAGGTAGAGGTTTGAAAACGCCATGCTAATTGTTACCGTATTCGGCCCCGGCGAATAGGCGATCTGGTAGCCATCGGCGAACGCTTCAATTACCAGCTCGCGCATGCTATCCGTGATTATCTTCATATCGTCCGGTTTCATTCCTTTGTATTTTGAGTCCGGCGCCAGAAAAATTTCGGGTTGCGGGATGATAATCGCTTCTGCTGATGCTATTCGCTGCGAGAAGTCGTCCGTTGTGTAGATGTAATCAAGCCACTCGACCTCGGATGGCTCGAGTCGAGAGTAATCATCGAGAAAACCTGACTCCGGGGGGCTGTCAGCAAACCCAGGATTGTGAAATAACAGAAGGAAAAACGATGTTAGCGTTGCAAAGGGGATATGTCGGCTCATTTTTGGGTCCTCCGTTCTATAATGCTAATCGTAGGAGATCAGCGGCGAGGGTAGCGTCCGAACTCCCGCTCAACACAGCTGTGCATGGGAAATTGAAAGGTAGCGGCCAGATGGGATCATAAATCAGATGATTCCAACGCTCCTACTCCTCAATACTATTCTCATCGTACCGCAATCCTGGGGGGCGCTGGCGAAACTACGAAGGTTGCTCCGACATTTGCCTGCGGTCGATTTAGGCCTGTGGCAGGGCCGCGCAGCGGGAACTAACTGCCTCCGAGCTCCGGCGCGCTGCTACCAGCCGTAATTGATCCCCAAGAATAATATCCGATTCTTGTCGTACTCACCCACGACCTGACCCCAGGAACCGCCGTTGTCAATCCGGGCGTCGCCGTAATCGGCGAACGTCAGAACGCCGCCGAGACTGCTGCCGCCGGCAAACGTGTAGTTGGCGCCGCCGGACAGGCGAATCTGCCGATCGATAGGCATGTCGGCCGTCCGTTTGGACGCGTCGGTCGGGTCCGTGTCGTACGCGACACCGGTGTGGAAAGTCCACGGACCGCCCGTGCGCCAGCGCAGACCGAGCGCGAAATGCCAGGTGTCGTCCCAATCGCGCGGCAGTGCGCCGACGGGACCGTCCGAAGTCGTGATGAAAACACTGTCGAAGGTACTCCAGTCTTCCCAGGCAACCGTCGCCAACAGCGTCAATTTATCCCCGATGTCCGAAGAGCCCGACAGTCTCAGGGTCTGCGGCAAGGGTATCGAGACATCTGCGGATACCTGCGGCAGCGTCGTTCCGCCGCCAACCGGCAAGGTTATTTCCAGGTCGCTGTCGAATTCGAATTCGAGCTCGCTCGCATACGTCAGACCGAGGCGAAACCGGTCGTTGACGTGCCAAAGCACGCCGGCATGTACAGCAATGACATAGTCCTTGCCGTCGCTGATTCGAGCCTGACCGTCCGCTCCCGCACCGAATAATGGCGGAATAGCGACATCCATATCAAGCGAACCGAAGGCCAGCGGAACGCCAAATGACACGCTCCAGTTATCGTTGACGCGCCAGGCGATCGAAGGTAAGGCGGAGACGATGAGCAGTTCGACCTCCTCGGCCCAATAACGCCCGACGAACCCGTCCGCGTAATCGATCGCCGCGCCGGACAGTGCATTGAACGCAAATCCGAAGCCGAACTTTTCGCTGAACGGATTCGCGTAAAAGAGTGACGCGCCCGGCGCGAAAACACCCGCATCGCCGCCATTGTTGCCGGTGACGGTCGTGCCCGCCTGCTGCTCGAACTCGATCTCGGGGTTGATGCCAAAACCCGTCACCATCCATGTACTCTCTTCGAGGTGCGTGATGCCTGCAGGATTCGTAAACGCCGTCGAGGCATCCTGGGCGATCGCCCCGGCGCCTGCATTCGAGGCCCCCTGCAGAGGATGGCCAAACTCAGTAATATAAAGACCGCCGGCCGATGCCGAAGATACCCACAGGGCAGACAAGAAAATACTCCAGAGAAAAATCAGTTGTTTGATCATTTGAGGGGCCTTGTTAGTTGTGCAATGGCTGGTGCAATATACTACAAATACGGTCGGACGCGTAAGTCGGAACAGGGTACCAAACTCGAGCGGTAGGGAAAAAATGTTCCTCTTTATGATTCGTCTTCTGAGTCTTGCATGGGTGGTTGGCTTTCCCATGGCCAGCGCAGATAGTGGTCGTAGCGATGTGCGCCTTGTTCTGCAGATTACCATCGATGGTCTTCGCGCCGATCTGATCGATCGCTATAGTGCGGGCTTCGGCAAGGGCGGCTTTCGCTATCTGCTGGACGAGGGTGTGGTCTATCGCAATGCCCACTACCTGCATGCCAATACCGAAACCATCGTCGGCCACACGACACTGGCAACCGGCGCACATCCCTCCGGTCACGGCATGATCGGCAATGCCTGGCTGGACCGGGAGACCGGCGAGCTCGGTTACAACATCGAAGACGCGCGGTATCCGCTGCTGCCGACGCGTGATGAACCGGTCAAAGGTGAGCAAGTCGACCCGGCACAACGAGCCGCACGTTCCCAGGGTCGTTCGCCGCGCGCGATTCTGGCGCCGACCTTTACGGATACGCTGATGGCACGCACCGGCGGGCGTTCGAAGATTTTCGCGATCTCCGGCAAGGACCGCGGCGCGGTATCCATGGCGGGGCAGGTCGGCAAGGCATTCTGGATGTCGACGGATTCCGGCGACTTTGTGACGAGCCGGTATTACTACGACGAATACCCTGACTGGGCGACTGCCTGGAACGCAGAGCGCCAGGCCGAGGCGCTTGCCGGTCAACGCTGGACGCTCCTCAATGACCCCTCGACCTATCTGTTGGCCCTTCAGGATAACCGACCCTACGAGACCGATCTTCGCGGGTACGGCAGGGTCTTTCCGCATCAATTCGGGACCGTGGATGACGGTTTGTTGTTTACCCAGGTATTGGTGAGCCCGCGGGGCGACGAGTTGACGCTGGACTTTGCGAAGACCATCGTGACCCATGAACGCCTCGGTCAGGACGAAGTCGTTGACTACCTCGGAATCAGCTTCTCGGGAGTTGATGCCGTCAATCACTTTTTCGGGCCCAGCAGTCTGGAGAACGAAGACATCATATTGCATCTCGATCGGACGCTGGCCGCGCTGTTCGCATTCATCGATCAATCGGTCGGGCTCGAGAACGTATTGATTGTTCTGTCTGCTGATCATGGGATGGCAGAAATTCCGGAGTATATGACGGAATCGGGATTTCCGGCCGGACGCATTTACTCAGAGGAAGTGACAGCCGCTGCCAACCGGGCCGGACAGCGCCTGTTCGGCATTAAAGACGTTGCATTGAAATTCTTCCGGCCCTATCTCTATCTGGATGCGGCGGCGATTCGTCAGAGTGATTTCGATCAGGAGGAAGTGGAGCATGCGCTGGCGCGTGCCCTCATGGATGTCGATGGTATCGCGCTTGCCCAGAGTCGAACCGGCAGGTCACAGTCGGCAGAGGCCGAACGTATTCGGCGCAACGACCACCCCGTGCGGTCGGGTGATATTTATGTCGTTCAGAACCCTTATTGGTTCCTGTTCGACAAGGGGCCGATTGCAGCGATGCATGGATCGCCGTGGCGCTATGACACACATGTCCCGATCATTTTTTTAGGTACCGGAATGACGGCGGCAAAAGTTGACCGACTCGTGCACCCGGTGGATGTGGCACCGACGCTGTCGGCGCTATTAGGGATGTCAGGACCGGCGGCGGCGCAGGGTCAGCCGCTGGTCGAAGTCCTGCGCTAGCAGGCTAATGTCCGCCCGCGTACTTTCATATTAATTCTCACTGATCCACGCCGTCGCGTTCTCGACGTCCGCGAGCGGAAACACCCGCAGCCTGCCCGACATCGCCGGGCCGACACCCTCGGCGAGTCTGCCGAGCCAGCCGACGTCGGTCACGACGGCGATGCGTTCGAAACACTCCAGGTGATGGAAGCCGACCTTCGCGTCTTCCCACAGTGCCGTCGTCGTGAAGCGCTTGAAGTCAGGTCCGATCTGGTAGAGCAGACGGACTTTGTCGTGCTCCCGGATTTTCTGCTCGACGGCCGGGACGAGTGTCGCGGTGTAGTCTTCGCCCGTGACCAGGCCATGCGCCCGGGCGGCGACCACGTTATCCGGAAATTCACCGAGTAATACGATCATGACAGACTTCCTGATTCAAAATGCCGCGACACGCTGAATACACCAGAACGCGGCCAGCGAGCCAATGGTATAGGCCGGCATGAATTTGGCCCATGCCGGCCACTCGATACGGGCGCGCTTCAGCAGCCGGATGAACGCGAGTGCAAGCGCAACGAAGAGCAACTGCCCGATCTCGACGCCGATGTTGAAGCCGAACAGCGCCAGGGGAATGTCGGTCTGCGGCAGGCCGACCGCGCTCAGCGCGCCGGCGAAGCCGAAGCCGTGCAGCAGCCCGAAGCACAGCGCGACGAACCACGGGTAGCGTTCCGCCATGCCGGTCTCACCACGCCGTTGTTTGACGAGTTCCGTCGCGAGAAAAAGGATGCTCAGTGCGATGACGGCCTCGACCGGCGCTTGCGGCACGCGGACGAAGCCCAGCGCCGCGAGTCCGAGGGTCACGCTGTGCGCGAGTGTAAACGCCGTGATCGTTTTGATTAGCAAGCCGACGCCGCGGACGATCAACAACAACCCGAGCACGAATAGCAGGTGATCGATGCCGAACAGGATATGCTCCCAGCCGAGGACGATATAGGCGCCGAGCACGTCCCGGGCAGACTGTTGCGCGGCGATTGTGACGCGTGGATTATCGGGGCGCAGAATCACGGTCTGCGTCTGCCCGCTCAGCAGCGACACGCGCACGAGTGCGTCGGTCAGGGATCCGGAGAGTCCGTCGATCGCGACCTCTTTTCCTTGCATCCCGCCTGCGCCGCAGTCGACGGTACGGCGCATGATGGCGGCCCCGGGCTGGAGGTACCGGCCCGGCGGCGCCAGGTCCGTGCAGTTTTCCGGCAGGACGATGCGCAACGGCAAGACGCGCTCCCCCCGACGCGGCACTTTCCAGACGATGTCGAACCGGCCGGCATCCTGCTCGGTGATTTCGAGGTATGCCGGGCGCGCGTCGTGGGCGGCGGCCGGCGTCGCGGACACCGCCGCGAGCAGCAGGCAGGCCAAGGTTCGTACCGTCCCGATCCGGGTCATGTCGGCGGCCCGTCGGTCGTCGTGAACACGATTTCGTAGCGCGACTTCAGGCGTTCGAATATTTCCTGTTCCATGCGCCTCTGCTCGACATCCATCCAGGCGGTGTAGACGGCTTTGCGGACGCTTGAAAACTCGGGCAGGCGGGCCGGCTTGCGCGCATCGACCAACACGACGTGCAGGCCGTAACCCGATTCGAGCGGGCCATGCCAGCCGTTGCTTGCCGTTGCGAACAACGCTGCCGCGAACCGCGTGCCGAATGCGCGCGCGACTTCGCGCTCGGTCGCGAGTTCATAATTCAAGTCGAGCATGAAGCGGTCACCGCTCGAATCGAGGTCAACGGGTTCACCGGCACGCAGCGCCGTCAGCAGTGTTTCGGCCTCGGCGGCGACGGTGGCGCCGCGGCGGTCGGCATTGAAGTAGATCTGGCGAAACGACAGACGCGCCGGCTCACGAAACAGCTCCGGGTTGGCAGCGAAGAATCGTTTTAGCTCGGCGTCCTGTGGTTCGGTCAGGCGGCTCAGGTCCTCGGCCAGGAATTCCATCTTCTGCGCGAGCCGCCGGCGGATGATCACGTCGTCGGTGTCGAGCCCGAGTGCGAGCGCCTCGCGCACGAGAACCTCCTCGCGAATATGCCCGTCGATCAGGTTGCGCAGTTCGGCGTCGGTCGGCGAACGCTGCCAGGTCTTCGTCCAGGTGTCCGTCAGTCGTGCGATCGTGCCGTCGGTGATCTCGATCCGGTTGTCGGCGCCGTCGACATCGTCGTTGACGAGGCCGTAGAGTGCGAACAAGGCCACGCCGATCGCCAGGAAGTGGACGAGCGGTTCGCGTAGCCAGCTCCCGGGATGGGCGTCTGACACCGCCTCGACTACGGCGCGTACCAGATCGGCGACGTGTAGGCGCGATCCTGGGTCGTCATCGGGACTTCGTCGCCGGCTTGTGTGCCGAAATACTTGACGTCGTACGCGGTCCAGCGTGGCTTGGGAATTTCGATGACGCGCGCATAGTAAAACGCTTTTTGCTGTGGATCGAAGTCCGGGTCGCGCCAGACCGTAATCAGTTCCGGGTCACCGATCGTATTGGTCCAGGTCGCATTCTTGACGTCGACCGTTTCGCCGACCGGTCCCGACTCGCGCCCATCGGCCAGTGCCACGTCGTAAACCTTCTCTTCGAGATCGCCGGACTTCGTGCGCCAGCCCTTGATGATCTGGATGCGGTCGAGGTTCGCACCAATTGGGTCCTTCAGCGCTGCGACGAGGAACGTCGGCGATCGGCCGTCGGCGTCGCCCACCAGGTCACCGCCCATCGGCACACCCTTGGAGTAGCCGGCCTCGGCGGGCCAACGGGTGTTTGCATCTTCCGCCGTAAAGTCCCAGCCACCGAAGAAGCGCACCACCATGCGGGGCCCAGAGGTCGCGTAGACCTCCTTGCGCATCATCGCGTCGAAAATCGAGGCGCGGGTATTCTCTCGCGCCCAGACGGCAGCGTAACCGGATGCGACCATCTCCCAACCTTCGTAGCGGCCGTTGGAGGTCTCGGCCATCGGGTGATTAATCCGGTCAGTGTTCGGCTCCGCGCCGGAATGCTTGCCGAAGAAATTATCTTCTTCGGCGGTGGCCAGGCCGGTGTGTGAGTCGGTCGCGCCGATCATGCCGAACTTGTACGGATTCGTATCCAGCCTGTCTTCCAGCATCAGGCCATTCTTGAGCGCCGATCGTGCGTACTCGAACTCGAGCATCGAGTTGGCCTTCAGCACCGACAGGTCGAGATTACCCTTGGACCAGGTCTCGTAATCGGCGAACTCATCGTCTGGCGACAGGAATGGGTGCGCCTCGCCGTCACCCTTGATCTGCGTGACCTCGTACAACGGTTCCCACTTCGCGCGGTCGGCCGCGTACTGTTTCGTGATGCGTTTATTCGTGAACGAGTCGACCAGCGGAAACATGATGCCGTTTGACAGGTTACCGTTGTGCGCGATCGCCAGGATGTCGCCGCCGGTCTTGTCCTCGTAATTCTGCATCCAGTTCCACAGGTCCACCGGGTTGTCGCTGCCTTCCGGTCGCAGCGTCGTATACGGCTCGAGCTGGCTCGCCTTGTCGGCCGCGTCGCGATAGATGACAACGCGGTGCAGGTTGTTTCCGGCCGTGTTGGACGTCCACTCGAAGCCGATGAAAGCCGTGAATCGGCCCGGGTCGTTTGCGGACTCGGCCGAGTCGATAATCAACTCCCAGGTTTCCCGGAACGCCGGTGTGCCGGGCCGCGACTCGAGCGCCGGGGGAAAGGTGCCTTGTGAGAAACCCTCGATGATCTCGACCGCAACTTTGACGGCTTCCTGGCCACCTTCCTGGATCATGTTGTACCAGCGACGCCCGGTCTCGTCCTGCAGCAGTCCCGGATCGCCGGCGAACAGGCGCGGGAAGAAGCCCATGTTGTCCGAGTGATCGGCGACGACCAGAAAGTCGAGCGGACGTGACAGCTTGACGCGCTGACCTGTCGAAGAGATGACTTCCTCGCCCTTGCCGAAGCGGTATGCATCGGCGGGACCGAGGCGTGCGCCGAATGCGCCGGCGTCCATCGACAGTTCGGTGTGGACGTGCGTGTCGCCCCACAGCGGCCGCGTCGGGAAATTGCGTGACGCGTACGGCGAGTAAGCACGTTTCGGAAATACGTTGTGCAGCGTGTCCGGTGACGGGCCGGGATCCTGCGCGAGCGCGGGGAGCTGCCAGGTCAGCAGTGCGATGGACAGAGTGACGGCGAGGGCGAAGCGAGTCGGGTCGTACATGGCGGAAACCTCTTCATGGTTGAGGTGGGCTATTCGGTCTTGTTGGGGCTTTAACTGGCGTCAGACGCCATTTCTTCTGGTTGATGGAGGATTGTACCGTAGCAAGATATGGAGCAAAAATGGAGTCTGACGCCGATTAAAACCGCATTCTGATGATCAGGCCGGGTGCGTTGTCGTCGAGCTCGAGCTCGATATCGTGGCGTTGTGCAACGGCGAGCACCAGGCTCAGCCCGAGCCCGGCGCCGGGCGCAGAACGGCTCTCGTCGAGCCGGAAAAATCGCCCCAGCACCTTGTCGCGCATGTCCGCCGGGATGCCGGGGCCCGAATCGCAGACGCTTAGCACCGGGCGGTCACCTTCCCGACGCAGGGTGATCGAGACTTCACCGCCACTCGGCGTGTACTTGATCGCGTTGTCGAGCAGGTTGGTCATCGCCTGGAACAACAGGTTTCTGTCGCCGTGGACGGAAATATCGCCAACGGCATCGCAGCGTAGCTCGATCGACTTGTCGTCCGCCAGCGCCTTGTACAGGTCATAGGCGTCCCGGACCAACCGGCTGAGCTCGACCGGCTCGCGGCTGGCCTCGTAGGTGCCGGACTCGATGCGCGCGATGCTCAACAGTGAACCGAATGTCGACAAGAGCCCGTCGGCATCCTCGAGGCAGGCGTCGATTTCGTCGGCCCGTGTATCGGCGGGCTCGATACGCATCTCCTCGAGCCGGTTACGCAAGCGCGTCAGCGGCGTCCTGAGATCGTGCGCGATATTGTCCGAGATATGCTGGATGCTGATCATCAGATTTTCGATCTGGTCCATCATGGCATTCAGGTTGCGGGCCAGCTCGTCGAACTCATCACCCGTGCCCCGTGTTGTCATGCGTTGCGACAGGTCGCCGTCCATGATGCGTCGACTGGTCGCGTTGAATTCGCTGACCCGGCGCAAAACGTTTTCGCTCATCAGCAGTCCGCCGATCAGGGCCAGAGCGAGTGTGACTCCGAGGCCCCAGAACAGTGTCCGGTCGAACAACTTCGACAACTGGTCGAGCGCCCGGACCTTGCGGCCGACGATCATGCGCAGGTCGTCCTGCGGCAGCATCAGCCGCGCGCGGACCGGTACGACTTCGCCGTCCGCCTCGGTGTACTGGAACGAGACCCGTGACTCGTCGAGCTGGATTATCTCCGGCCACACAGTGAGATTTCCGGCCAGCCGCTGAAACTTGTCGTCGGCGATCAGGTAGAGGGTGTCACCGTTCGGGTTGGCCGCGCTGCGTGCTGCAACCACCTGCGCGAGCCCGGTCAGGCCACGTTGCATCAGCTGTTCTCTCAAGCCGGAGATTTCGGCATCGAGCGCGGCATCTGCTTCCTGCTCGACGTAGCCGATTGCAACCCAGTTGAAAACGCCGACGAGAATCGTGACCGATACGAAGAACAGCACCATGTAGCGCAGCGTCAGCAGGAAAGTTGTCGTACGTAACTGATCAGCCAGTCGCATCGATCTTGTATCCGGCGCCGCGAATCGTATGAATCAATGGTGACTCGAAACCCTTGTCGACCTTCGCACGCAGCCGGGAGATGTGTACGTCGATGACATTCGTCTGCGGATCGAAGTGGTAGTCCCAGACGCTTTCGAGCAGCATCGTCCGGGTGACGACTTGTCCGGCGTGACGCATCAGGTATTCGAGCAACTGGAAATCGCGTGGCTGCAATGCGATCGTCTGCTGACCCCGGCGAACCTCCCGGGACAAAAGATCCATTTCCAGGTCGCCCACGGTAAGGGTCGTCTCGGTCGTTGTCTTGCCGCGCGATCGCCGCGCCAGCGCCTCGATACGCGCTTCGAGTTCGCTGAACGCGAATGGCTTGACGAGATAGTCGTCGCCGCCGGCCTGCAGCCCCTTGACGCGGTCATCGACCTGCCCGAGCGCGCTCAGGATCAGAACCGGCGTGTTGTCGTCCGATGCCCGCAGGGTGCGAATGATCGACAGCCCGTCGACGCCCGGGAGCATCCGGTCGACGATCAGGCTGTCATAGGTTTCGGTCGTGGCGAGGAACAAGCCGTCCTTGCCGTTGTCGGCGTGGTCGATCGTATGGCCCGCCTCGCGAAAGCCGCGAACGATAAAGTTGGCGACGCTTTGGTCGTCTTCGACGAGAAGAATGCGCATGGTAATAAGGGTGATGGTTACCGGGCGCTAAGCCTAGCAGACTCGGTGAGCCGCATCCGGCGCGCACTGTTCCTCACAAACGAGCAATATTAGGCCAATTTGGCATTGCGATCAGGGATGGAATATTCGCTGAAAGCATTTAAATATATGAAAAATAAGGAAAAATTATCAAGCGCCAAACATGATAGGAAGTTAATGTTGCGGCAACGGGCGTGTTAGGCGGGCGTGGCTATCCTGTGCCTCAACGATCGCAGGAAACGTGTTGACTCGACCAGCCCGGAAGGGCGCCCCGATTTCCCCTTAGTCGTCGGTCGGTTCGAGTCTGACGGATAAAAGTTGTCGCGAAAGTTAATGATTTAGTAACCTCCAAAATACTGACTCATCCGCAAGCCCGGTTCCCCCACCGGGCTTTTTTTTTGAATTTGACATCGGTCGGCGTATTCGGCTGACTAGAGCGCTATGGGCGGGTTGTCATTGTCGAGGTTCGCGACGCGGGCGGTCGAGTTGTGTCTGGTCGCGGCGCTGGTCGCGTGCGGCAACGATCCGGCCAACGTCGGCCCCGGGACGGTCACCGATCCCGACGCGCAGCCGGCATACGTCGGCGCCGAGACCTGCGGGCGCTGCCATGCCGAGCAGCTGGCCGCCTGGTCGGGCTCCCACCACGACCTGGCGATGCAGCCCGCGAACGCCAACACCGTGCTCGGGGCTTTCCGCAATGCGAAATTTGTTCACAATGGCGTCGAGACCTCTTTTTACATCCGGGACGGGCGGTATTACACGCGCACGGACGGGCCGGACGGGGTGCTCGCGGAATTTCCCATCCGCTACACCTTTGGCGTTGTTCCGCTCCAGCAATATATCGTGGAGTTGCCGAACGGCCGCCTGCAGGCGCTTGGCGTCGCGTGGGACAGTCGTGCCACCGACGCCGGTGGGCAGCGCTGGTTCCATGTCTACGGCGACGACCCCATCGATCACACGGACGTGCTGCACTGGACGAAGCTGAGTCAGAACTGGGACTCGATGTGTGCCGAGTGTCATTCGACGGCCCTGACGAAGCATTTCGACATCGACACGCAGCGCTTCACGACGGGCTGGTCGGAGATCAATGTCGCGTGCGA
>SMVA01246350.1_pt1 | contig 12830 bp, 12 predicted proteins | sample 2456451 | NCBI WGS metagenome assembly SMVA01 (sample SAMN11095933, study PRJNA526329) | marine sediment metagenome | biome: Marine sediment; feature: Surficial sediment; material: Deep marine sediment; isolation source: Hadal surficial sediment | place: Pacific Ocean | collected 2014-05 | depth...
AAGATTGGTCGAAACGAACCCTGCTGGTGTGGTTCCGGGAAAAAATTCAAACAATGTCACGGGAAACTGTAAGCCATGGCGGTTGGACTTAAACCCCCGGGTGATCTGCAGCCCATCGCAGGCATTCGACTCGCATCGGTACACAGCGGTATCAAGGCCGATGCGAAGAAAAAGGATTTGGTTTTGATCGAAATCGATGGTGATGCCACGGTCGCTTCGGTATTTACGCGCAACCGCTTTTGCGCCGCTCCGGTAATGCTTGCCAGGCAGCATCTGGCGTCGAATCCGAAGCCTCGATACCTGTTAATCAATTCGGGCAACGCCAACGCCGGAACCGGTGAGGCCGGTATGCGCCATGCCGTTGCCAGTTGCCGGGCCATCGCGGATGCTGCTGATGTCGGCGTAAGCGAAGTACTGCCGTTTTCGACAGGGGTGATAGCGACGGAGTTACCGCTAGGCTGTATCGAAAAGGCGGCGCCCGGGTTGCTGAACAGGCTTGACCGGGATCACTGGCTACCGGCCGCGGAAGGTATCATGACTACGGATACCCTTGCCAAGGCTGTCAGTAGGCAGCTGCAAGTCCGGAATCGAACCGTGTCGATTACAGGCATTGCCAAGGGGTCAGGGATGATTAAGCCGGATATGGCGACTATGCTCAGCTTCATCGCTACCGATGCGTTGATCGAAGGGGCGGCACTGGAATCCCTGCTCCGGCAAATGCTTGAAAAATCCTTTAACTCGATCACTGTCGATGGTGATACTTCAACCAACGATGCCTGCGTGCTGATTGCCACGGGTGGCAGCGGGGTAGCGGTATCCTCCGCGGATGATGGCTTTGTCGAGGCTTTGCAAGGGGTATTTCAACAATTGGCACAGTCGATAATTCGCGATGCAGAGGGTGCCACCAAGTTTGTCGAAATCGAAGTCCAACAGGCTGCCAGTGTTAGCGATGCCAGGGAGGTAGCCTATTGCATAGCGCACTCGCCACTGGTTAAAACTGCGCTGTTTGCCGCCGATCCAAACTGGGGCAGAATACTGGCGGCCGTGGGGCGCGCCAATATCGAAAAGCTCGATATCGGCGGAGTCGATCTATATCTGGGTAGTACCTGTTTGCTCAAAAGTGGCTTGCCCGATGCGGATTATCGTGAGCAGCTGGGGCAGGCCGAAATGGATGCCGAAGAAATCCGCATTCGGGTTAATCTCCATCAGGGGAGCGACAGCGCCACTATCTGGACTTCCGATTTGTCATACGAATATGTCAGGATAAACGCGGAGTATCGAAGCTAGTTTGCAGCTTGTTAACCCAGAATCGATAGACCAGGACGCCATACATGTGGTCGCGGCGATCATCTGGAAATCTGACGACAGACAGACGTTTTTGATTGCCCGGCGGCAACAGGGAAAACACCTGGCGCATTACTGGGAATTACCCGGCGGCAAAGTTGAAGCTGGCGAAACTCGCTGGCAGGCATTGCAACGCGAGCTCAAAGAAGAAATCAATATCCTGGCAACCGCGGCCGAACCCTACATGCAGGTGTATCACCCCTATGCGGATCGCAAAATATTACTCGACGTGTGGCAAGTGACCGCTTACAGCGGCCTGGTGAGTGCACGTGAGCAACAGCAGTTAACCTGGATTAATATCGATCAGATCGATGGTTACCGTTTCCCGCCAGCGGATAATCCTGTACTCGAAGCTATAGCGAACAACAGGCTAACAGAAACGAAACCCCTTCCTTGACCTGCGCAGGCATGACACCTGCGGGCTTAGGTTTCATGAATCTTACCGAGTAGCGATGCTTGCCGGCGCTGATTTCGGGGTAAATCGGCAGCTCGGTATCGACCAGGATGCGGATCATCTGGTTCGACTGTTGTGGATCCAGGGACTGCTGGTAAAAGCCATTTTCAGCCACCATCGGTTTCGGGGTAATGCTGTCGCGTATTGCGTTCAATATTAATTCGATTACCGCCTCCAGTTCGATATAAGGCGCTACCCATTGTTGCATGTCGAATAATCTCTGCTCATGAGTTTGATTGAGCCAGAAGCGTAGCTGGGGTAAATCAAAGTCGCAACTACCACCCGGAATCGAGGTGCGTTGTTTGATACCAAGCAGAAAATCTATTCGTTTCAGATGTTCTCCCAGCTTGCCGTCCAGCCGATGAATACGATCGAGCGCATGCTTCTGTTTGCTCAAAATCAATTCCAGCTTGGACTGATCGATTTGCTGATGCGATACCAGTCCCTTGAGTGCTGCGTGTTGGCGTTCGAGTTCCTTCATCAGCTCCTGTTTCAAGTCGCCTCGCTCGAGCAGCGAGGTGATTTCAAGAATAGTGAGCAGCGCGCTGTAGGCGCTCCAGTCACCCTTGAGCGCTTCAAAATAATGAAACCGATTCATTAAGGTTTCGACACGCAGGCACATACGAATACGTTCGTTAAGGGGTTGTTCGAAAATTTGATACCTGGCCGACATGGATAATTACTTTTGGAAAAAGCAGTGGATTATACCCGAAATGGTCGCTGATATGTCGATGCTGAAACCCATAGGCTCATCCAGGCGACAAGGACAGGTAGCTTCGATGCAGGGCTTCGACCTGGGCATCGAGATCGCTGCCGTCGCCCCGATTGTCAATGACATCATCGGCTCGGGCTACTCGCTGGTCATTGCTTAATTGCTGGTCGAGCATTTTTCTGGCGAGGATTTCATCGATTTTATCCCGTTTAACGAGGCGTTCGATCTGTAGGTCCGCCGTGCAATCGACCACGCATATCCTGTCGACCTGTGCCTGAAAGTTCGTTTCAAACAGAAGTGGAATTACTACCAGGACATAGTCCGCGGTCGAATTTTCCGCAATGCTTTTTTGGCTACGCTGATAAATTAACGGGTGTAGCATTGTTTCCAGCCAGGCTTTTTCTTCCGTGTTGGAAAAAATCAGCTGGCGCAGTTTTTTTCGATCGATGAGTCCGTCAGCGGTCACCATGGTGTCACCGAAATGCTCGCACAGGTGGTGGTAGGCGCTTTCACCGGGTTCAAGCAGGCCGCGGCTAATCACGTCGGTATCGATTATTGGTATGCCGCGCCTGGCAAAAAGAGCGCTGATTGTGGATTTGCCCGATGCAATCCCCCCGCTCAGTCCGACAGTTAACACGGTCCGGTTTAAAGCCTGAACAGGGAAAGATAAAACCCCAGCATTGGCGCTCCCCATAGCAGGGTGAGCCAGCCCGCGGCGGCGAGGTAGGGCCCAAACGGGATTTGGCTGTTACGATCGGATTTCTTTAGCAGAATCATGGTGATGCCTATAGTGGCGCCTACCACTGAGGAGGTGAGGATAATCACTAACAGCATTTTCCAGCCGGTCCATGCGCCCAGCATTGCCAGTAGCTTGAAGTCACCATGTCCCATACCTTCCTTGCCGGTGATGACTTTGAAAACGATAAATACGCTCCACAGGCTCATATACCCTGCCATCGCGCCGATGACACTGTCCTCCAGGCTGACAAAGATATCGAAAAACGAAAGCAGGATACCCAACCACAGTAGTGGCAGGGTAATGCTGTCAGGAAGCAACTTGTGGCCGATATCGATACCGCTCGCCGCGATCAGGCACCAACTCAGCAACAGGGCGGCCAATGCCTGCGGGCTGACTCCAAAGTGCCAACCGACGACGACAGAAACGACCCCGCTAAATAATTCGACCATGGGGTACTGCAGGGACAGCGCAGTCTTGCAGGAGGAGCATTTCCCACCGAGAAGCAAATAGCTGATTACTGGGATATTTTCCAGGGCGGTTATTTGATGGCCACAGCTCGCGCAGCGCGAACGCGGGGTATTCAGGTTGAATTTGGCTGTCTCTGTCTCGGCGGGCTGTTGCAGAAATTCAAGGCAATCCTTGCGCCATTCGCGATTCATCATCTCCGGCAGACGATAGATAACCACGTTCAGAAAACTGCCGACGACAAGACCGAGAACAAACAGGCAACCGAGATAGACGACCGGGTACTGGTCGAATACTAAAATAAAATTCTCAATCAATCAGGATGCCCTAAACCACTGATCCCAGTTTGAAGATTGGCAGGTACATGGCGATGATCAAACCACCGACCAGCACGCCGAGTACCGCCATGATGATGGGTTCGAGCAACGAGGTAAGCGCATCGACCGCATTGTCGACCTCGGTTTCATAGAAATCCGCAACCCTGGCCAGCATCGTATCCAGCGAACCCGATTCCTCACCGATGGAAACCATCTGAATCGCCATGTTTGGAAACAGACCGGTATTGCGCATCGCAACCTGTAGTTGCATGCCCTGGGATACCTCATCCCTGATTTTAATACTGGCCTTGTAATAGATGATATTGCCGCAGGCACCCGCAACCGAATCCATCGCTTCGACCAGCGGCACGCCCGCGGTCGACATGGTTTCGAGGGTACGAGTGAATCTGGCGATTGCCGATTTGGTTGTAATTTCGCCTACAACCGGTAACTTCAGTGCTATTCGATCGAAACCTTCCTGCATTTTTGGCGAAGTCTTTTTAATTCTCAATATCAACCAGATCGAGCCGCCAATACCACCTGCGATGACCCACCACCAGGTTTGCATAAACTCTGACAGCGCGATGACAAACTTGGTGAGTGCGGGCAAGTCGGCGCCAAAGGAATCGAATAATTCCTCGAATTTGGGCACCACGAAAACCAGCAGGATTACGGTAACAATAAAGGCCACCACCAGTACCGCGATCGGGTAAAACAGCGCTTTCTTCACCTTGGCTTTGAGCGCCTCGGTTTTTTCCTTGTAGGTTGCGAGTTTATCAAGCATGGTCTCCAGCGCACCCGATTGCTCACCCGCATTGACCAGGTTGACAAACAACTGGTCAAAATACAGGGGTTGCTTGGAAAGTGCTTCGGCGAGCGGTACACCACCCTCGACTTCGGTTTTAATGCCGAGGATGAGAGATTGCATGGATTTATTATCGTGACCCTGGCCGATAATCTCGAATGATTGCACCAGCGGTACACCAGCTGACATCATGGTTGCCATTTGCCGGGAGAAAATCGCAATATCCGCGGGCAGTATTTTTGCGGCCCCGCCGAATAGAGGTTTCGGTTTTTTCTTGACCCTGATCGGGTTGATGCCCTGTTTGCGTAATGCGCTTTTGGCCAGGGTATCGGTGAGTGCAAAAATTTCGCCCTTGACCTTGCCGCCGCCACGGTTGGTGCCCTGGTAAGAAAATTCAACTTTTTGCAATGGTTTCGCTGCTTTCGCTGCCATGGTTTAGTCCTTGGTTATCCGGTTTGCTTCTTCAAGGCTAATCAGTCCCGCTACAATCTTCTTCAATGCCGATTGGCGCAGGTCGGGGATACCTTCATTGCGTGCCCGATCAGCCAGATCGATCGAATTGGCGCCACTCATGATCAGTCGGCCCATTTCCTCGGAAATTTTCATGACCTGGTAAATACCGACCCGGCCTTTGTAACCCGAGGAACATTGATCACAGCCCACGGCCTTGTAGATCTTCAGGCCTGCTTCTACTTCTTCACTGGCAAACCCCTCGGCGAGCAATACTTCTTCGGGGAGGTCATCCAGGGTTTTACAGTGGCTGCATAGCCGCCGCCCCAGGCGTTGGGCAATGATAAGGTTGATAGAGGTGGCGATATTAAATGCCGGCACACCCATGTTCAGCAAACGAGTCAGGGTTTGCGGCGCATCGTTGGTATGCAGGGTAGACAATACCAGGTGACCGGTTTGCGCTGCCTTGATGGCGATGCTGGCGGTTTCAAGATCTCGAATCTCACCCACCATGATCACGTCCGGATCCTGCCGCAGGAAAGCCTTGAGCGCTTCCGCGAAGGTCAGGCCTACCTTGTCGTTGACATTGACCTGGTTGATACCTTCGAGGTTGATTTCGACCGGATCTTCCACGGTGGAAATATTGGTTTCCGGGACATTGAGAATATTCAGACCGGTATATAGCGATACTGTTTTACCACTACCGGTCGGCCCGGTTACCAGAATCATACCGTAGGGGTTTGACAGGGCCTTCATGTAGAGCTCTTTTTGTTCGGGTTCATATCCGAGCGCATCGATGCCCAGTTTAGCGCTGGACGGATCGAGGATACGCATCACCACTTTTTCGCCGAACAGGGTAGGGCAGGTGTTGACACGAAAATCGATGGCGCGTTTTTTCGAGAGCCTGAGCTTGAAGCGCCCATCCTGGGGTACCCGGCGTTCCGAGATATCCATGCGCGACATGACCTTTACCCGGGCGGTTAACTTGGCTGCGATATTGATCGGCGGCGAGGCAATCTCGCCAAGGATGCCATCGATTCGATAGCGGACCCGGTAGCGCATTTCATAGGGCTCGAAATGGATGTCGGAAGCACCCTTGTTAATCGCGTCAATCAGGATCTTGTTGACATATTTGACGACCGGGGCATCCGAGGCGTCATCGGCGGTTGGCGCTTCCGTGTCTTCCTCTTCGCCACCGATATCGAGATCTTCGAGATCATCGTCGAGCAAGTCATCCATGCTGGTTTCCATCGCACTGGCTGCTTTCTCGATGAACTTGCTAAGCTGATCTTCCTGCACCAGTATCGCTTCGGTGGAAAAGCCGGTCGCAAACTTGAATTCGTCGAGGGCCTGGGTATTGGTAGGACTGGAAATCGCCACAAACAGTTTGTTGCCACGCTTGAACAACGGCAACGCATTGAGCTTGGTCATCAACTTTTCGTTGACCTCGGTAAAGGCGGCCATTTCCGTATCCATCACCGACAGGTCGAATACGGGAAGACCAAATTCATGCGAGGCAATCATCGCGATAACCGATGAAGGAATAATATTATTCTTCACCAGGTAGCTGGTGAGCTGGATGCTTTCCTTGTTGGCGTTTTCCACCGCCTCGATGGCCGCGGCTTCGTCCAGATGCTTATCCAGTACCAGTTTGCGCGCAATTCCGGTGAGATTCATGTTGGTTGCAGCCATGATATAGATATGCCCTGTTGTAGGATTACAGTCTGCTCAAGCAAGTATATTATAGTTTTCGCGGATTGTTGAATTAATGTGGCTGAATTATAACGCTTTTGTAACAGTCCCCTGAAGTCCCCTGTACCTGATCTTGATGCAATGGTGAGTTGCCTGCACGGCCATAAAAAAAGCGCAGGTAAACCTGCGCTTTTTATGGGTCCTGCTTAGGCTAAGAATCTAGCATTTGATACCGCGACCGGGAGTGGTCACAGAACAACCAGTACCAGCCAGGGCCCATGCCATCGCACCAGCAGTGCCGACGGCGGGTGTCATGGTGACAACCATTTCAGTACCTGCACCGGCAGCCAGACCTTCGGTAGTAATCGAGATTACACCGTTAGTCGTATCCAGACCGGCTATGTAGTTGATAACGTTAGCTCCGGGATTGGCAGGAACGCCCTCATCACCAGCGTCACACAGCAGGAGATCAGCAGTCTCAGCGTAACACAGGCCTACCGCTGTTTTCCAGGCGAGAGCACCGGCTACGGCGCCAGCAACCTTGGTACGCTGAGTATAGTCAGAGTATTGTGGGATCGCGATTGCGGCCAGGATACCGATGATGGCTACTACGATCATCAGTTCGATTAAGGTAAAACCAGCTTGTTGTTTCTTCATGGTAACTTTCCTCTTGTGTAAAGCGTTGTATTCGATTTAGAAATCGACTAATGCCGTTTCATGATGTTATACAAGCAATCGTGATGCCAGAGTGAGATAATTAAACTTTTAACAATTAAAACAACGAGTTATATTACGGTGCCAATAGATTGAGGATGATATCAACCGTGGAATTTGACAAAATTGTCAAGTTATTACGGTGATTGTCAGGTTTTGTTGAGTTTTAGCTTGTCGATGCGGTAGCGTAACTGGCGTAGCGTGAGCCCCAGGGCACGCGCGGTCGCGGATTGATTCCAGCGGTTCCTCTCGAGTGCATTGATGATCTGTTCCTTTTCCATATTTTTCGTCATATCACCGAGCTTGGATTGCTGCTCAACCTGCGGCAATTGCAGGTCGCCAGCTTCGATTTTCTCGTTTTCACAGAGCGCGCTGGCGCGTTCCAGAACATTTTCCAGTTCACGCACATTGCCGGGAAAGGAATAGGTCTGCAATGCCTTTAATGCCCTGTCGCTGATGCTGATACTGGCCGTATTTTGCCGATTATGGGCTTCGAGCAGGTATTTGGTCAATTGCGGAATGTCTTCGCTACGCTCGACCAGGGTTGGCACTGAAATGCCGATCACGTTGACTCGATAGTATAGATCCTGGCGAAAATCACCCTGTTTCACCATGTTGTCCAGGTCTTTGTGGGAGGCACTGATGATGCGCACATCGATTGCCTGCTCCTGTTGCGAACCGACCGCTCGTATCGATTTTTCCTGGATTACCCGCAGCAGTTTGACTTGCATCGCCAGTGGCAGGTCGGCAATTTCGTCGAGAAACAAGGTGCCACCCTGCGCGGCCTTGAACAGACCATCGTTATCGGCGCTGGCACCGGTAAAGCTCCCCTTGAGATGACCGAAAAACTCGCTTTCCATCAGTTCCGAGGGAATCGCCCCGCAATTGACCGCGATAAAAGGGGCATCGGCGCGTGATCCCTGCAGGTGGATCTGCCTGGCTACCAATTCCTTACCGGTACCCGAGTCGCCGAAAATGAAAACCGGGGCCTGGCTGCGGGCAAATTTTGAAATAGACTGTTTGAGTTCGAGCATTATTGCCGAATCGCCGACGATCCGGTACCTGGAATCCGGGCTGTCGCCAACCTGTTGGGGTAAACTGGGCAGGGTCAGCGCCTTCTCCACCAGGTTGCGCAGGGTATCGAGCGAAACCGGTTTGGTAACAAAATCGAAGGCGCCGGATTTCATCGCCTTGATCGCCAGGTCGATGCTGCCGTGGGCGGTGATAACCGCGGTAGGCGTGTTCGGGCAGTGTTGCTGAATATGTTCGACCAGGGCAAGGCCGTCCCCGTCGGGGAGCTTCATGTCGGTCAGGCACAGGTCAAAAGATTCTTCGTGGAGCATGCGCGTGGCATCCTTGAAGTCCTGTGCACTTCGGGTTTCCAGACCCATGCGCAGTAACGTGATTTCGAGTAATTCCCGAATATCAGGTTCGTCATCAACAATTAGAACGCGTTGTTTGCCCATGGTTTTTTGTCAATCCGCCCGGTTCCAGGGAGTGCCGATTCGAAGAATTAAACTGGTGCCATTATACCGATTAATGCTAGCCGAAATAGTGGCATTATTGAGCTCGCACAACTGGTTGACGATGTACAGTCCGAGCCCCGAACCCTGGTGGCTGGTGGTAAAAAATGGTTCGAAAATTTCATCCAGGATATCGGCTTCAATCCCCGGCCCCTGGTCAGCGACTTCCAGGCATAACCGGTAATTCTGGTTGGCGTAAACTTTGATTTTAACCGATTTCACGGCATCGCCGTGGAGCCGCGCATTGGTGCATAAATTGGTCAGTATTTGTGTCAGATGCCCCGAGTCGAATTGAATGCCAGGCGTATCGAGTTCTATCTCGAGTTCAAACCAGTCGGGCTCGGCGAATCCGCTCTTACAAAAGTCATCGATGAATTTCGGTAACCATGTGGCCAGATCGATAGACTCCTGTGCGGTTGGACTGCCACGGGAAATTTGAAGAATATCCTCGATGATATGGTTTATGCGCAGCGTATGCTGATTGATTATTTCGATCATGCGTTGATCCGCCTCAAGCAAATCGTCGTTTTCCTTGAGCAATTGCGCCGCATAGGAAATAGCCCCAAGCGGATTCCTGATTTCATGCGCAATGCTCGCAGTCAAATGCCCCAGCGAGGCCATTTTTGCCTGTTGCATACTGTTACGAATCGAGGATACGTCGTTAACGAAAATCATGGTGTTGGTCTGCCCCTCGCTTTGTAGCTGGTGAAAACTGACCTGTATGTTTTCAATGCCGGTGTCAGAGGGCAGGTAAGGTGTTTCAATCCAGGTATTTTTTCGCCAGGACTCCAGCGTCGTTATCAGCTCGGGGCAGTCTTTTTGCAGGGATACCGAGTCATCACCGCTAAGGTGGAGCAAATCCAGTGCCGCCTGATTGATATGGCGCAGGGTATTGTTTCGATTGAGGACGATGACGCCTGCCTTGAGGTTTTCGATGATTTCCTGGTTTAGCGCCGAGAGCAGGGCCACATCGCGTTCGCGTGCCTGGATCAATTGCTCACTACTGCGTAGTCGCTGGGTTAAGGTATGGGTCAGAATAGCGGTCGCGATCAGGCTCGCGCCGAGTATGCCCACCTGGGTTGAAGTGCCGGTGTAGCCAGGCATATTGATTACCGAATAGACATGTTCGGCAAGCAGTCCGATCGAGGCGAGCGAGGCAAACAGTATGGCCAGTGACTGTACCGTGAGCAGACCGGTAATCGCGACCGAAATGAAAAGCAACATCCCCAGTCCACTGGAAATGCCGCCGCAGGCGTGCATTAACAGGATGATGATGATGGTGTCGCCGTAAATTTGCAGAGATACCTGGTTCTGGAATCCTCTGCGTTCTATCCAGGCCGCCAGCATCCATACCAATGCCAGTACCAGGAAGGCGAAGCTAACCCAGGCATAAAGGCCGAGATCGACAATGTTGAGCAGCGGTGATTGGCTGACGAAGCTCTGGCTGAAGAACAGCGCTGCCAGCCCAAGGCGATATACATTGAGTAAACGAATCGATGTCCAGTTAGAGGATCGAGGTTTGTAGCCGCTGATGAATGGCGGATTACTGCTGGTCAAGGTCTGCATGTTGCTGGCAGCAGTAGGGGTTGTCGTTTTGCAAAACGATGGAGGATTCCGGGGCATGAACGCCGCAATACTTGCACTGGCGCATGTTTTCAGATTTTCTCGCTTCCAGTTGCTCGGGTACGGGATCGGCACTAAACAGGCGTTTCAGCAACCACAGCAAGAGTGCAACCACGGCTAGCAGGATGATCAGTCGAATAATAAACATAGAATCAGAACGAATTATAGTTAAAATCTCTCATTTGCGTGCAGCATACCTCTGTCGGACTGGGGATAAATCGACTGCGGAATAGCCATTTCGGCCAGATTAACCGATCCATTTCGTCAAATATGCCATTACAATAAATTGGCCCTTCGCCTCAATCGATAGAAAAATCTGCCTCAAAATGGACTTCCATCGCTACATTACCCCGATCCGATAGATGCCTGGTCAGTGATTATATCAGCTAATCAACAAACCACATTCGACAGTTCCTGGTAAATATGAAGCGGGTAGTTATCGTGGCATACCGACCGAGACATCCTTTAACTGTCCATTGCTCCCTATTTTATTTGTCATTGCGTTAGCGATTCAGGCGCGGGACGGGAAAAAATGATCAGGCGACTTGCTGAACACAATAAACGTCCCTATACTGCCCGCCTTTTATTGTTGGGTTCCACTAAAAATCCTGATTTTTAAAGGTTCCCGCCGGTGGTCACAATTAGAGAGAGAATCTATGACAATAGAATTACCCGAGGGCTATAAGCCGTCCCCGAAAGAGGATTACATGTCACTGCAGCATCTGGAGTATTTTCGCCAGAAATTGCTTACCTGGCGTGCAGAATTGTTACAGGAATCGGATAATACGATTTCGCATCTGAAAGAGGAAAACTGGCAGGAGCCCGATATCAATGATCGAGCCTCGCTGGAAACCGATGCGGCACTGGAGCTACGCACCCGTGATCGTTACCGCAAACTGGTTAACAAGATCGATTCAGCCCTGTCGCGAGTGTCCGATGGATCCTACGGTTACTGCGGCGATACCGGTGAAGAAATCGGATTATTTCGACTAGAAGCCAGGCCGATTGCAACCTTGACGGTCGAGGCCCAGGAAAAGCACGAACGTCTGGAAAAGCAGCGTCGCGACGATTGACTTCTACCAATCCATGAAACGGCCTGCAATCCAGGCCGTTTTTATGTTATCCCGCAACCGTTTCGCCGGCGGCCCTTTCTTCTAGCTGGAATGTTTATGCGGCACCCTTGCGGTTGGTACCATTTTGGCCGCGGCGTCGCAATGCCGATGCTGGTCGTCGAAAAAAATATGCGGTGAAAAGGATTCCAGTATCCTGTCTTTGGCCACACCACCGAGGAAAAATGTCTCGTCAATGCGGACATTCCAGGTACGCAGGGTCCGGATTACTCTTTCGTGAGCCGGACTGTTTCTTGCCGTAACCAGTGCGGTACGGATCGGTGTTATTCCCTCCTGTGAATTGTCTTTCAATTCGAACTGTAAATAAGACAGGGTTTTTAACAATTTTGCAAAGGGCCCTTCCGGCAGGGGTTTGGCAACATTTTTCTTTTCATGTTCGATGAATGCTTCCAGGCCCTGTTGCTGGTAAATCAACTCCGACTCTTTGGAGAACAATACCGCGTCGCCATCGAAGGCAATCCTGATTTGCCGCAAGGGATCCTGATAATACTGGCTGGGGCCGGCATAAATAAGCCCGGCGGCGACGTTTGCCTCGACCGCCCCCTGCACGTCCTCCTCGGTGGCTGACAAAAATAAATCGACATCGAAGGCATTCAAATATTTTGCCACGGGTTCACCACCGGTAAAGGCCGCACGGGTAACGTCGAGATCGTAATGGTTGATCGAATTGAATATTCGCAGACTGGTATCGCCTGAATTTCGTGAAACGATAACTACCTCGATACGACGTACCCCCGCCTCGATCGCATTGAGACGCAGCATCGCCTCGATTAATGCGAATCCGGTACCGGGTTTAAGGACATCGTTTTCATGTTCCAGTTGATAATGGCAGTAGGCTTCCAGACCTTCGTTTTCAAAGATC